>Ga0209636_10000683_pt1 | contig 33628 bp, 30 predicted proteins | sample DeeMarSWOR152_54_FD_187464 | JGI IMG/M metagenome (GOLD analysis project Ga0209636, IMG submission 187464) | Marine sediment microbial communities from White Oak River estuary, North Carolina - WOR-1-52-54 (SPAdes) (version 2) | ecosystem: Environmental > Aquatic > Marine > Intertidal zone >...
TCGAAGCAGGCAGATTCCAGTATGAAAAGCTTCGTGAAGAAAAAGAGACTCTTCTGGATGTGGCCTCGAGGCATGCTTCAGAACAAAGAGTCAAAGCGCGTTCAAACACCATCGTGGCGCATAATGTCCCTTCTGCTATCCTCAGTGTTGCAGATACGGAAAATCCTGACCTTATCATAATGGGATGGCGGGGCGAGGACAGGATGCCTCGGATACAACGCAACACGGTTTCTGGAGTGCTGAAGCTGGCCAAGGGCAATGTTCTCGTGCTGAAAGATCGTGGCCTTTCCAGACTGAAGCAGATATTGGTGCCGATAAGTGGCGGTCCTCACGCTCTGCTGGGGCTGGCCATTGCTCAGGAATTGGCCTTAGAATGGGGAGCGACCATAACAGCCCTAAACGTTCAACGGGGGAAAGGCTTCTCGGCTTCAAGCTCAGAGTTTGACCGTAAGAGCTTGGAATTATTCCGAGGCGAAGCTGAGGGATTTGTCAAGAAAACTCTAACTCAAGCAAAGGTGAATGCCACTCCTTATGTGATTTTAGACACAAGCATTGTAGAAGCAATCGTTCGGGCAGCCAAAGACCATGATCTTGTGGTGATGGGAGCTTCCAATGAATGGTTCTTGAGAAGGAGGCTCTTTGGTTCTATCCCGGATCAGATAGCCAACAATTCACCTGTCTCTGTCCTTATGGTTCGGTCAGGAGAGTAGAAAAAAGTCTGCTTCTTATTTGACGATCTTTGTGCTGACCCTATTCCGGCCAAGCCATTTGCTGTGGTTCATCAGAGACTCAGCCCGACTGACCAAAATTTCGACGCTGTCCACTCTGCTCGCTAAGGTGGCTCCGACAGAAATAGTCACCCGAATGAGCTCTGAACCGACCATGATGTTGGATTGCTCCACGAGGAGACGAAGCTTGTTGGCGACAAAATCCAATTTGTTTTCATCCACATTGAGTACAACCACGAGAAATTCATCACTGCTCCAACGCCCCATGATGTCGATGAACCGGATATTATTCGAAAGGGTTTGAGCGACTGTTCGTAAAATTTGATCACCGATAGGTTTCCCATGGGCGTCGTTCACATCATTCAAATGATCGATATCCACATAGAGCAGGCCAAAAGGAATACGGAATTTTTTTATTTCCTCCAGGCGGGACTGGAGCTGAAGCTCGAGGTATCTCTTGTTTCCCACCTCTGTCTGCTGATCGAGAAGCTGCAGTTTGTCCAATTCCATCTTTCTTTGGGGCATGACAAATTTGGGGGATGTGTCGTAAAAAGTTTCCCCTGCAGCGGTTATTTTTCCTTTTTCGCTAAAAAGAGGGAAGGTCCGGATGAACACAGGGAGCCTGTAGCCCTCCTTGTGGAGAAGATAGGCTTCTAAGGTGTGATTTTGGCCATCGGCAAGCGCCCTCTTCACAGGACAGTGTTCATCACATAGGCTTTTTCCTGTCTCATCCACTGGATTAAGGATGTTCTCTGAGCATTTCTTGCCGTGCACGTCTGACTGGCTGTAACCAGTTATCTCTTCAGCGGCACGGTTCCAGAAAGATATTTTGCACTCGTGGTCCACAAAGAAAACTCCATCATGGATATTGTTGAGGATGGTTTCAGTAAGATTTTCGCCGAATTTTTTTCCTGAAAACGTGTTTTCTGCCAATGTTAACCTCTGATAGCTTCTTTATTTGAACCCTGTCATTTATACCAGAGCCATATGAGGAAGTCAAAACAAATACAACTCACAGTTAGATTTTATGTGTTTCTTGACTTTTTTATAACTAGGAGTTATAAAAAAATTATCTCAATTTAGGGGAAGAAGATGGTTCGTACTTTGGGAAGTAAAATACGGAAGTTGCGTGAGGAGACCGGGCTTACTCAGGAAGATCTGGCCAAATCCGTTGGCTTATCTTCAGAATTTATTTCTCAGCTTGAGTTGGGCAAACGAAGCCCCAGTCTTGAGAGTTTATCGCGAATTGCTCGATTCCTGGAGAAGGATATTTCCTATTTTGTCGTCGACAGGGAAGAGTCCTTCAGTGCTCTAATTAATACAGAAGGCTTCGATTTAAAAACAAAACGCTTGATGAAGAAATTTAGAAAGTACTGTAACGATTACGTGGAGCTGGAGAACATGACAGGACGCCAATCGGATTTGGCTCCTCTTTACACTAATATCACAGCCGAAAAGATGGCTGAGCAGGAAAGACGACGCTTAAACCTGGGAAACGCCTCCATCATCGACATCTTCTCTCTGCTCGAACAGAATGGTCTTCATGTCTGGAGACACCCAGTACCTGAAGAGATGAAGATATCCGGAGTATTTGTGTTTATGGAATCCAAACAAGCTGCTTTTGCTCTGGTCAATAGCAATCAGCCCCTAGGACAGCAAATCTTAACCTCCTCCCATGAATACGGACATTATTTGAAAGACCGCTTTGATGATCCGGTGGTCGACAATCCTGACATTTTTATAGAGGATTACATCACTCTCTATCACGGACGGGAAAAATTTGCACAAACCTTTGCTCTCAATTTTCTCCTGCCTCCGGTTAAAGTCAGAGAGATCATCGAAAGAGATATCCGTTCCAAGAGAATAAACTTTGAAGATATGATCTACCTCAGACGGTGCTTTGGCGTAAGCTTCTTGGCCATGCTTCAGACACTAAGAAAGCTGGAATACATTTCTCCATCTAAGTTTAAAGAATTTCAAAAAAGAGATGCAGAGCAATTTGAAGAGGATCTGTATGGACAAAGCAGAGAGAGTGCATTCATGGTGAGGAGAGGTCGATCCCAGGTCTCTGACAGGCTTTTAAGTCTTGTCCTCGATGCGTACAGGATGAAAAAAATATCACTTGATAAGTCCGCCAAGCTTCTCCGCGTAAAAAAGGACAAGATCTCATCTCTTTCTTAACGTTTGTGGCGATTTAAATTTTTATCGTAAAACTTCTGGTGGTATTCCTCGGCTTTATAAAATTCAGACGCAGGAGCGATGTGTGTCACAATCGGTTTGGAGAATCGACCGGATTCATTTAAGCTCCTAATCATCTCTTCCGCAGCCTTTTTTTGTCCTTCGTTGTGGTAGTAAATGACGGACCTGTATTGTGTTCCGCAATCTGGACCTTGTCTGTTGAGTAGAGTCGGATCATGAAGACTGAAAAACACTTCCAGAAGTCTGGCGTAACTGATACGAGAGCGATCAAACTCTACATGTACGGCTTCTGCATGTCCCGTCTCCCCACTGCAGACCTGTCTATAGGATGGATTCTTAGTCGTGCCTCCTGTGTATCCCACAGAGGTTGAGACGACGCCTTTGATTTTGCTGAATTTGTGTTCCACCCCCCAGAAACAGCCGGCAGCGAAAGTCGCTTTCTCCAATTTCGCTGCTTTTTTCAAATCATTCTCTGCATTCACTTTTGAAGTGGTATTGGGCTGGGCTTGGGTATCTTCAGGTTTGAAATCTAAAGCCACAGAATTTATACAGTAATGTTTGTGAGTAGGAGGAGGACCGTCCTCAAAAACATGTCCAAGATGTGTCCCACAGACCGCGCACCTCACTTCGGCGCGCTTCACGCTCAATGAATAGTCGTCATGATATTCGATAGATGCGTCATTCATTGGGGATGTGAAACTCGGCCAGCCTGTTCCGTGGTCATATTTTGTGTCTGAGCTGAAGAGTGGAGTGCCACATCCTGCACAAAGATAAGTTCCCTTTTCATAGTGATCGTTGTATCTACCAGAGAAAGGTCTTTCCGTACCTGCTCTTCGCATGATCCTGAACTGTTCGGCTGTCAGGATTTTTTCCCATTCATTATCAGAGTGGATGATCTTTTTTTTCATGGATTTCTCTCCATTCGAGATCTGTCTGGATGATTGTATCTCCTGTCTGCATGCGGTGATTAGGCCGATGGCTGAAAGGAAAATAAAGGCAAGACTGGAAGAAAAATATTTCTGTTTCATGTCGCCTTCTAATTCCTAATATTCCTATAGAAATATTATACATTATTTTGTTCACAAAGCAAAGATGCTTGTGCAGACTGAAAAGATAAAAAGTTCATTTTCTCTTTCTTCCATTGTTGTCTCGATTGTGTTATTTTATTAACAACATAAGGACACAGGAAGACATGCAAAAATTGTGTCTAGGTTCGGTTGAAGGGGATGAGTTTACGAGTTGTTCGAGAAAGGATGGCAAGGAGCCTCCTTGGAATTGGGCTGAATGGTGAAGGGAGAATGTAATGTTAGATAAATACAAAGGTTGTCTCCTTGGTCTTGCCGTGGGCGATGCATTAGGAGCCCCAGTGGACTTTCTTTCTTTGGATAAAATCAAGGAAAAATATGGAAAAAAAGGCATCGAGGATTTTGATTTCTGGGAGAGATTCAAACCAGGATCTTACACGGATGAAACCCAGCTTTCCCTGGCCACTGCCAAAGGTTGCATCAATGCCCATTTGAATCTGATCAGCAAGGGAGAATCCTTTTCGTTGAAAGTGATATACAAAAGATATATGGAATGGCTTGATGACTTAAGGGATCCGTTTCACGTAAGACACCCTGGATACACCTGTATGAACGTTTTGCAGAGCGGACAAAAGGGTTCAGTCGGGAATCCAATCAATAACAGCACCGAGGCAAGCGGATTGTTGCGCACTGCACCTGTTGGTTTAGCCTTTCCTCCAGGAATGGCTTTTCGGGAAGGGACGGATTATGCGGCTATGACCCACGGACATCCCTCTGCTTATCTGGCAGCCGGATTTCTCTCCGAGCTGATTGCCCAGATCATAGAAGGTCTATCCCTTCAAGATGCCGTTGAAATGAGTATTGAACAGTTGGTTGCATTTGACAGTCATCAGGAAGTACTGAAGCAAATTGAAAGGGCGTTGGAATTGTTCATCAATCAAGATCCCGTCGAGGAGTCTATTCCAAAATTTGGGAAGGGAGTAACTGCGACGGAAGTCTTGGCTATAGGAATGTTTTGCGCCTTAAAGTTCGTGTTCGAATTTCAAGAAGGAATACTGGCCTCTATTAACCATTCAGGTATGAGTACTTCAACGGGCGTGGTCACGGGGAGTATTCTTGGCACGCTTCTCGGCTCAGAAACAATTCCTGAAAAGTGGATATCCAAGTTAGAGAATTATAAGGAGATAAACGAGATAGCTGAAGACATGCACACAGTCTACAAGCGGGGGGAGAGAGTTTCTTTCGAGAAATATTCCATTGATTAATAGAGCACACTCCTCTATTGAATAGAGGTGAAGTATCCAGCCGTACTACGGGAGCAAAAGGAAGACATTATAAAATCTAACGCATGAAGAAATATTCGTATTTCCTTTCTTTGATTGCAGGATTCCTCATCATCCTTGCATGCCTCTATGGGCACGTTCTTCTCCAAAAGAGAGCAGGACTTCCGCCAGAAATCAGACAGCATGTTGCGGAACATAGACTGACGCAGATAGATGATACAAAAATAGAAAAGGATGAAGATATAGAGTTCATCCTTAGCCGGAGGAACGCCGGAGAGTCTGCAACCTTTTTTATTAAAACAGACGGAGAAATTGAAAAAAAACAGGAGCATCTCATCGCCTTTTACTCTCAAGCTCCTTTTCCCTTGATTTACCTCGTTATTGGTTTTTTCTGCATCGTCATGGCTATTGTTGTGTTTCTCCTCCGTCCGCAGGAATTAAGGGCTCGCCTCTTTTATTGGTGTTCGATGGTGTTTTCTTTCGCCACGATTGTCAATGGGGGATTTTATTGTCTAAGAGAGGAGTGGCTATCCTATATCCCAGGAATTCTGTATTATATTTCTTATCCTCTTATTTTTTCTCTTCTTCTTCACTTTTCTCTAACTTTCATCAGATTGAAGATTAAAGTGTTCAATGTCCTTATCTATCTTCCAACCGTTGTCATCATCATTGTCTGGGAGTACCTGTTTCTCCATGCGAGCCTGAATTCTTCTATCGCAGCTTATAGGCACTACCAATCGGTTGTTTTCTTTCACCGTTTCTATGTTGTCGTTTATGTTTTTCTTGCTTTCTCCTCTCTCATTCTGGCCTATAAAAGGGCTTATCTGGAAGAGCACAAAGCCCAAATCAAATGGATTCTCTATGGTCTTTTTTTTGGAGTCGGCCCATTCATTTTCCTGTACCAGGTACCAAGAGTTCTTATAAAGAAGCCTTTCATTACAGAGGAACTCTCAGGAGTGTTCTTTGTTTTCATTCCTGTTGCTTTAGCCTTCTCAATCATCCGGTTCAAGCTGATGAACATAGAATTGATTATAAACAGAAGCTTGGTCTATTCAACATTGACGATTTTTACGGTCAGCGTATATTTGCTTTCTGTTCAGGTCATTCAGATTCTCTTTTCAAAATTTTTCCCCATTCAACAAGCGGCCGTCTCCGTGATCGCTGCACTGGCTGCGGCTGCAGTCTTCCATCCGACTAGGAAAAAGATCCAAGAGTTTGTCGACAAGTCCTTTTTTCGCCTCAGCTATGATTATCGAAAAAGCATTCTCAGTTTTAATGAAAAGGCTCATAAAATGGTACACCTGGGCCAGCTGGTCAATTTTTTTTTGATGAAGGTTCCTCAAACCATACCTTTGGAATACCTGGGGCTTATGGTCTATTCCTATAAAACAGGGAAATACGAGGTTATAAAAGAGACGGATAAAAAAAAACGCCTTGATGTTCTAACTTCCGGGATCTGGGGGAAAACCAAAATTTTAACCAAGAGAAAAAGCGTTCAGACTGAATTGGGTTTGGACTTTTCCGCCGAAAAATGGATGGATGAGAACAACCTAGAAATGATCATTCCAGTGCCGTTCAGATCGATGGAGCTCACAGGTTTTTTAGCTTTAGGCAAAAAAAAATCTGGAGCCAGGTTTACCCGGGATGACATCGAACTGCTACTCACCATGACAGAAGCATTAGCCCTGAATCTAGAAAGAATCCGTCTGCAAGAGGAGGTGATATATGAAAGGGCAGAGAAGGAAAAATTTGACGAGCTCAACAGATTAAAAACGGAGTTCATATCAAATGTGTCCCATGAAATCCGTACACCCATGAGTTCGATCCAAGGTATGTCAGAAATCCTCCAACAGGGAAAAATAAAGGGAAAGAAAAAACAGGAAGAACTCCTGAGCCTTATGACTGATGAATGCAGTCGTCTCTCCCGTTTTCTCCACAATATTCTCGATTATGGAAAGATTGAACAGAGGTTGAAGTCGTACAATTTTCAAAAAATGGATGTGTGTCCGCTCGTCAACGAAGTTCTCAAGCTTTTTGAGTATAGACTCACATTACTCGGATTCTCCCTTAAAAAACACATTCCTCAAAGGACACTCTTACTCGACATCGATCCAGATGCTGTAAAACAAGCTTTGACTAATCTCATCGACAATGCTATAAAATACTCGTCTGATAAAAGGGAAATAGTCGTCCGTGTGGTCAAGAAAAGCCATGGGATCGAAATCCAAGTTCAAGATAAAGGCATAGGCATCCCTGAGAAGGAGCAGGAAAAAATTTTTAGTGGATTTTACCGAATAGATGAAGCAAAACAGTTGGAACCTAAGGGAGTCGGATTGGGCTTGAAGATTGTTAAACACATAATAGAAGCACATGGGGGAAAAATCCAAGTCCAGAGCAAAAGAAGAGAAGGAAGCACATTTGTTTTGATATTCCCAAGATCATGAAAAGAGTCTTAATCATAGAGGATGACATTGCTCTCCTCAAAACGCTGGAAGCGGCGCTGGAAGCGGAAAATTTCACCGTGCTTTCAGCTGTGGACGGCGAGAAAGGCTATGAATTAGCTATTAAGGAGAAGGTCGATTTAATCCTTCTTGATTTGAAGCTTCCGTCCATGGATGGTTTCGAGATCTGCAAGAGTTTGCGTGCTAAGGGAAAGATGACTCCTGTTATTTTTCTGACAGGGGAAAAGAAGGATGAAATCGATAAAGTCCTTGGGCTCGAGTTGGGTGGGGATGATTACATGACCAAACCTTTTGGGACAAGAGAGCTTCTCGCCCGCATAAAGGCCGTACTTCGACGGGCTAAGCCAGCAGAACCAGAACTTGAAGAATATTCGTTTGGAGACATCTGTATTGATTTTAAAAGGAAAATCGTCTCTAAAGGAAAAAAAGAGCTTTATCTGACAGCTAAAGAATATGCATTACTCAGACTCCTCATCTCTCATGAAGGGGAAGTGGTGACTCGAGATACTATCTTGAATGAAGTGTGGGGGTATGATAAGTTTCCCACGACCCGAACAGTGGATACGTTCATCCATAATCTCAGACAAAAAATCGAAGACGATCCATCCAAGCCTGTGCGTATCATAACCATTCCTTGGTCTGGGTATAAATTCCAAAAATAATTTGAGTCGGACGGCCAAAACTTTAACAAAATCTTGACAAAATCTTGACAAAATCTTTACAACTCTATGACAACTTCCGGCTTAGCGATGAGTAACCTCAAAGAGAAAATCCACCAATGAGAGGAATGTTGAGGGAAAAATGCTTTCTGGTTCTAGTCAGAGCTGTAATGGTCTTAATCTTGCTCATCCCATCAACCGTGGAAGGTGGCCCCATTATAAAATCAGAGAAATCCTTGAGCGTGTTCCCAATCTTGATGTATGACACGGACATAGGCACGGGCTACGGCGCAAAAGCTAAATTCGTCAATTATCTTGCCAAGAAGGAATCCTTTGATCTGATCGTTTTCAATTCTACTAAGGGGGAGAGATGGTATGTCTTCACCTTTTCTATCCCCGATTTCGAGATTCGTCAAGGAACAAAGTATTCTCTCTCTTTCGACACAAGGGCAGAATATGACAAGCTGCTCAAGAGTAACTTTTTTGGAATCGGTCCGGACTCCAAACAGGAGGATCTAACAAACTTTACCTTCAAAAAAAGCGAACTTCAGCTCACCGTTGGCCGAGGATTCAGCTCCTCCTTTGTCGTTGAAGGAAGCTATGTTTTCAGGAACATAAAATATTTTGATGTCAAAGATGGAGCCTTTAAAGAAACGTTGGAGTCAGTTGGGGAGCAATTTTCCCCGTTTGTTTCCCTTCTTGCTCGTTACGACACCTCTGATAGCCGCATCCATCCAAAAAGAGGAATCCACCTTCTTTTCCAGAATGATTTAGCCTCGAGTCATCTGGGGAATAAAAATGCCTCTTTCTATAGATTCAACGTTGACTTCCGGAAGTACACACTCCTTTTTGGTACACGGGATGTTCTTGCCTTCCGCATACTCGTTCAGAACATATCAGGGGATAAAATTCCACTCTTTGAGATGTCCGTACTCGGGGGTGGCTCCACTCAAAATGCCATGCGCGGTCATCAGATGAGCCGGTTCCAAGATAAAGGGAAAATATTGCTGAATGCAGAGTATCGTTTTCCTCTTTGGAGACGGCTTGGAGGGAATATCTTTATAGATGCAGGAAGCGTATGGCCCTCCTTCAAACAGATGGATTTACAAAAATTTGCTGTTGATATGGGATGGGGATTACGGTACTATCTAAAAAATTTTCTGGCCAGGTTTGACATGGGCTTCAGCAAAGAGGGGACAGGTATATATTTCAACTTTGGACATGTGTTTTAAAATGAGCCTAGCTCTTCTTTTAGGCTAGCTCGGCCAAGACTGCCGTTAAGAAGGTCCAAAATTTCTCGACGGAACCAGTGTGAACCCTTTCCTCTGGAGAGTGAGGATGTTCGATGGTGGGACCGAACGAGATCATATCCATTCCTGGAAATTTCTCACCGATAATTCCACATTCCAATCCGGCATGAACAGCACCAACCTCAGCCTCCTTTTGGAACTTTTGACTGTAAACATCCTTGCATAGCTGTAAGATCGGAGACTGTAGGTTGGGAGCCCAGCCTGGGTAGCCTTCGGGTTGGGCAATGTCTGCTCCGGATATTTCGCATAAGGCGGCTATAGAGTTCCGAGTGGACTCCAATCCTGAAGCCACTGAGCTTCGGCTGCTGCATATAACCTGAGCATTATCTTGATGGCATCGGACTATAGCTACATTTGTTGAAGTTTCTACCAGACTTTCCATCTCAGGATGCATGGATATGACACCGTGGGGAAGGGTGAAGATTAAATTGATCAAAGACTTCTGGGTCTCCGATGTCAAAGGTTGTGTGTTCAATTCATTTGATCGTTCAAAAGAAAACTTCGCGACGGCCTCCACAGCCTTATATTCGTTATAGATTTTTTCAAAGGATGATCGGAAAGTGGCTTCTAACGTATCCTTCTCAGAAGCATCTACGAGAAGGTCTGCCCACGCTTCTCTAGGAATTGCGTTTCTCTTATTGCCACCTTCTATCCCGATGAGCTCAAATGAACATATCTTTGAAGCCTGCCAAAGCATCCGTGCCATGAGCTTTAAGGCGTTTCCACGGCCCTGGTTGATATCAAGGCCTGAATGTCCTCCTCTGAACCCGTAAAGCTTGAGCCGGTAAAGATCGCCATTCGAATCCTGTTGTCTATTTACAGGGAGAATAATTTCTGAATCAGCACCGCCCGCACATCCGATGGTAAAAGATCCTTCATCTTCACTGTCAAGGTTGAGTAATATTTCTCCTGTGAGAAAGTCCGATTTGATCTGTGTGGCCCCGGTAAGCCCTGTCTCTTCATCAACGGTAAATAGACACTCAAGAGGTCCATGAACGAGGGATTGGTCTTCCATTATTGCCAATGCTGCAGCCACACCTATTCCATTATCAGAGCCGAGTGTGGTCCCCTGGGCCATCACCCATTCCTCCTTTATTTCAGCTTTTATGCCCTCTTCAGAAAAATCATGGTCAACATCTGAATTTTTCTCGCAGACCATATCTATGTGCCCTTGAAGGATGACACCTTTGGCACCCTCATGACCTGTGGCTGCCTTCTTCCTCACCACGACATTTCCCACATCGTCTCTTTTCCACTCTAAGTTAAGGCGTTCGGCTTGGGAGATGATGTAGTCACCCAGAGCTTTTTCGTTACCAGAACAATGAGGTCTCTTCAAAATCTGTTCAAAGTGTTTCCAGAGATTGATAGGCTTTAATCCTTCAAGGATCGATGTCATGTTTTCCTCCCTTGATTTCCATGTTATAGATGAATAATTCAGGAATACCTGGATTATAGATGAATAATCCAAGTTAATTAGGATGACATAAAATCCATTTGGATTCAAGAAAATTCACATAAATATGTTTTGACTTTTTATCCCTGATTTCCATAAAATTCTCATGCTTTGGTATGGACGATTCACTGATCCGTGATTTCGAGGGGATCTATCATTTCCCGCCTGAAGTCTATTCGTCTGCTCCAGGGCGGATAAACATCATCGGCGAACACACGGACTATAATTTGGGCTATGTTCTACCCTCAGCGATTGATCTGCGTGTTTCATTTCTTGCCTCAAAAAGAACTGATGGGAAAGTCTGTGTCTGGGCGAAAAATTTTAGACAAGAGCAAAGCTTTTCCCTCCATGAGCTTGAAGCCTCTGACCGGAAGGGTTGGATCGATTATATCAAGGGAATTTATTGGATACTTAGGGAGAAAGGGGCTGGTCTTCAGGGAATAAATGCACTCGTTCACGGAAATATACCTTTGGGTTCAGGCTTGAGTTCTTCGGCGGCATATGAGGTAAGTGTCATGAATGCCCTTGATGAGCTTTTTGAACTCCAGATTGATCCACTTGAGATGGCCAGGCTGGCTCAAAAAGCGGAGAATGATTTTGTTGGAGTGAAGTGTGGACTGATGGACCAGTTTATTTCTGTGTTTGGGAAGAGGAACAAGGCAGTCTTTCTTGATTGCGAAACGCTCGAGTTTTCTTATATTCCTCTGCGTTTGGAAAAAGAGGGATTAGGGATCCTCGTCTGTGATACAGGAATTCGCAGAGAACTGTCCTCATCCGAATACAATGCGCGCCGTCTAGAGGCTTTAGAGGCATTGGAGTCTTTAAGAAAATTCGGACCAAAAAAGTATAAGGATCTTGATTTGCAGGCTCTTGAAGACTTAAGAGGAGATCTCGACGGGATATTTTTCAAGAGAATCAGACATGTGGTTACGGAGAATGCCAGGGTAAAGCAGGCTGTTTCTTCTCTCCAAAGAGAGGATTTTGTTGGGCTGGGTGAACTTCTGTTTCAGTCTCACGAAAGCCTTAGAGATGACTACGAAGTCTCGTGTCCGGAGCTCGACCTTCTTTATATCTGTGGAAAGAGGTATCCTTCCTGTCTTGGGGCTAGACTAACGGGAGCAGGATTTGGTGGCTCAGGGATCGCCCTTGTAAGAAAAGAGGGAATCCCGGCTTTCAAACAGATGATTTTGAAAGAAGCAAAACAAAGAGGATTCCCACAGCCTGCTTTCTATGAAGTCAAAATCGGAGAGGGAAGAAAAATCCATAGATACAAGGTGGATTGACATATTCGCTTTTATATAATAGAAAGATATCAAGATGGTGGTGAAGGTCTTTCTGGCGTGCGTTTTATCCTATCTATTGGGCTCCATACCATTTTCTTATATCGTTGCCAGGATAGTGAAGAATGTGGATATTCGAGTCGTGGGAGAGGGCAACGTCGGAGGAAGAAATGTGTGGCATGTGGTTGGGAAAAAATATGGGACATTGGCTGGATTCTTGGATTTTCTAAAAGGGATGGCGGCTTTTGGATTGGGTTATCTTTTAGGATTAGTGCCTTGGTCTATTTGGCTCTGTGGATTTTTCGCTGTCGTGGGTCATTGCTTTCCTGTTTTTCTCAAGGGAAGAGGAGGCAAAGGGGCGGCTACAGCCATGGGTTTTCTGTTTGCCATGCAGCCGTTAGTCATTGTCCTTTCAGGAGCCTTGATGGGTTTAACCTACTGGATTTTCCGTAATTTCCATATTTCAATTTCTGTAGGGATGGCCAGCATTCCTCTACTTTGGCGATTTGCATTTGGAAAAACCTGGGCAGAAACAGCGATTCTGCTTTCTTTCCTGTTGTTTTTGGGTTTAAAAAGGTTGATTGATGAGCCTTATATGCGGAAGATCAAAACAGAGTCAGGTTGGTGACATGGAATCTCTTCATATGGCTATTTTGGTTCTTCTTGTTCTTCTGGGATTGAACCTTATCCAGAATATCAAAGGGATGCGCATTGACGGAAACAACAGAGTGGAAAAAACGATGCCTCTGATCTCTGTTCTCATCCCTGCAAGAAATGAGGAAGAGAGGATCGGAAGATGTGCAGCCTTTTTGCTGAAATCGGATTATCCCCATTTGGAAATTATCATACTCGATGATAATTCCAGAGATAGGACTTATGAAGTTGTTCAACGTTTATCCCAATATCATAAAAATTTACGGATTATCAAAGGCCAGAAACTTCCCCCGGGCTGGAATGGCAAGAACTGGGCCTGCCATCAGCTGGCTCACGCTGCCAAAGGCGAGTGGTTTCTCTTCACAGATGCAGATACGTGCCATAGCCCGAATTCGGTCTCGACCGCATTTGAAGCGGCGAAAAAGAGTCAATCGCACTTTGTTACAGCCATTCCAGGATTGATCATGAAGACATGGGCAGAGAAACTCATCCTTCCTGTTATCCATTTTGCCTTCATTGTTCTTCTGCCCTATAAACTCATAAATTTTTCCAATAATTCTCGCGTGGCTATCGGGATTGGACCCTTTCTGTTCATTCAAAGGAGGTGTTATTTTTCATGCGGTGGCTTTGAGGCCATAAAAACCGAAATCCTGGATGATATGGCCTTGGCTAGAAGAGTCAAACAAAATAAAGCGAAGTTATCTGTGATAGATGGTACAGAAATCGTGAAGGTGCGTTTCTATACCTGTTTCAAAGAGGTCTGGTCGGGTTTCTCTAAGAACGCTTTCCAGGCGATAGGCAGTTCACCTCACTTCCTTTTTGGAATCTCTCTGGCCTGTTATTTTCTTTTTGTCTATCCCTATTTTTGTTTAGGGACGGCCGTCTATTATGGACAGAGCATAACCCTTCCCTTTATTCAAGTGCTCATCGTATCAGCCATTAAACTGACCTTGTCTACACGCTTTAAAACGAGCATCATCTTCAGCCTGCTTCATCCTATCATGATCATCCTCACCCTTCTCATTCTTTTCAATTCCTTTCGTCTCACTTTATTTGGGAAGAAAATCGAGTGGAAGGAAAGGCTCTATCCTGTCGAATGAAAAAAAGATTTTCTTTTTTCGTCCCGATAACCATCTGTCTAGTCGGAATCAGCATGCCGTTATCCATTGGAAAAGAGTCCCCTTTCAAAATAAAGATTACGGCCAGCGTCTTTCCATTGATGGAGTTTGCACGAGCTGTTTCGGGAGAAAGGGGAGAGGTTGATCTTCTCCTCCCGCCAGGGGCAGAAATCCATACTTGGCAGCCCAAGCCCAGCGATTTGGTTAAGCTTTCCTCTGCTGACCTATTCATCTTCATTGGGGCTGACCTTGAGCCGTGGATAGATGATATTCTTCGGAGTGTGAAGAATCCAAAACTTAGAATATTGGAAGCAAGCAAGAATTTGTCTGTCCATAATCATGACCGTGGAGTCGTTGATCCTCACGTCTGGTTAGATTTTGACCATGATCAGCGAATCGTTGACAGGATAACCGGTGTCCTCTCAGAGATTGATCCAGGAGGACTATCAGTATTCAATGAAAACGCAGCTAAATATAAGAGAAAGCTCCAAGAGCTCGATGACAAGTATAAAAAAGGCCTTGAGCAGTGTGATCAAAGGACAATTGTTTTAGGAGGACATGCGGCCTTTGGATATTTGGCCGAGAGGTACAAATTGCGCCAGATTTCCCTCTATGGATTGAGTCCGGATTCAAAACCGACTCCCCGTCAGCTGATTGATATCGTCGAATTGGTCAAGAAAGAGAGGATAAAGGTTATCTATTTTGAAGTAAACGTTAGTAGCGATCTGGCCAAGGTGATTGCTGAGGAGACAGGAGCCAGAACTTTGGTCCTGAATCCAGGGGCAAGTCTATCGAGGAAACAGATGGAGTCTGGCATCAGTTTTTTGAATATCATGGAAAAAAATCTGGAGACTTTAATAGATGGACTCTCATGCCGCTGAGCAAGCTCCCTTGATCGAAATAAAGAATGTGACCTACGATTATGGATATGGGGATGTCCTGAAGCAAATAAGCTTTCCGATCAATTCTGGGGATTTTCTAGCCATCATCGGGCCAAACGGCTCGGGCAAAACTACACTCCTCAAAATAGTGCTTGGCCTCCTGAAACCCGCGAAAGGCGAAGTTAAGATAATGGGAAAACCAGTGCACGAGTTCACCGATTGGAGAAGGATTGGATATGTTCCCCAAAAAGCGACTCATATCGATTCTTTTTTCCCCGCCTCGGTTAATGAGGTTGTGGCTATGGGGATATTGTCATCGAGGAGGCTTTTTCGCTTCACAAAGGAGGAGGAAAACTCCATATCCAGAGCTCTACACCAGGTGGGAATGGAACAATACAAAAATCGGCGCATCGGAGGTCTCTCGGCAGGACAACAACAGCGTGTATTCATAGCTCGAGCCATCGCCAACCAGCCCAAAATTCTATTTCTTGATGAGCCGACAACTGGAGTGGATGGCAGTACTCAAGGGCATTTCTATGACATGCTGCATCATCTCAACGAGCAAGAGCGAATCACCATTGTCCTGATAACTCATGAAATCGGCATCGTGAACAGGCATATTACTCAAGTAGCCTGTCTAAATCAAAGACTGGTCTACCACGGCAATCATGAGGAATTTTGCCGATCCGAAGAATTCAGAAAGATGTTAGCAAATGGACATCACCTGATCTCCCATCGCCACTGATCTGTGAATGGAAGCTTTTTTCACATACGGATTTCTCCAACGGGCCCTTCTAGCAGGCATATTCATCGCTATAGCCTGTGCTATGCTGGGTGTTTTTTTGATTTTAAGACGGGACGCTATGATTGGACATGGCTTGGCTCATGTTACCTTTGCCGGAGTTGCTCTTGGGCTTTTCTTGAATGTTATGCCTTTGGCTATGGCCTTGTTCATCGCTGTGGCGGCTTCATTGGTTATAATGAAGTTAAAAGATAAGGTAGGCCTTCATGGTGATACAGCCATTGCCATCTTCAGTAGCGTGGGATTCGCTCTCGGTGTCTTATTCGCCACGCTTTCTCAAAGTTTTAATGTGGATCTTTTTTCTTATCTTTTTGGCGAAATCTTGGCCATCGAGCTTTCAGAGGTCTGGTTTTCAGTCATTCTGGCTGCAATCGTGATGAGCCTGGTGATCCTGAATTACCACAAGTTTATGTATATGACCTTTGACAGAGAATCGGCCAAGGCTTCAGGCATAAAAGTAAACCGCCTTGACACGCTTTTGACCGTGTTGACAGCTGTCACAATTGTGTTGGGTATGAAAGTGGTTGGGATTCTTTTGGTCTCTGCCCTTGTTGTCATCCCTGCTGCTGCAGGTCTCCAAATTGCCTCCAATTTCAGACAGGCCATCATCCTCTCCACCATTGTCTCCATAGTATCTGTTGTTCTTGGCCTCTTATTCGCCTTAGTCCTGGATTTGCCCGCCTCAGGAAGCATAGTCATTCTCTCGTTTATTTTCTTCGGAGTATTCTTTGGATTGAAAAGAATATTCAAATAGGGGGGAACAGAATCAAACGTGTTGGAATCTAAGACTGACCAGTTATTTTTTCAAAAGTGCTTCTGAATATGGAATAGGCCCTTTCCCCATACAAACACAGAATGATTTCCTTTGGATACTCATTTTCTTCGAGAAAATCTTTGGCAACCTTTATCATGATTTCGCTGCATCGCTTTATCGGAAAGTGAAAGATCCCTGTACTGATGGCTGGAAAGGCAATGCTTTTCAATTTCTTTTTACTGGCGATTTTGAGGCTGTTCAAGGTTGCATTGGCGAGTTTCTTATCCTCATCTCCCTCTCCATAAACAGGTCCTACGGCATGGATAACATATTTAGCCTTCAAATGACCGGCTCCGGTGATGACAGCGTCTCCAACCTCAATTGGACCGATTTCATTGCATTCTTCTTGGATAGAAGGTCCGCCAAAGTTGCGTATAGCACCTGCCACGCCTCCTCCCAAGATCAAAGATTTATTGGCGGCGTTGACTAGGGCATCAACGTTAAGGAGAACGATGTTTCCCTCGACGAGTCTTAATTTACGCTCCCTGATTGTCCAATCGTCCATTCTTTCCCTCAAAGGCTTAAGGTTAAGGACTATGTATTATAAGCAAAAAAATATTTATTTGTCTAGGATGGCTATACTATCCGGGCACCATAGGTCTTTTCCATTCTTTTTAAAGAAAATTCATGCGCTTCTTGGTCGAAATCAGCAACTCCATGTTTGTAGACGATAACCTTATAATCTCTGTTTCTCAAATCACCGACTGTATCCATCACACAAATCGATGTGCAGACTCCAACGGCATGCACCTCTTTTATTCCCTTCTCAGCAAGGACTCGATCGAGGTTTGTGTTGTAGAAGGCGCTGAACCGTGTTTTCCTGATGATGATGTCAGATTTTTCAACAGGCAACACGTCTATGATTTCTGCTCCTCGAGTGCCTGAGATACCGTGCTTCGGAAACATTTCGAACTCGAGATCCTCCTTCTTGTGAGAGTCACAGATATATACGACCACGTCCGCATTCTCATGGAATTCATCAATTTTTTGCTTGACAAATGGAATGATCAACCGAGAGGTGTCACCGCAGTATAAAGCCCCCTCCTCCTCAAGAAAATCTTTTATCATATCTATGACAAAAAGAGCTTTCATATCTGGGCTCTCCGATCAAGGTATTGTAATCCATTTTTTTACTTCTTTGAACACATGCCAAAAATTTTCTCTGCTCAAATGGAAAACTTTCACATCGGATCTTTTTTTGATGCGATCTGAAAAGGGATTTGGTCGCTCCATGATGGTTGCCAAGACTTTTTGCGGAGAATTCAGAGCCTCCAACAACACATCTCCGAATCGTTTTGAGAAAAGCTCCATTTTACCTATCTCATCGACAACAATGATTTTCTCAGTACGTAGAGCCTCTGCAATCGATTCGCAACCGAGTCTTTCCAAGGCTTCTATATTGACTCCATACCTGCCAACGCGAAAATGAGAAAAAAAACCTTTTTTGGCCAGAAAATCGGTTCTTCCCTCTGGAATCGTGATGATAATAAAACCAATCCTTTCACCTTCTTCCCTGAGTTCTTCTGTAAGGAAACCACCCGCTTGATTCTTCAAAATATCTTCTTCGAGTAGCTTCTTAACCAGAGTTGTTTTTCCTGACCGGGGCAATCCTGTGATGAGCAAATTAGTCAATGTGACTTGATCTATTTCAATTCCATTCTCACGATCTCTCTGATTTCATTCCCCATCTGAACAGCTTTGTTTTTTAGAGTCGCCGCTCTTCTCTTTATCTTTGCTTTAAATTGTTTATCTTGAATGTCTGGAAGGTTAATGATGACGTTGTAATATGCTCCTTCTGCTGCTGTTTGGGCTGCAAGTCCAGCCACACCGGCGTCACTGATGGAATTTTTATTCCCGTGCAGGGCCACGCCCTTTGCCAATTCTAAAGCCGGTAGACTCTTTTCCAAAACGCCAAGGGGCACAAGGGTCGCCTCCTTTGTAGCTTCTTGGATAGCCTTCTCCCTCTCCTTTATCTGTTCCTCTGTCTTTTTTTTCATTCTAAAAGCATCTATGACTTTGTTAAAAGCAAGGGTGTCTAAATCCACAGCCCTTAGGAATTCATCCTTCAAATCTTGAGCGGCCACAGCCCATGCCTTCACCTTTTCTTGAACATCTTCATAGCCTTTTTTACCGTATGTAAGGTTAGAGACCATGGAGGAAAGGGCTGAGGATAGGGCTCCACAGAGGGCTGCTGTGCTTCCTCCACCTGGAGCTGGGGAGTCTACCGAGAGTTCGTTGGCAAATTCTCGCAAATTTTTATCGATGAGAGACTTTTCGACTTCCTTGAACTGATATTCAATGATCTTTTTCTTTGGATCAAATGGGGCGACATCCTCCAATCCTAAGGATTTGACAGCGATATCAATCAGTTCTTCTTCAGGAACGCCGGGGCACTTGCCCTGTTTTTCAAGATAGTATCGTCCTGCTAAAAGCATGGCATCTTTGGGAATCAGCCCGACCAATTCACTCCCTGTTACTCGTATGCCTATGGCTTCGGCTTCCTTGATTGTCTCATCAAAGACGAGATGAGGAGGAGAGACTTTGTAATTTGTGAAATTGATGGATATTTGAGCAACTCCATAATCTTCGATGAACCAGCCCACGGCTTTCACATCCTTGAATTTGCCAGGGACCTTGATAGCCTTTCCCTTTTTACTCCTGATGATCTTTCCCTCTTTATCCCTTTTTGCTCTTCCCTTTTCCCTCAAATTCAAGGCAATGTGACTGGCTAAACTGCGGTCTCTGGTGTTTAAATTGATATTATAAGCGATTAAGAATTCTCTGGCTCCTATGACGGTAGCTCCTGCCTTGGGATTGAAAACAGGTCTTCCGTAGTCAGGAGCCCATTCCGGATCTTTCAGTTTCTCAGGAAGTCCTTCATATTCACCCACTCGTATGTTCGCCAGATTTTTTCTCTCCGGTTTTTGGGCAGCTTCTTCGTAGAGATAGATGGGAATATCGAGTTCCGAAGCGACCCTTTTGCCCACTTCGTGTGCAATCTGTACACAGTCCTCCATAGTTACTCCAGTGACCGGAACAAACGGACAGACATCTGTAGCTCCAATCCGGCTGTGAGCACCCTTGTGTTTGGTCATATCTATTACCTCTGCGGCCTTCTTAATGGCCTTGAAGGCGGCTTCCTTGACTCCCTCTGGAGTTCCGATAAAAGTGACGACAGTACGGTTGGTGGACTCTCCAGGATCCACATCGAGGAGAGTGACATGAGGAGTCGCTTCGATTTCTTTGGTGATGGTTTTGATCTTTTCAAGATCTCTTCCCTCGCTGAAATTAGGAACGCATTCCACAAGTTTCATTCATCATCTCCTTTAGTTATGAGGTATTGGAGAGTTCCGTCTGGGCTGTAAACGCTGACCTGTTCAAACTCACTGAGATAATCAAGGACCTCATTTTTAGCTGCAATCACAATGATAGGAGTGTGCAAATTGTATCGTTGTCCCATACGGGATACCATTTCTGGTGTAATGCGCATGATGTTTCTGTGATAATCCTCCCAATGTTCAATGCCAAGATCAAAAGCTTGGATTTCAGAGACCTTCAAGGAGAGGTTCTCAAAGGTTTCGATGTTTAAGGGGAAATTTCCTATAAGATAGGATTTGGCCTGTTCAATCTCTGGACCTGGGATTTGCGCATTGCTGATCGTGTCGATTTCTTTGAGAATCTCCCGGAGAGCTTTGTCTATGACTTCTGAACGGACTATAGTTTTTATCAAAAAGACGCCACAGGTTTTAAAAAACTGCATCTCGCTAAAAGCGTAATAAGCATATCCTTTTGATTCTCTCAGATGCATGAAAAGCCTGCTGTTCGAAGTTCCGCCTACGATCTGGTTAAGCACAATAAAGGGAAAGTAATCTGGACTGGTTATAGGAAATATGATATTTCCTATGTAAATTGTGGCATTTTTTGCCTGAGGGAGATTCACAAAACATATTTTTAATTTCTCTTGAGGCTTGAGAGAAGCGACAAAAGTATGTTCCCATTCTCTTTTCGCCCAAGGGCTTAAATATCGGCTTACTTTTCTAGAAGCTGTTTCGAGATTAAGGTTTCCGATAAGGACAAGTTTTGCATTATTTGGCCTGTAATAGGTAGTGAAAAAAGAAAGAACATGTCCTCGGGTTAAATTTTTTATAACACCTTGATTAAAGATGATTTTTTTATAAGGATGATTTTCAAAGAGAATCTTGAGGAGGAGTCTTCTGGCTAAAAATTCTGGGTCCGTACTCTGGCTTGCCAGCTCGTAGAACATAGTTCTTTGGGCATTTCCAAGTTCGATTCGAGGGAACGTGGGTCGGAGAACCATCTCGCCTAACACCTGTAATGCCTCGTCAAAATATTCCTCAAGGAAAGAAAAAGTGAAAATCGAGTAGTCAGGAAAAGTTTCGACAGAAAGACTTCCCCCGATAGCTTCAATCGTCTCTTCTATATCTGATGCGGAGAGATTGATCGTGCCTTTGGGCAGCATTCTGGCCGTAAGAGTTGCTAGACCAGGAAGATCATCGGGAGAAGAGCTCTCTCCAGTCAGTATGATCAAGCGCATGCTGATTATGGGATGAGCCTGTCTCCGGACCACGGCCAAATCAAGTCCATTCGTCAGAGAGTGTGTTTGGATTGTTGGGAGGGATAATTCGGGGAAAGGTTCGGGATAAGGAGGGGATCTCCGGAATCTCTCTTGTGATCCTGCAGGATTAACCAATATTATAATCATAGATAGAAGGGAACAGAGAATATATCTAAGGGAAAAAAATTTTTTTTCTAATCTCATTTTATTTTGATGTCAAGAATGATTCTGTCATCATCGAAGTATTTGTTCATCGTTCGTAAAATATCATATCCCGTCACAGAAAGATACCGATCGAGCTCATCCGACCATTCAGCCTGTTCATCTGCTTCAAGGGTTTTTTCCGCGAGAAATATTGCTTTATCTAGAACTGTTCCATGTTGCATGAGATAATCCATTTTAAGCATATTTTTTGATTTATTCAGCTCTTGCTCTGGAATCATGGTTGATTTGAGCTTATTGATCTCGGAGAATAGGGCTTTTTGGCTGCGCTCTCGCATGATCTCATTGTTGATTCGCACAAAAATCTTGAATGCTGTATGACGGACTTTCCTTTCTATGCCACCGCTCAGATGGATGGCCGTTCTGTCTTTTGCCATAAGCCTTCTATGGAGACGAGATGTTTCTCCCCTTAACAGAATGTATTCTATCACAGCCAAAGGATAATAATCATCCGAGTTCCGTGGAGCGATTTGATATCCTAGATGATATGCAGGGGAAGGAGCTAGAGGATTTATGATGGTTTGGACTGTCTCTTCTATCTTAGGCAAGATCTCTACGGAAGGAGAAGGAGGATTGTTCCCCATCGGAATAGTTGAAAAATATTTTTCTAGGAGCTGCCGAACTTTGCTCTTATCGATTTGACCTGCTATGGAAAGCACAGCATTGCTGGGCGTGTAGTACGATGAGTAAAAGTCACTCACATCCTTGGCTGTGATTTCCCTGATATCTGCAATAGTCCCTAAGACGGGATGACTATAAGTAAAATTGGGGAAGAGAAGGTTGTCAAAATCCCAGGAGCTTTGGAGATAGGGATCTGAATCTTTTCTGATTTGTATCTCTTCTATTAGGGAGCTTTTTATTTTTTCCACATTGGAGGCATTAATGCTCAGAGAGTTCATCCTGTCAGATTCCAACCACAACACCAAAGCCAACTGGTTTGAGGGCACGGTTTGGTAAAATATGGTTTTATCTGCTGTTGTTGCCGCATTTAAAACTCCGCCGATTTTCTGGATGAAACTGATGTGCTGCATTTGCCCGATATTTCTGGATCCTTGGAACATAAGGTTTTCGAGAAGACGGGCCAAGCCAGTTTTCCCGGGCTGTTCATGGATGGAGCCCACTTTGTAAGCCATTACGACTGAAACAATCGGTAGGGAATAGTCTTCGGAAAGAATCACCTGCAGCCCATTTTTTAATGCGAACTGAGTTACAGGAAAAGGTGATCCATCATATTGTTGATTACTGAAGCTTTGTTGCCAAAGTAACAGTAAAGACGCCAGGATGAGGAAGATGAAATTTTTTTTTATCATATCCTTTAATATGGACTTCTTACGAGATTTAAAAATAACACAAAAAAGAATTCAAATTCAAATATTGAAAAGGGAGTGCGTTTTGTGTTAATTATTATGCCTTTCGCGAAGTGACCCTCTCGGCAAGGAGGCCGATCATGAGTAAAGAAGGAAAGCATTTTTTTACATCGGAATCTGTTACTGAAGGACATCCAGATAAGATCTGTGATCAGATATCAGATGCCATCCTCGATGACCTCATCAGACAGGATCCCAAAAGCCGCGTAGCCTGCGAGGCAATGGTGACCACTGGTCTTGTTTTTATTGCTGGAGAAATAACAAGTAAGGGTTACTGTGAGTTCCAGAAAATCGTAAGGGATACTGTGAAGGAGCTTGGTTATACAGATGCAAGATACGGATTCGATTATGGGACCTGTGCGGTTATCTCTTCCATCCATGATCAATCTCCCGATATCGCTAAAGGCGTGAACGAGACAACCGAGCATGAGCAGGGGGCAGGGGACCAGGGCCTTATGTTTGGCTATGCCTGCAGCGAAACAGAGGAATTCATGCCTATGCCAATTATGGTGGCCCACAAGTTAGTGAAAAAGCTGGCACAGGTGCGAAAGGACAAATTATTGAATTATCTGAGACCTGATGGAAAATCACAGGTAACCATCGAGTATAAAGGAAACAATCCACGGAGAATCGATGGTATAGTCATTGCAGCCCAGCATCATCCAGATGTGCAAATGAGTGTCCTACGGGAAGACATAAAGAATGTGGTCATAAGAGAGGTCATTTCTCCTCAACTTTTGGATAAAGACACGAAAATCTATATAAATGAAACAGGCCGCTTTGAACAGGGAGGGCCGCTTGCCGATACAGGATTGACAGGACGAAAAATCATCGTGGATACCTATGGCGGGGTAGGAAGCCATGGGGGAGGTTGTTTCTCTGGAAAGGACCCCTCCAAAGTGGACCGTTCAGGTTCTTACATGGCTCGATACATCGCCAAAAACGTGGTCGCAGCAGGAATGGCGGACAAATTGGAGGTTCAGATTGCCTATGCGATTGGCGTAGCTAATCCTGTGTCCGTCATGGTTGATTCTTTTGGAACAGCAAAGGTTTCTGAAGATAGGATAAAGGAGTTGATCGTTAAACACTTCGATCTCTCTCCCAGGGGGATGATCAAGACTCTCAACCTACTCCGCCCGATCTATAAAAAAACCGCGTGTTATGGGCACTTTGGACGCAACGATGAGGAGTTTACCTGGGAAAAAACTGATAAAGCAGATATACTAAAAAAAGAGGCAGGCCTCTAGCCTTTAAAACCTATAGGCTTAAGAGCCCTCTCAACATCCCTCAGATGGCAAGTTTCACAGAGAGGATGCAAGCCGCAGGAAACTCATCGGAGGCGGATAATGACGAGAAAAAAGGAGAAAATCATGGATTATGATGTCAAGGACCTTGAGCTCGCAAAAAAAGGCAAGCTCAGGATTGAATGGGCAGGAAGGTTCATGCCTGTTCTTGCCGATATTAAAAAAAAGTTTGCAAAGGAAAAATCCCTCAAGGGTGTCAGGATCTCGGCCTGTCTTCATGTGACTAGCGAGACAGGGAATCTGATGGAAACCTTGAAACTGGGAGGTGCTGAAGTTCGGCTCACCGCATCCAATCCATTGAGTACCCAGGATGATGTGGCTGCGGCCTTGGTGAAATATTATGGTGTTCCTGTGTTTGCCATCAAAGGAGAGGATAATAAGACCTATTACAGACACATCCATCAAGCCTTGGGCCACACTCCTCACATCACGATGGATGATGGTGCTGACCTGGTCTGCACCATTCATTCAGAGAGAAAAGAGCTGCTTTCCAGTGTCCTCGGAGGGACAGAAGAAACAACCACAGGAGTGATTCGTCTCAAGAGCATGGCAAACGCCCAAGTTCTTCATTATCCCATCATTGCCGTAAATGATGCGAACACAAAACATCTTTTTGATAACCGCTACGGAACGGGACAAAGCACTATCGATGGCATTTTGAGAGCGACAAACATTCTGTTGGCAGGACTGAATTTTGTTGTGGCAGGCTACGGATGGTGCGGCCACGGTGTGGCTATGAGGGCGAGCGGAGCAGGGGCTAAGGTGATCATATGCGAGGTTGATCCTCTGCGAGCATTAGAGGCTGTGATGGATGGGTTTCAGGTCATGTCCCTGAAAGAAGCTGCAAAAGTCGGAGATGTATTCGTCACGGTGACAGGAGACAAGAATGTCATCACAGAGGAGCATTTTATGAAGATGAAGGACGGAGCCATAGTGGCCAATTCAGGACACTTCAACGTGGAGATAGATCTTCCTTCTCTAGACAAGCTCAGCATGAAAAAAAGAAAAATCAGAGAATTTATTGAGGAGTATACTTTAAGGAACGGGAGGAAGATATTTCTTCTGGGTGAAGGACGGTTGATAAATCTTGCAGCCGCCGAAGGGCATCCTGCTGTGGTGATGGATATGAGCTTTGCCAATCAAGCGTTGAGTATGCTGTATCTGTATCAGCAGAATCAAATCATGCAGGCCAAAGTTTATCCTGTTCCCAGAGAAATAGATGAAGAAATCGCCCGCATGAAGCTGAAATCCATGGGTATCAAAATAGATAAGTTAACCGCAGAACAGGAAAAGTACCTAACAGCATGGGATGAAGGAACCTAATTCAGGCTATTTCAGTACTTTGAGATATTCATTGATTTTATTTTTTATTTCTTGATCCGTAACTTGCGAATATATCCTTTCGAATATCGCTTTGGCTTCCTCTCTTCGGTCGGCCTTAAAATAGGCCACGGCAAGGTTATAATTAAGATTCACATCGTCGGGGGCTATCTGTAATGCTTTGGAGTAACTCTCGATGGCCTCTTCGATGCGATTGAGCCTTTCGAGTAAGACTCCTTTTAGATTCAGAGACATAACCATCCGATTGTTTAACTCGATGGATCTTTCGACTAGTTCAAGGGCTTCCTCATCTTTGCCCTTTGTCAGAGAAAGTCTAGCCAGATTATAGTAAGGAAGTTCGCGTGAGCTGTAGGTTTCATCTGCTATGGCCTTTCTGAATTCCTGTTCTGCCTTATCCAACATACCAAGCTCCTGGTAGACCGATCCCAAATAATTACGGGACTCTGTGAAGTTCGGGCTAACCTGAAGACATTTCTCGAAATAGTCCACAGCGTTCTGAAACTCTCCCTTCATGAAATAGGTAAGGCCAAGAGCATTCAAAGCCAGGTTAAAGTTTGGTCTAAGGGATAAGGACCTATTGAAGTATTTGATCGCCTCCTCAAAGCTGCCATTCTGGAGATAGACCAGTCCCACATTGTATTGGTATTGGGGATCTTGGGCTCTCTGTTTCTCAAGTTTTTTTTGGCTTGAGGCACAAAGAATTAAAGCGAGCGAGACAATCATGATCAATGGTATTTTATATCTCATCTTGATCTCCTTTAAAGGTTTTGGATTCATCTTTCAATTCCCTCGACATCAGCGCTCGGAAAGCATCTCTAGGATTCTTGTTTTCATACAGGATAAGATAGACCTGTTCACCGATAGGCATCTCCACCTCTTCCTTCTGGGATAATTGGTGCACCGAAAGGGTTGTCGAGATTCCCTCGGCAATCATTTTCATTCCTGAAATGATGTTTTCTAGCGTTTGTCCTTTTCCCAGTTCGCAACCCACATAACGGTTTCGGCTCAATTTTCCTGTGCAGGTGAGCACAAGGTCACCGATTCCTGCCAAACCAGCATACGTTTCCAGCCTGGCTCCGAGTTTTATTCCCAGACGGGTCATCTCTGCTAGGCCTCTGGTTACAAGACCGGCCATAGAGTTGCTTCCAAAGCCAAGACTATCCGAGATTCCTGTGGCGATCGCTATGACATTTTTGCAAGCACCGGCGAGTTCAATCCCTGTGATATCGTCAGAGCTGTAGGCACGAAAATAAAAGCTGGAAACAAAGGTCTGGATTTTTTTTGCGACCTCGATATCTTTAGAAGCCACGACAACGGCAGTAGGATGGGATTCTGCCACTTCTTGGGCGAAGCTCGGTCCTGATAGCACGGCAATGCTTGGTTTGAAAAAAGCTTTAAACACCTCTTCCATAACCTCGCTCATCCTTTTTAGGGAGCCCTCTTCAACCCCTTTTGTAAGGCTTACGATGACATTTTTAGAGCTGAGATGGGGAGCAAGCTTTTCGTATATTTTTCGGCAAAATCTCGAGGGAACAGCAATAAAAACGATATCCGTGTCTTCGACAGCTACTTTTAAGTCAGTATAAAAAGAGACAGAAGGGGGGAAGGTCATCCCCGGGAGGAAAGTCTTGTTTTCTTTATTGTGATGCATCTCTTCAAAAATCTCTCTTTCTCTTACCCAGAGTTTTGTTGTGATGTCAAGCCTCCCTAGATGAATAGCAAATGCGCTCCCCCAAGAACCTCCTCCGATGATACTAGCCTTCATTCCACCCTTTCTCCTAATTTTCTTTCGTTGCCGTGGATGAGTCGTTGGATGTTTCCTGTGTGCCTTATAACGACCAAAAGAAAAATTGTGATGCCTAAAAGGCTTGTCTCTATGCTTCCTTGGATAATAAAGATAGATATGGGCAAGCTCAGCATGGCCAGGATGGAGCCGAGGGAGACATAACGGATTAAAAAAATGACGAGAAGAAAGATGGCAATGCCAATCAGAAGAGGCTTTAAAGCTAAGGCTAGATAAACGCCCACGGCCGTAGCCACACCTTTTCCTCCTTTAAACTTGATATAGATCGGGAAGCAATGACCGAGCACAGCAAAAAATCCACACAGCAGAGCAAATCTCTCATCCGGAAAAAGCTTTAAAGCAAGAAAGACAGGCAAAAAACCTTTCAGGATATCCACAAGAGCCACAGGAAGGGCATACACCCAACCCTTTAGCCTGAGCACATTTGTAGCTCCTGTGCTCTGGCTTCCAAAACTGCGGATGTCCCTTTTCTCAGAAACAGAAAACAGTACAAAACCCGTGGGAAATGAACCAAAAAGATAGGAAAACAGAGCAAATAATACCTTCATCCCAGTGGAAACTCCGAAAGTTTGGTGTACTCTGCTCCGGTCGGCTTGAGAGTACTCAAGAAAAGCGTCAATCGGCTTACAGTCATATGGCCGAATTCGTTTTCTCTGTGTTGGTCCAAAATTGAGAGGATGGATTCAAGATGATGAGGGATTTTGACTCGTCCTAGAGTCAGATGGGGATGGTACGTTCTTTTCTCCTTGGGAAAATGTAGTTTTTCCAACTTGTTTTCTAGGCTGGACTGGATCTCAATAAGGGTATCGCTCTGCCTGACGCCTAACCAAAGTATCCTAGGAGACTGACTCCCAGGTGGGAAGATCCCTGTTCCCATAAGATCGAGGGGGAAAGGTCGATATTCTTTCGCGATGTTCTTTAATACAGTCTCCACTTCACCAATTCTTTCCTTGGTGACTTCCCCAAGGAATTTTAGTGTCAGGTGCATGCCTTGCGGTTTGACCCATTTGATGTTTTTACTGCCTCTATCCAGCTTGCGAAGAAGTTCAGATATGTTTTTTTTTATCTCTTCATCAAGATCTATAGCAATGAATGTTCTCATGTCTTTCTCAAAAGATGTCGGCGAAGCATGTCTAGAGCTTTTTGACTCGATTGAAATTTTATCGCATTTCTGTTGCCTAAAAAAAGATTTTTTTTAACCTCTATCCCGCCATCCCACGATAAAGCCGTATACACCAGTCCGACTGGCTTTTCAGGCGTACCACCAGAAGGTCCAGCAATCCCTGTGATGGAAAGACCATAGGTGGCCTTTGATTTTTCTTTTATACCCTTTGCCATAGCACGAGCCACCTGAGGGCTGATTGCCCCATATGTCTCAATTTTTATTGAGTTGACATCCAGCAGATTTATTTTTGCCTCATTGCTGTAGGCCACGATTCCCTGGAGGAAATAAAGCGAACTCCCTGGCACATTGGTGATGCGGTTTCCCAGGAAGCCTCCTGTGCAGGATTCGGCAACAGCCAAAGTCTGACGCTTGGCTTTCAATATATCACCGACCACTTCCTCCAGTTCTTTGCCTTCTGTTGTGAAGATGTTCTGCTTCAAGGCTTCACAGATGAGACGCTGGGCATGGCCGACCTTCTCTCTCGCTTGAGAAAAGCTTTTTTCTGGATAACTCGTGAGGTGGATCTCGATCTGGCCAGGATGGGCGAGTGTCGTGAGCTGGACATCGGTGAGTTTTGGATAGATCTTCTTGAGTAAGCTCTCAATTTTTGATTCTGTTAGTCCGGCAGTTTTGATCACCAGGCGTGCAGTGTGTTTTTTCTTGAATTTTGTCAATCTGGGCCATACGATATCTTCAAACATAGGTTTCATTTCCTGTGGAGGTCCTGGTAAGAGGATGATGATGCAAGATTCAATTTCGACCCAAAGGCCAGGAGCCGTCCCTCTTCTGTTCTCTAAAACATCCGCACCTTCTATGATGTAAGCCTGTTTTCTGTTGACACCAGGCATTTTCATTTTCCTTCGACCAAATCTCTTCTGTATGGTCTTCAACAGATCCTCTCTGAAGACTAAATTTTTTTCGAGTACAGAGGCCCAAGCTTCCTTGGTTCTATCATCCTTGGTGGGTCCGAGTCCCCCCATGGCAATGATAAGATCTGATCTGGATAGGGACTGCTTAAAGAAAAGAAGAAGATCTTCCCATTGGTCTCCAACTACGGTCTTAAAATTCACTGTCAAGCCCAAATCGTTTAAGCGTTGAGTCAGATAAAGGGAGTTGGTGTCTTGGAAAAAGGGAGTGAGAAACTCAGATCCTACAGCTATGATCTCGATGGTTCGGTCTTTTTTAGCCTTCATTTGAGGATTAAGTAGAGGTTGACAAGGATACCTGCATACAGGGCTGCAACCACATCATCCAGCATAATGCCGAATCCCTTTGGAAAATCTTCTGCATTCTTTATGGGAAAAGGCTTTACGATGTCAAAGAAGCGGAACAGCAAAAAACTTGCGACACAGATGGTCCATTGAGGATTGAGAAGAAACAAGGCTAGGAGTTGACCTGCAGCCTCATCGATGACCACTGAACGGGGATCTTCCTTTTTGAGTGCTCTCGAATAGACATTCGATACATAGACTCCCAGTAAGAAGAGGAGAAGAAACATCAGAAGGTAGAAAGGCCAATTCAGCTTGTGAAGAAAAAATTTGTACAATAGAACGATAACGGCACTCGTTACAGTACCAGGAGCTAAGGGAAAATGCCCTAATCCCAAACATGTGGCTGTCAATCTGGCAAAGATTTTCATCGGAGCAAATTTCCATATAAATCATATACATCCGTGTCCGTGATTTCAACTTTTTGAAGGGTGTTGAAGATTTCTGGTTTTCTCTCCCTTGCAGTGATCAGGATCACTCCATCCACTTCTGGGGCTTGGAATTGTCCTCTTCCCACCATCAAACGAGAATCCTGCTTAAGAGTACCCTCAATCAGAACGTCAATCTTCTGGTGAAGATATTTTCTGTTGTTTGTGTGAGAAATCTCTGCCTGGATATCCATGATGTTTTCCTTTCGCTTTGTCTTTACGCGTTCCTTCACAGGATCGCCAAGACCGTAGCATCCTGTCTCATCTTCCAGTGAGTAAGTGAACACACCGAGATGGTCAAATCGAGCTTGTGTGACAAAGGTTTTTAGATCTTCAAATTCTTCTTTGCCCTCTCCTGGAAAACCCACCACAAGAGATGTTCGGATCGCGATATCTGGAATTTTTTTTCTTATGTTCTCCAGTGATTTAAGAGCTCTTTTAGCATCTAATCCTCTATTCATCTTTTTTATGATGGAAGGATGGGAATGTTGGAACGGGATGTCCAGATAGGAACAGATTTTCTTTTCCTTCATAATGTCGAGGAGGGAGTCAGTGATTTCTTCTGGATAGCTGTAGAGAATTCGGATCCACTCCAAGTTTTTGATGTTCAGGAGTTCTTCGAGCAAATGCACGAGTCCCTCCTTGTCTTTTTGGTCGCGACCAAAATAGGTGGAATCCTGCGAGATCAGGTTGATTTCTTTAATCCCGGATGAAACGAGTTCCTTGACCTCATGATTGATGGAGGCAATGCCCCGAGATTGGTAGGAGCCTTTAATCAGGGGAATGGAACAGAAAGAACATGTGTGAGAGCATCCCTCAGATATTTTGACATATGTCCAGGCAGGTGGTGTGGAAATTTTTCGAGGAGAGGTATGATCATACAGAAAGCAGCTCTGAGAGTTCTCATAAGGCTGCTTCTCAACAGCATAGACGATTTTATCGAAATCGTTCACACCGATCCATCCGTCGACATCCGGAAAAAGTTTCTGAAGCATGGTTCGGCTTCTCTGAACGTAGCATCCAGCTACGATGATATTTTTTTCCTTGGATGTCTTCTTTTCCAGTAGAGCTTGTTTTATGGAATCGAGGGATTCATGGCGGGCTGGATGAATGAATGCACAGGTATTGATGATGATGATATCCGCCTCTTTTAGATTGGTCACGCATTCGTATTGTTTTTCTTCCAGTAACCCTAGCATGACTTCGCTATCGACGAGATTTTTTGCGCATCCAAGGCTAACCAATGCGACTTTTTTCATTCTCCCTCCATTGTAAAGGGGAAAAAGAGAAGAGTAAAGGGTAGTTGCTTGGAAGGAAAAATGCTAAGGATAAATTTTATAGAGAAGGCGGGGGAAGGGAATGGCCTCACGGATGTGCTTGATCTTGCAGATCCAAGCAAGGGTTCTTTCTAGCCCGAGGCCAAATCCAGAATGAGGAACGGAACCATATTTTCTCAAGTCCAGGTACCATTCATAGGCCTCACGAGGAAGATTATACTCTTTGATCTTTTTTTCGAGGAGGTCCAGGTCATGGATACGCTGTCCCCCTCCGATGAGTTCACCGTACCCTTCGGATGCAAAAATGTCAACGCCGAGAGCCAATTCCGGCCTCTCATCGTCAGGCTGCATATAAAAGGCTTTCATTTGGGCTGGAAAACGGGTGATACAGACCGGGGCATCATATATTTCAGACAGGAAAGCCTCCTCAGGAGCTCCGAAGTCATCTCCCCATTCGATTTTTGAGCCCTTTTCCTTGAGATTAGGCAGAATCTCATCGTAGGTTATTCGAGGAAAAGGTTTTTTAACACGTTCAAGAGGAACCGTGTCTCTCTCCAGAGTTTCGAGGTCTGTCTTTTTTGTCTCCAGGATACGCTCGATGATATAAATGATAAGGTCTTCCCCCAATTCAGTGATTTCCTCAAGTGTGGCAAAAGCCACTTCAGGCTCAACCATCCAGAATTCGATAAGGTGTTTCCGTGTTTTGGATTTTTCGGCTCGAAACGTTGGACCAAAGCAGTAGACCTTGCCGAAAGCCATGGCCGTGGCTTCGTTATACAACTGTCCGCTCTGGCTCAAGTAGGCCTTTTGGTCAAAGTATTCCGTTTCAAAGAGAGTCGTGGTTCCCTCACAGGCACTTGGGGTCAAGATCGGCGTGTCCAAATTCCGAAATCCACGGTTGTCAAAAAAGTCACGTATAGCCTTTATGATCTCGACTCTGATCTGGAGTGCGGCATGCTGTTTCTTTGACCGGAGCCAGAGATGACGATGTTCCATAAGGAAAGGAATCCCATGTTCCTTGGGAGTGATGGGGTATTCCGGTGAGATCTGGATGATCTCTAAATCCGTGATGCCCAGCTCATACCCTCCAGGTGCTCTTTTGTCCTCTTTCACAACTCCGCGAAGGATGAGCGAGGATTCTTGCGTGAGTTGATCAAATTTTAGGAAGAGAGGGTGGTCTTTTTCTGCTCTGTATATTGTTCCCTGGAGTACACCCGTTCCATCTCTTACAAGGATGAAGCGGATTTTTCCGCCTGACCGCTTGTTATAGACCCATCCCCTTATTTCAACCTCTTGGTCTTTAAAGTCAGCTATATCTTCAATATAAATCCACTTCATGACGCACCGATTATAATGAATTCTGCGGGGAGGGTCAATGTTTCAGAATCTTGGTTTTTATGCTTGATCTAAGTCCATCCGAATTCATATCCAGTTTCGTACATGGCAAGGATATTCTCTACGGGCGTGATGGATTGTATGTTGTGACAAGGAGCGAGGATGTATCCGCCGCCGTCACCCAAGAACTCCAGATTATCCAGCACTTCAGACCTGACCTCTTCGATGGATCCAAATGGGAGGGTGGACTGATTGTCCATGGCACCATGGAAGACGACCTTGTCGCCAAAGTCTCTTTTAAGCTCTTTGCGGTCCATGTCTCTGCATCGCCACTGAATAGGATTAAGAATATCAATCCCGATCTCAATCATGTCAGGAATAATTCGTCGAATACTTCCGTCATTGTGATGAAAAACGAATGCGCGGTTCTGGTGTACAAATTCGATGATCCTTTTCATGCGGGGCAAAAGAAATTCCCGGATGTGAGGAGGTGAGATCATTAAATCCTCCTGAGATCCCATGTCCTCAGCCACATAGGTCAGCATCACCTTGCCTGGGATTTGCCCGAAGATGCGCCGGATGTCTGTGAAGCTGAGGTCAAAGAGCTTATCGAGACAGTAGTGGACAAGCTCAGGATTATCAATCAAGTCTGAGAAGGCCTGCTCTGGACTGCGCAGATCTTTATAGATCAAGAAAGGTTCGTAATGACCCCCTAAAATAGGGTACATCTCCTTACCTTTAACCTGGGCTTTGATCGAGCCGTACTCCCACCAATCCGGATCAGGCCAGGTGTAGTAACGCTCCACATCTTCGACGGTGTCGTATTCTGCAAGAGGATGAAAAACGCACTCTTTATAGGTGCCTGTCCCATAG
>Ga0209636_10000684_pt1 | contig 33610 bp, 23 predicted proteins | sample DeeMarSWOR152_54_FD_187464 | JGI IMG/M metagenome (GOLD analysis project Ga0209636, IMG submission 187464) | Marine sediment microbial communities from White Oak River estuary, North Carolina - WOR-1-52-54 (SPAdes) (version 2) | ecosystem: Environmental > Aquatic > Marine > Intertidal zone >...
GTTTCGAAAATTTCTTCTTTTTTGAGGGGAATCAGCGTCTGTTGTTTTAGCTCAACTTTTCGTACATCAATCCAAACTTTATTCTCAATCTTTTTTATTATCTCTGGAACAATATAACGTTCAGAACCATATTCACGAATTCTTCCAATAAGTAAAATGGCATCTCCAATACCAGCATCATATTGAATGTTTTGAGGTTGAAAAAATCTTATAGATATTTTTCCACTACCATCATCCAAAAGCATATTTTGATAAGAACCTTCATTAGTAGATCTTGCAACAATAATTCCAATAAGGTTTACTCTTGATATTTTTTTATCTTCTTCAAAAAGAACATAGTTTGGCTGCCACCCATCTTCTCTTACATACTTTCCGCTGATAATGTCCTTTATCCTTACTTTATAAGCAATTTGCCTTTTTTGGATTTGTTGATTCTCCACCATCTTTTAGAGTCTTTGGATTAACCCACGCCTTGGTTCAAAAATATCTCCACTCCGCTTTAACTTTTCAATAACCTCTTCAACTCTATCTTCATCAATATTTCTATTTGCTGCTTCTGCAATGATATCATCTATTGGAATTGTTTTTCCAATCTTTTCCTCAAGCTCTGTAATTATCTCTCTTATATCAATAATATGGCTTCTTTCTGATGCAGTTACACCTGTTGCAATACGATCAATATCTATTTTTCCTGTTTCTGGGTCAATTCCAACTTCACTTAAGCAGAAATGTAGTAAGTCAACAGCTCTTTTTGCATCTTTTTTTGTTACTTTTGGTGAGAGTCTTACCCTTGCACTTGCTTCTGAAAGCCTTACTAAAGCTTCTAGTTGCCTGGGTGAGATAGGAATAGCTTTTACAGCACCTTCTTCTGCCCCAGCTTTATTTCTCATATGGATATAATATTTTTTAATCTCTTCAATAGCGCTGTCTGTTAGTTTTGGCTTACATCTCTGACGTGCATATGCTATATACTTTCTTAAGAATCTAGTTTCAATTTCAGGTTCTTGGATATCAGGCGTCTGATGTAAGTTGAGGATGTGGGTTGCTAATCTTTCATCTTGTACTTCATCAGGCAAATCCTTCATTGGAAAAATCAAATCAAATCTATTTATTAGAGCAGGTGGCATGTCAATTTGTTTTGCCAATATATCATAAGGATCAAATCTTCCAAATTTTGGGTTTGCAGCAGCTAATACTGTTGTTCTTGCTAGAAGTGTTGCTTGAATATTTGCTTTTGAAATGCTTACTGTTTGGTTTTCTAAAGCTTCATGCATTGCAGCTGTATCTTCTGTAGACATCTTGTCCATTTCATCAATACAACAAATCCCATTACTTGCAAGAACCATTGCACCAGCTTCTAAACTCCATCCTCTTAGAAATTCATCTTTAACAACAGAAGCTGTTAAACCAGCAGCACTAATTCCTTTTCCAGAAATATATCTCCCCTTTGGAGCAACAAGATTAATTCTTTTAAGTAGCTGACTTTTCCCACCACCTGGATCACCTATTAATAAAATATGGATATCTCCCCTTGTAATTGAACCATCTGTTCTAGTCTTCGAAACCCCGCTAAACAATTGCAAAATTAAGGCCTCCTTTATTTTATCATAACCAAAAATTGAAGGTGCAATTGAGTTAATCATTTTATTATATGCTTTTGGATCATTTGCTAATTTATTGATTTCCTCTTCTTCCTCTTCTAAAATTTCGATTTCATGGAATGCTTCTTGAAAAGCCTTAATGTTATTAGCTTCAATAAGTAAATCAAAGCGTGTTGATTTTGATCCAGATCTTAAAACTATTGGCACTTCTTTGATAATGCCGATAATACTTACTTTACTTCCAGGGCTTGTTCTCTTTTCACTGATAGGACTTACAAGATCGTCTTTTAAAAAAACATTCATCCTTTTTGGCTGTTCACCACCCTCAAGATTTTCTGGGTCTTCTTCTAAAACAAGGCCTTGTGCATCAACAAGTTCTTTACTTAGAAGTCGAAATTTTCCTTTTCTTCCACAACCACAACGCGTTGGTTCTTTAAACTGAGGATCTAACTGAAGCACAGATATAACATTACCACATGAAGGACATTCAAACCTAGCAGTTGTTACTTGTGGTCTAACATCTGATTTCTGTCTAACAATGCCATTAAAGAATAAAAGTTTTCCAATATGAGTGCTCCTTATATCACGTATCATCATATCTTGGGATTCTGGAAGATTATCAAACCTTATCCTAAAACCTTTGACATCTCCTGGAAGATCAAATTGTTCAATAGAGATTTCTGCAGCTTTTATCACATCTTCAGGATTATCTAGTAGAAGGTTTGCTAGCTCAGGATCAAATAATGAAAGATTAGAAAAGTCAACGATAAGAAATTTTTCACCTCTTCGTACTTTTTCAAGTAACTCAGCTTTATAAAATTTTTCAAAAAATTCTTGGAACTTTTTAATTTGTTCAGTGACTTCCATTTTATAATTAAAGTATACTTTAATTCTTAAATATTTAACTGCTGTTTGTCCAGTGACCAGTGCAATAAGAAAAAATAATAAAAAATTAGGCCTTTACTTTTTTCAAGTTTTCTACCAATTTATCAAGGGCAGCATGTACCTCTTTTTCACTTTTTGTACCAGTACATACAACCTTACCATTACTGAACAATAAGAATGTAGCCTTTGCTTCTTTTAATTTATATACCAATCCTGGAAATTGTTCTGGTTCATATTCTGTGTTTTGAAGCTTCATAGCTAAAGAATTTAAATTTAGATCCATGCCAACACTACCACTCGCTACTATATTCTGAATATTGATTTCAGGCTTAATTGTTATCTTTACGTTTATCTTTTCTAAGCTTTTAATAATCTTTTTTATGGCTTCATCAACCTTTTCCATACTTCTAGCACCTGTACAGACAACTTTACCAGAGCTAAAGATTAAAGCACTTGTTTTTGGTTCTTTTATTCTAATTACAAGTCCAGGAAATTGTTCTGGGTTATATTCTGTATTAGAAAGGGTTGCTGCCATTTTTTCTAATGGAATATCATGCATTAAAGAAGTAGAAACAACTATATTAACTACTTTTATGTCTCTGCTCGTTTTTTTAGCCATATTTACACCCCCAGATTAGTTTTTTCTTTATAAATGTTTATAAATGCCCTAGTTTATAAATATGTCTATTTATAAATGATTTTTTTCTAAACTATGTAATACAAACAAGATACCCCTTTGATTTCCTATGGAACTAGTTATTGAGCAGAAACCAAATTCCAAAGGAAATTATTATTGAAAACAGAAAACTATATATATAAGTTAACAATTGTTAATTTTTTTTAATGAAAGAAAAATTACCACAGGAAATTGAAGTCTGGAATATTTTACCTGCAATAAGAAAAGCTTTTGCTGAGATCTTTGTGAAGGATTTTAAGTTAAGCCAAAAAGATACTGCAAAACTACTGCGTCTTACTGAACCAGCAATTTCTCAGTATTTAAAGAAAAAAAGAGCAAAGAATATTTTGTTAGATGATACTATAATGCGTGAAATTAAGATTTCAGCACAAAAGATTCTTAATGGTTCTTCATTGTTGTTTAGAGAACTCAAAAGAATCTGTGATTTGCAACAAGTTAGGAAGATTGTATGTAAGATTCATAAAGAGAGTAATGAAAATATTCCTTATGATTGTGATATTTGTTTGACATAACAATTTATTTTTTAAAAAATAATACCTTTGCGCTTTGCATAAAGAAGCAAAGTTGTCCCATAGTCCGCCAACATTGGCTGTGAAAATAGATACTGGCGGACATTATGTGTCACTAAATAAAAAACTCAAGGAATTGTTTTAACTCAATAAAAAAATTGTTAGGTGCTTAATATGAAAGTTTATCTTGATAATGGTGCTACAACAAAAGTGGCTCCCGAAGTTGTTAAAGCTATGATACCATATTTTACTGAACAGTATGGAAATGCTTCCTCTTTACATGGTTTTGGCCAAGCTGCAAAAGAAGCTCTTGATAATGCCCGGGCAGTTATTGCTAAGAGGATTAATGCAGAGCCAGAAGAAATTATTTTTACATCAGGTGGCACTGAATCAAATAACTTAGCTATTAAAGGGATCGCATATGCTCACAAAGATAAAGGCAACCATATCATCACATCAAAGATTGAGCATCCAGCAGTTCTCGCAGCCTGTGCAACATTAGAAAGGGAAGGCTTTAAGATTAGTTATATTGATGTTGATAAAGAAGGTTTTGTTAAGCTTGGTCAACTTGAAAAAACTATTACTGATAAAACAATTTTAGTTACAATAATGCACGCAAATAATGAGGTTGGTACTATTGAGCCTATTAAAGAAATCGGTGAAATATGTAAGAAGCATAAAGTTATATTTCATAGTGATGCTGTTCAAAGTTTCACAAAAGTTCCTATTGATATTAAAAAGATTAATGTTGATCTCGTTAGTTTAAGTAGCCATAAAATTCATGGTCCAAAAGGAGTTGGGGCCTTATATATCCGTAAAGGTATAAAGATTAAGAAATTAGCAGATGGGGGTGGTCATGAATTTAGAATAAGAGCAGGAACAGAGAACATTCCTGGCATTGTAGGTTTTGCAAAGGCTGTTGAGTTAGTTAAAGAAAAGGATATTCAACACATGACTAAACTGAGAGACACATTAATTGCAGAATTACTTGCGATTCCGCACACTCAACTTAATGGTTCCAAAAAAGAAAGACTATGCAATAATGTTAATATCTCATTTCATTATATAGAAGGTGAATCTTTGCTTATGTCTTTGGATGATAACGGAATTGCAGTAAGTACTGGTTCAGCATGCTCTTCTCATTCATTAACCCCAAGCCATGTTTTAATGGCTCTTGGACTAAAGGCAGAGATTGCTCATGGCTCTATTAGATTTACCTTAAGCAAATATACAACTGAAAAAGAGATTAATTATACAATTAAGATTGTAAAAGAGGTTGTTGAAAAGCTTAGGAAATTTAGTCCATTAGCGAGATGATTATAATGTATACAGATAAAGTTATGGAACATTTTAGGAATCCTAAATTTTTGCGTAAAATGAAGAATCCTGATTCTATTGGCAAAGTAGGGAATCCTCAATGCGGCGATTTAATGTGGGTTTATATTAAAGTTGGTAAAAAAGATAATAAAGAAATTATTGAAGATATTTCTGTTGAAACATTTGGATGTGTAGCTGCTGTCAGCTCCTCTGATGTTTTGTGTGAACTTGCTCTTGGTAAGACATTGGAAGAGGCAGAAAAAATAAGCAGAGATGATATTATTAAAGAATTAGGAGATCTCCCTCCTATTAAAAGACATTGTTCTGTTTTGGCACAAGAAGGATTGCAAAAAGCTATATGGAAATATCGAGAAAGTAAAAAAAGATAAAGCTATCTCTATTTAAGCAGTTCTTAATGTTTTTATTCTACTAAATTGTGTCGTAACTCATAGTTGAAATAAGTTTTAAATTCTCTCTGCAAATGAGGATAGCTTTTTTTTACTATGTCATAAATCTCACTTGTGTAGCAGCTTGGGCAGATAGCAGTTAGTTTTCCACAAATAATACATTGTATTGATCCAAGACCTATGTTGTTTTCAATTAATTCTATTTTGTTTTCTGCTAACCAATCTCTTATTTCTTTGTTTATACATTCTGGACATATTGGGTTACTTATCACCTCATTGCAGATGAGGCATCGTTTGTCTGGGATTTGCTCCATTTTAAGCCTCTTTTTACCCAGGTTCATTACAATTATAGCACAATTGTAGAAATTGCCCATGAATTGCAAGAACCCGGGTTTTTTATTTGAGTTCTTAACAACTCATAGTCTTGTCTGTATAGTGCCCACTAATAAACACAAACCACTTAATTCTCAGTCTTAAGGCACTATAACACGACATATTTTTGATTAGAGTATAACTTATTTATATAGTTTTCGTAAGAAATTCGTAAAAAGTTTAATAAAAGGAATGAACTTACTAAGTCAGCTATTGTGTTGTATAATATTATTTTAATAAAAATAAAATAATTTTTTTGCCTTGGAAGAAAAACTTAATCCATGTTCGCCAACATCATGCTGTAAAGATAAAGCAGGCGAACCTTAAGAAATAAAGGTTCTGAACGAGGCACAGTTAAGGAGACATAAGGAATATAATCAAAACCCACTGACAATAGTTAAGCTGAAAACAAAGATTATTTTTTTAATAAAAATTAAATTGAAAAAAAGCTTATCAAAATCTAAAATGAATGAAAAATTATATATTAAAAATTTTGAAAATAATGTTAAGAAAACAATTATTCAGTTTAGTTTACTTTCCAAAAAAGATATAGTATTAGTAGCTGTAAGTGGTGGAAAGGATTCAACGACTGTTTTATATATTCTCAAAAAATTAGGATATAATATTGAGGCTATTACTATTAATGCTTTGATTGGAAGTTATAGTAAAAATAATTTAGAGAATATTCAGTTATTCTGCAAAGAGCATAATATTAAGTTACATGTGATTTCTTTTAAAAAAGAATTCGGTTATTCACTTTGCAATATTAAATCAATTTTACAGTCAAAAGGAATAAAGCTTAAATCATGCGCTCTTTGTGGGGTACTTAAAAGATATTTACTGAATAAATATACTAGAAAACTAAAAGCAACAAAGCTTGTTACAGGTCATAATCTGGATGATGTTGCTCAATCCATCTTAATGAATTTTTTAAGAAATCAATTAGAGCTTTCATCTAGGATTGGTCCAATTACTGGTTTGATGAAGGATAAGAAATTTGTGATGAGGGTTAAACCGCTTTATTTAATATCTGAAAAAGATATTGAACAATATTCAAAGATACATAATTTTCCTATTAAGTATGAAAGATGTCCTTGTGCCAGTGATGCATATAGAAATACTGTTCGAAAGTTATTAAATGAATATGAAGATAGATATTCTGGAACAAAAAGCAAAATTGTAATGTGGTATTTGAAGAATTTAGATAAAATAAAAAAGTACTATTTAACTGAAGATAAGATCAATTATTGTAATAACTGTGGTGAGCCAAGTAAGAGAGATGTTTGTATGGCTTGCTTGATTATTAAGAAGATAAAATGATAAATCTTGAAGACATTTTAATTAACGGCTACTTTTATTTTATGTTGTTAATATTTCTTGCTTTAATAGGACTAATCGTTATAAATGCTAAAAGGATTATCAAGCAATTTAAAAATATTAAAACTACTACTTGGATTACTGTTCTTTTAATTTTTCTATTAGGATTAATAATCAGGATGTTTTTTATTCCACATATGCACCAAGTCTTTTATGATGAATTTTATCATATTAATATTGCTGGAAATATGGATAAAGAACAGAAATTTTGTAGTAATTTGATCAATGAAAGCTACTGTAAAATCATAGGGTGGCCACCGGGATATCATTTTTTGCTATCCTTTGTTTTTAAGGTGTTTGGGATATCAGAAGATGTTGCTTATTTTTTCAATGTCTTTTTTTCCAGCATTTCTTTGTTATTAATCTTTCTTCTTACTTATTTAGTCTTTAAAAATGATAAAATTGCTTTACTATCTATGTTAATGCTTGACTTTTTACCGGTTCATCTAAAGATATCTGGAAGTGCTGCTTTAATGCCACTATCATTCTTTTTTATGACACTTTCAATGATATTTTTCTTAATATATTTAAGAGAAAAAAAATTTACTCTTTTAGTTCTATTCTTAACATCATTATTATTTATGATTTATATAAGGCCAGAAAATTTTATCCTTATTTTTTTATTTTCAATGTTTATATTTTTTTATAATAAAAAATCATTAAAAAATAAAAGAATTATAATTACATTAATTATTTTCATTCTATTATTAATACCTCTATCTTTCCAGATCTATAATGGCTTAAATAACAAAACACCTTATTGGAATGAATCAATAGTCAGTTTTTTTGATTTTTTCAAACAAAATGTATGGTATAATATTTTATTTTGGTTTGAGAACAAGATAAATCCCTTATTCTATACATTATTTGCTATTTTTGGCTTGTTTTCTTTTAAAAGGATAACTAAAAAAATTAAATATTTCCTATTAATATGGTTCATTGCCTTTTTTATTTTTTATACTTGTTTTGAGAAAGGGGATATGAGTATTCGGCTAACCTTAGATAGCTGGAGATATTCTTTGCCTTTATATGTACCAATAATTCTTTTTGCAGGTAATGGATGTTACGAACTTATAACAACATTTGATAAGAATGCATTTAAACTGCTTTTAGCCTTAATTATGGTTTTATTGGTTGTTTTTAATTATTTTTACTTTTATTCATTTATTTATCTTGAAAACAATCATCAAAAAGAATACAAAAATTTTAAGATATCCTTAAGTAAATTACTGCAAACAAGGTCTTATTGTAATAATTCAAACAATTTAACAAATTGCTATGATATTACAATTTTTTCGGATTAACTTAAAATAAACAAGTTTAAATATTAATCTTTCATTACTATTAGTTATGTTCGGTGATATTGTTTTTCCGAAAAATAATGAAGAAGAATTTATTGTGATGGCTCAGAAGTTAGGTTATTCTGCATTATATTTTATTTATGAATACAAAAATATAAACCAGATTGAACATCTACAAGATAAAATAATTCAATTAAAACATAAAACAAAATTTGAGATTATAATGGGTCTAAAAGTCAAACCAAATGAAATTATGAAAGCTAAAAAATTTTCAGATGTAATTATTTGTGAATCTTCTGATAAAAATAGATGGATGTTGGAAAAAACTAGAAAAATTATTCTTTATAATCTGGAATATCAACAAAGGAAAGATTTCATACATCATAGGAATTCTGGATTGAACCAGATATTATGTAAATTTGCTTATGTAAATAATATAACTATTGGAATTTCATGTTCAAGCCTTATAAATTCTAAAAAAAAACTGAGGCTGCTAATGTTTGGAAGAATCAGCCAAAATATTAAGTTATGCAGAAAGTATAAAGTTTCTATGATATTTGCATCATTTGCAAAGAATCTCTATGAAATGAGATCACCTTTTGACATTCAAAGCCTTGCTGTTACGCTTGGGATGCCTTCCATTGAGGCTCAGAAGGCTGTTACTTTTAATCCTTTGAAATAACAATCTTTAAATAAAATCATCTATAGTATTAGCAGGTATGATAAATCTATTATATCTTTTTTTACCGTTAGTGCTTTATTTGGGTATTATAACATCCTATACTGATATTAAAGAAGGTAAAATCAGAAATAAACATCTACTCACTGCATTTATTTTTTCTATTATTCTATATCTAAGTTTATTTTTACTTCAAAAAATTAATTTAGACATAATTCTAATGACCCTAATTAATTTTGGTATTGGTGCAGTAGTTGCATTTTTTTTGTGGTTCTTAGGTATGTGGAGCGCTGGTGATGCAAAGCTTTTTGCTGTATATTTGTTTATGATACCTGTATTCTTTTATAAGCTAAAAACATATACCTTCTTGACGTTATTAATTAATGTAATTATCCCTGCTGCGGCATTTTTTATTATAGTGCTTTTAATTAAAACAAAAATACAGGAAAAATTAACACTTTTAAAAAAATTTGCCTCGTTTAAATCTCTTGTACATTCAATCTTATTGGTTTTTTGTACAGGTTGGATTATTGAATTGATATTTTCTTTACTTAAAATTCCATCAAACCTCATTTTTAATATGATTTTAATCCTTGGAATTGATAAACTAATTCGAAAGGTCTGGAAATACAATGTACTCTATATATATGCTCTCATTTCTGTCATTAGAATAGTATTTCAATGGCAAAAGATGTTAACATTTAATTTTTGGATTTCATTTTTGATTTTTACTGTAGGCTTTATGATTCTCAGAGGCTTAATTTTTGACATGAGTTTTTTCCTATTTTCTAAAGAAATAATGGTTAAAGATTTAAAGCTAGGTATGATATTAGCTGAAAATATTGTGAGAAATAAACGGAAAAATAAGATTGCATATCAAAAAGTACTTAGTAGTGGCTTATTCAGTACATCCCAACTTAATAATCCACACTTTTTACTTACCCACAGTATTGAAGGGTTAACACAACAAGACATTAATTTGCTGAATAAACTGCATATTAAAAACATAAAGATTCAACAAACAATACCTTTTGCACCTTTTATGTTTTTTGGTGCTTTAATTATTCTTATTTTCGGGGTTGACGTCATAAGCATTTTTTATTTAATTTTTTAAATACAAAGTTGATATATAATAGATAAGTTTGTTAGATTTAAATATGTTATATCTTTATAGATCTTATTAATATGTAATATGGTATCTTGTCCTTGACAAAATAAAAAAGATTAAATATATGTTAATAATGAATAAAATTATTCTGATCACTTGTCTATATTTAAATAAAATAATTGCCCTATAAATATTCATGATATTTTATATTAATAAAGATGATTAATCTCAATTCAATAAAAAATAAAAAAATATTGCTTTTATCAAGCCCTAGTGTTTTTATTGATGATGTACAAAATGGGTATAATACCGATATTGAACCAACTGGTCTTCTAAAAATTCTTTCTTTTTTAAAAAAGAATAATCAAATATATTTATTAGATACAAATAAAGATAGAACAAAAAAATTTTTTTATAAAGATATGTATGCAGGTATTGGTAATTCTGCGTCTCTTAAGTCATTTATTTACATTGATTTATCTTATTTAAAATCAGAATTAATAAAATTCAAAAATTTGGATTATGTCTGGGTTAGTAATGCTTTTTTTTATAATGAAGATGTATTAATTAATATATTAAAAATATTAAAAAAAGTCCATCCCCACACGAAATTATATTTAGGTGGAGCTGGACTTATTCAAAATGAAATATTTGCTAAAAAATTTAAGGATGTTACAATAGTCTATGGAAAATTGACTCATGTTGATAATTCTATTCCAGATTATTCTGATTATGATACTAAGCTAATAACTCCAGTTGTTAGTATTTCTGATGGGTGTGTAAATAATTGTAATTTTTGCTCCAATTCAGGCAATTTCAAATTAAATAATATTTCCGAAGTTATGATTATCTTAAAGAATTTATCATCTAAATATGGTTTTCGTAATTTTCATAACTGGGATCCTAATATTTTAGTATTTAAGAAACACTTCATAAAATTTCTTAAAACATTAATTCAAGGAGGATCAAAATATCAATTTCGATTTGAAATGGGATTGCAACCAAATTTATTAGATGATAGCATTATGAAGTTAATGAAGCAAGCTAGGGTAATATCTTTCACAATTCCCTTTGAGACATCAGATCCAAGAATATATTTGAGGTTAAATAAGCCGTATTCTATTATTTCATCAATTAAAGCGCTATATCTTGCTAAAAAATATGAATTTGATTTATCAACTACACACTGTACTAATATTATTGGTTTTCCGGATGATGATATTAAGCACGTATTCAGGATTTATTTAGCAATAAAGTTTCTTGGAGGTGTATCAACCCCATTTCCAATTACTTTAATACCTGAAACAAAAACATATGAAACATACAAAGAGATTGTATCAAACAAAACATTATCTCAATTAAACGGTCATCTATGGCCTTTGGTAAAAGATTCTGAAGTACGTTATAAACAAAATCTTTTATTTTTTTTAAAGAACCAATATCCCAGTATAAATCGAATATATTTTAGAAACCTGCCAATGAAATATAAAAAGATATATAAAGACGAAGTAAAAAAAACAAAGACCTTTATCAGACTATGTTTGGAAAACGAGGATAATTATGAAAATCTGATTAAGATAAATAACTATTTGAACACCCTTAGATTTTAATAATACAAATTAATTTCTGTTAAATTGTTATCAACCAACTCCCGTTCTAACAAAGATACCACCTGCAAACTATATCCATTTTCATTGTATTTTTTATTGATAGAATTAACATTCTCATTTTTTATAATACTTAAAAATTCATCTGGATTTTCAGGATAAAAGTGGATAATTCTATCTGAATAATTAGTAAAAGAGATATGTATCTTTTTGCACTTATTCATTAATGAAAATGCTTTTTTACTAATTAACTTAGACAGTTGATTTATTATGTTATTCTCTTTTAATTTATTTTTTGTATAAACAGGATAAATCTTTAACATAGTCTTTCCATTGAAATTCAGGTCAATCCCAAATAATAACTCATTGCTATGGATAAATTTTATAACCACATTCTTATTTTTATATAAATTTAGTATTTCTTCAATCTTTTTTGGATAGTCTGTGATTATGAACCAAATCTTAACCCTTGACTCTTTTAGATTTGGTCTATAATCAATTCCACATATTAAATCAGAAATTTTCCTATAATTAAATTTACTGATTATTTGATTAAGCAGATTGTAATTTAAATTAACATTATCAAGATTTTGTATTTCTCTAAAAAAATAAAAAACTCTATTTAGGTTATCTAAAATGTCTTTGTGATACCATATGTTAAGTCTACTAGAATAAATCTGAGTTCCTTTAATTTTATTAGAGCACTCCAAATTAATATCATCCGAATCATACAGAAGTTTCTCAAATAATAAAATAGATTTACTTTTCTTAACCTTAAACATGTTTTTATAATCTAAATATTTTTTGATATTATTATTCACAGAATTGACTAAAAGCAAAGTAATATATATTCTTTACTGATATAATAATAATGGATTAGATTTTAACTGATAACTAATGTTGTTTTCAATATATTTTTTATTAGAATGGTTGACTGCGCAATTCAAATAGAAAATGAAAGTTGTTTGAATGCTTGTATATTTTGTAAACCTGATGGCTTTAAAAAATCTGATAAAAAAAATATCTCTGAAGTTGCTGTATCAATATATAAACAAGCACTTAACTTAAGAAAACATGGATTTACTGATGTAGAATTATCTGGTCATGATCCGTTACAATTTGAAAAAATAGTTGGTTTTATTGTATGGCTTAGAAAAATTGGATTTAAAAAAATAACTTTAGCAACCCATGGAAGAAATTTATGTGATGCAATATTAACAAAAAAACTTAATGACGCTGGATTAAATTTCATATCCATACCACTATATGGCTCTAATTCAAAAATCCACGATGCTATTACACAAAGTAGTGGAAGTTTTAATGAAACAATAAAAGGTATAACTAATATTAAAAGATATGCTTCGTCAATTCAAATTACCCTTCATACACTCATAATGAACGAAAATATTACTGATTTAAATAAAATTATAAAGCTATTTTCAACATTTACTCCATCATATGTTCAAATAAGAATGCCATATATTTCAAATAGCTTATTTGAAAAATATAGTGCAATTTCACTTTCTAAGTTACAACAAAATGTTACTAAGTTATTTAAGCTGTGTGAAGAAGTATTTGGAAATAGATTCTCTTTTGGAGAAATTCCATATTGCATATTTGGATTTTATGATTCAAGAATTATACACTTTAGTGTGCCTATAATGGCTAACAATTATTCAGTTCCTAAAAAATATCAAACAAACCTACACGGAATTCCAAAATATCGCTTAAAAAAGAAAATTAAAATATGTAAAATATGCAAATATAATATTCAGTGCGAAGGTTTTTTAAATGATTATATTGAACACTTTAATCTGGAATATGATTGTAAATTAAAGCCTTTATGATAAACAGTCTTATATGGAAGAATACCATAATTTTTATATATAAATATAATTTAAAGTTTATCTGAGAAAATAGTATGAAACCATTAAATGCATTAGCAAATATTAAAATTGATGAAAATGAGGGGTATGCACTCTTCTTAGTTAACCCAAAAATATATCCTTTGGATATAATATATGCTGCGAGCTATGTACTCATGGATAAGGCATATATCTTCTTGGATGGTGACCCAGCTAAAGAAATTAAGGTTGAAATCAGAAAAAAAGAGAACTCTACAGATAATGTTAAACAGTTACTCTTTGCTTTTAATAATGAATTAATAAATTATGCAGTATATAGGAGCCAAGCAGAAAAGAATAAAGGTATTAGAGAGATTATTCTTCAGAGGCTTTTATTAACAAATGACCCTCATTATATTGCAGAAAAGGTAGAACCCAAACAAGAAGAATTTGATGATCCTGAAGAAATACTGAGGTTGTGGGAAGAATCAGAAAACAAAGTATTTAAAAGAACTAAAAAAAAGAAAAATGTTGATAATAAAAAATAATTCTATAATAATTAAATTCAATAAAAACTTTTATAGAAAAAAATCTGTTGAGGAAACTATTAAGGCATATAAAAAGCTTTGCACTGCTACTATCAAAAATCAAAAAAATTATTTTCTTATTGAGCTATATCCAAAGCAGAAAGAAATAAATTTAAAAACTATAAGTCTTGAATTTTCTAATTATGTATTATCTTTGGAACGGTAAGCATGGCACAAACATATTTTTGTGAAACATATGTATTTAATGATGCATACACGCTCGCACCAATTCGTTATAAAAATATCGGAAATAAATTTCTGATAACAACTGATCATGGAGCCTGGATTGCTCTGAATAAATCTGAGTATGATGCTCTTCATAGAGGAAAGTTGCCTAATGATTTATTTAGAAATCTTGAAGAAAAAGGTATAATTTATACACATAATAATACTAAGCTTATAGAAGAATATTACACAAATAGATATTCTTTTCTTAAGAATGGAACTTCATTACACATTATTATTCCAACTTTAAGATGTAATCATCATTGTATATACTGTCATAGTTCTGCAATATCTTCAAATACTCAGAAATATGATATGAATCATGAAACAGCAAAAAAAACATTAGAGTTCATTTTTCAAACACCAGCTAACATAATAACTATTGAATTTCAGGGGGGAGACGCATTGCTTAATCTTGATATCTTCCAATATATAATTAGAACAGCAAAAGAGATGAATCAAACATATAAAAAAAATCTTCGTTTTGCCTTGGTTTCTAATCTAACCTTAATCAATGATGATATTATTGATTGGATTTCACATGAACGTGATATTGATATCTGTTCTTCTTTGGATGGACCTGCTTTTGTACATAATAAAAACAGAAAATATGAAACAGGTAAACCGACTTATAAAGATGTTGTTCATTCAATTGAGAAAATAAAAAAAAGGACTGGTAAGACACCAGGATTACTGATGGTAACAACACGATATAGTTTACCTTATTATAAAGATATTATTGATGAATATGTTAAGCATGGTCAAAAGGAAATCCAGCTCAAATATATTAACAAATTAGGGTTTGCAGCACCTATTTGGAAGAAAATAGGCTATTCTATTGATGAATTCATTATTTTTTGGAAAAATGCTATGGATTATATTTTAGAATTAAACAGAAAAGGAATTAATATTAGAGACAGATACAGCTACTTAATTCTACAAAAAATTCTAACTTCTCATGAACCTTCTTTTCTAGACTTTCGAAGTCCATGTGGAATTGTTATAGGTCAGCTTGCCTATAATTATAATGGTGATATATATTGTTGTGACGAAGGTAGGAATTTTGAATTATTTAACTTAGGTAATGTTCACAAAAATTCATACAAAGAAATCATTACCCAAGAAAAATCACTTGAACTAATTAGTGCTTCTATTAATGATAACTATCTCTGTGATAATTGTGTATATAAGCCATATTGTGGCACTTGTCCAGTAATGAATTATGCAGAAGAAGGGAATATTATTCCAAAGCTTGCAGAAAATTCACGTTGCAAATTGTTTAAATATATGTTTGACTATATTTTTGAAAAACTATTATTTGATCCTCACTCAAGAAAAATATTTTTTAATTGGATAAGAAGTTAGTTTTCAATGGCAAAAACTACAGATATTAAATTGGGCTATGATTGTAATAATAATTGTGTACATTGTGTAATAGCAGATCAACGAGCATGGTGTAAAAGATCTGGAATACCAGAGAATAGATCCACGCAAGAATATATATATGAAATCAATGATAGTAAAAATAATGGTTATAATGCCATTGTTTTTACAGGTGGAGAACCTACTATAAGAAAAGATATTCTTTATCTTTTGGCTTATGCAAAATCACAAGGCTTTGATATTCAGATGCAAACAAACGGAAGAATCTTTTTCTATAAGAATTACGCGCAAAAATTTATCCCATTTAACATATCCTATATAATAGCGTTACATGGTCCTAATAAGGGAATTCATGAATCAATTACACGAGCAAAGAACAGTTACAATCAAACAGTGAAAGGCATACAAAATCTTAAAGAATTTGGTGCTATTAAGCTGTATGGAAAAACAGTAATATCCTGCTTTAATTATCAATACCTTCCTGAAATAGCCGAATTATTTTTAAAGCTTGGTATGAATGGAATGAATTTTGCATTTCCACACCCAAATGGAAATGCTTGGACCCATTTTGATGAAGTTGTTCCTAAGTATAAGAACATAATGCCCTATGTATATAAATCAATTAAAATCATAGAAAAACATAATAATGGTAAACAACATAAAGTGGGTATAAATTTTGAAGCAATCCCCTTCTGCTTAATGGTAGGATATGAAAAGTATGTATCAGAAATTCACTTTATTAATCGTAGAGACACTGAACTCAAGCAGCTTGATTCATCAAAACAGTCGTGGGATATTGTGAGAAAACAGATTAAGTCAAAATTTTCTCAATGCAAATATTGTAAGTACTATAACATTTGTGAAGGTGTCTGGAAAGAATATCCTCAGAAAAGGGGAAGTGAGGAATTTAAACCTGTGGTCTAGCATAAATGTAGGATAATTTTATAAAGAAATATGCTTTTTTAATACATATGAAAATTACACTATTCTGGCCAGAGTTATTTCATCCTCATCAATTACATCAAATGCCTTCACTCACTATAGCTCAGCTAGGTTCATATCTTAAATGTTTAGGATATGATGTTGATTATGTTATTACAGATTTAATGTACTTAGACTTAAGGAAACTATCTGAGAAAAATTCAGATAAATTAGGCTATTTTTTTCTTAGACAAGATATTAAAAAAATTGAATATTCACGTCCTGATATTCTCTTAATAAGTTCTTGGTTTTTCAATTTACCATATATACTGGAGCTTACTAAAGTGTTAAAAAAAAGAAATCCCAACATCATACAAATTCTTGGAGGATATCCACCCACAGCAATTCCAGAAATAATTTTACAGGTTTCTTCTCATTTAGATTTTCTCATTAAAGGTGAAGGAGAAATTGTTCTTAGGAATCTGCTGCCAATTCTAGAAAAATACAAATCAATAAACCTAGATCATAATAGTGGATTTTTAAAAAAATTAATTTCAGTTAAAGGGATATGTTTTACCTGTAAGGGGCATAATTTTGTTAATAAAAATGAAGAGAATTATATAGCACTAGATGATTTGCCCTTTCCAGATTATACCCAATTATTTAAAATCAAAAGCTATAAAGAACTACCGCTACTAACCTCTAGGGGATGTAATTATAACAAGTGCTATTTTTGTACGAGTACCAAATACTCTCCTTTTAGGACTAAATCAGTCAAATATCTTGAAAAAGAATTAAAATATTATCATCATAATTTTAAAGATATTCATACTATCTCTATTGTTGATAATAACTTTACTTATAATGCACAAAGAACCGAAAGAATATCAGAATTACTGAAAAAACATGGCTATTTCTGGAGATGCTATTCTAGAATTGATATATCAAAAAGTATTATAGATAGTATGATACAAAATAACTGCATTGGAATATTTTTTGGATTAGAATCAGTCAATCCATTTATTTTAATAAGACTAAATAAGGCAAAGAATGTTAAAATTTATCAAAAAAAGGCTAAAGAAATTTTATCTTATATATCTACTAAATACCCCTCTCTTAAGATAGATGTTACTTACATTCAAATACCTGAACATGTAAAAGAGAATAAACAAACAGAAAAATTTTTATTAAAATTTCCAAAGTTTTTCAAACATATTACAAGGATACAGCCTATTCCAGGATGTAAAGGATATGATAAATGGCATATGGATTTAGTTAAGAATAGGGTAAATAAAACTTTTTTTAATAGAAAATATAAAAATAAAGCTATATTAGTTCCTGAAGAATATGGATATAACGCATTAAAAATGGTTAAGAACAGTCTGAATGAGTAATGGTACTTCCTTTCAAAGATTCACAACACATTCTCAAAGAGCTACCACCTGAATTTGAGTGATAATACTTTATTCTAGCAAGTTGTTCTGGACCAGTATCAACACCAGGAGCATTATGATAATGTCTACCAGTTACGCCACCATTATCAATTGGAGTTAAAGATAAATCATTATCATGATATGAACACCTGAATCGAGTGGTAGGATTATTTACATTTGTATGACTTCCGTGTCCGTTCCAATTACCATGACCACTACTATGACTACAATGCCCACTATCATGACCAGTGCAATCAGCATGCCCAGCCTGTGCACCAGAGTCTGCTCCACTATTATGAGCCCCCTCACTCACACCAGAACTTGCATGTGCATTTCTTGATGCCTCTACATTTTTAACAACTAATGTGCTAACATACCCTGCAATAAGAACACCAAGCTTGAGAACATTAGTCTTTGTTATAGCTCCACTTTCATCCAAAATAAATTTCTTCACAGTTTTTTTAATAGAAGGAATTGCTATCATGTTTGATTAATATATGTGGAAAGTAAGCCATTGAATTTTTCAAAATAAATCATTGAATCATTTTCATACTTTACAGACTCACAAAAGTTATATAAAGCTTGGTTATTTATTAAATTTTCGCAATTCTTATCAAAATATGACACACATAATGTGTTCAGCCCATCACTATGTATATAATTACAGCTATTTTTGGTCATTTGTTTAATACTTACAATTAGATAACAACCATCTATGAATAAGTATTGTTTATCATTCTTCCTAAGATTAAATAATTCAAAGTGTTGTTGAGTTATAACACTATCAATTTGATCATTAGTAAAATTCAAGATAGCACAGTCTTCTAAAGCAAAATTGTATCCATTTGGTATTAAAGTTGCATCAACCAACTCAAAGAAATGTTCATTAGAAATATATTTTTTACTTTCTCTTGGTGGAAGTAGTTCAAAAAAGCATTCTTCTCTTTTTGTTTTATTTTGTATATCACCACATCTTTGCGAATCAAAAAATCGAAAAGCATAATTTTCAAAGCAATCATCATGCTTACTTACATCAGTTATTTTCTTACAGATATCACTTGAATTAGTAGTTTCGAACCAATAGGTAAGACAAGGTAAATAATCCGCACATAGATCAATACTAATACTGGTAAATAACTGGGTAAAGCAGCTAGTCTGCATTTCATATTCTTCAATAAAATTGCATAGTTCAAAATTCTGCTTCTTTAATGCAAGGTTCATATAACATTCATCTAAATTTTTTCCTACTGTTTGCTGAAATTTACAGTTATCTTCTTGCAGCCAGATTTTATCATAACAATCATAATAGATATTATGATCTTCAATTTTTTTACAATAAGAGATATCGTTATTCTGAGCAGCTTTCATCAGTAATTTTATGTCTCTGTTAGATGGATGAAGATTCATGCTAGGGAAAATTTTAAATAAAAAAAAAATTAAAACACCAAGAACAATTATAAAAATTAATATCATCAAAATCTTTGATCTAAAAAACCCAATAAAATCTTTCTTTTTAAAAGAGTTTTGCTCTTTCTCTAGTGGATTAGTTTCAGTTTCAATATCTTCATCTAGATATGATGGAATTCTTTTCACCTCTTTTTTATCTATAAATTTAATTATTTATTTAAACTTTGCTAAATATATTTTGAATGTTTAGAATTAATAACCTAATAGCATAGAGGCTCAATACTAAATTCGAGATTTTCAATATCAAAATCCAAAGCTATCTTGAAAGCTCTGGTTTCCTTTGATTTTACTCTTCCAATATTATAAGTTTGATTAACCTTTAATCCATCATCATTAATAAGGCTAAAATAAATATCACAATTTGTATCTTGTTCTTTCTGATTTCTTATCTTAAAACATAAATAATTCTTTTCATCATTTACATGAACCATATCAACACATGAAATTAAAACAGAACAATTATTGCATTTTAATTCCTCACTACAATTGCATGAGAATTTTACATTTTCATCTGGGAAATCCATATTCCTTGTTTCTTTTACAAAATAAAAAATCCATATAAATAAAACACAAATAAATACAAAAATAGGTATTTTCATTATAATTTTCATTTTCATAGAGGACACAAATAATAAGATAGTTAAAATTTCTATTGGTTGATTGACACTTTACCAATATAAAGAATATAGAAACTTTTATATATATGTTTTGGCGAATTCACTATAAAAAAGAGGTAATTAAATGGCTCTATGTTTTAAGAATATTTTCAGTCTTTTTATATTGTTAGTACTAATTCTTATGGTCTTGCCTTTAAAAGTTGATGCAGGGGAATTATACATTAGATGGATACATACAGACACTGGAGATTCTACTATAAAACACGGAGTTACGCTTGAAAGAAGCACAACAGGTACGCTTGAAACATATTCCGATTATTTGATTTTTACAGATACTGAATCATTTTTTTGTAAAGATGGACAATATAATGTGCAAGTATGCACAAATGATCATGATGCATATAACGCAAACTATCCGAATTCTGTTGTCCCAGGTTATACTAATAAGTATCAAGATAACAAAGAAGTATGTAAAACAAATTTTGCTTATAATGAAAATTATGTTTGGATAGACAATGCAGATGAAAATTTAGGGGATTTTTATAATGAAAATCCAATAAATGATGCAGGGACAGGATCTTGTTGTGGAGATGACACTTTTTATACTTATATTCAGAGTGAATCAATTGATGAAGGATTTTGTGTAGGTCTTGCATTCTCTTGTACAGATGATGCATGTAGCGCATATTCTGATGACTGTGCATATTGCATAAATCATGGAGGTTCTGTAGCTGAAGGAGATATTGCAAATTTTGATTGCCCTGAAGAAAAGGAGTGTTATTGTAATTATTTAGTAGACTATACTTATTATGTATATCAAGATGATCCTGATATGGGTGAAGAAGCATGTAAATATTGTATGTTAGGATATGGTCGACCCGATCCTGATGCATATGGTCTATCTTCCCTAAGAAAGTGGGATGATAGTGCACCTGAGTTAACAAGGAGATGTTGTGGTGATGATGTCCCGGGTGATCAAGAACTAATCACTCATGGTGCTGAAGTTATTGAGTGGGATACAGATAATGACTGCCTTTATGGTTATGATACTGGTAATGGCAATAGTTATATTTGTATAGAAGCCAATATTGATGATGATGATGATTTAGAATGGACATGGAACGATTCAGCAAAACAACCAGGCCAAATTATTGATGACATTCAATGTTACCCAAATTATCAAATTGTATCAGATGGTGAATATTGGTATTTCTGCAATAGATCTGCTGGTATTTCACCAAATGGTTATGAAACATTCTACAGACAAGATAAAGTGTTACAAAGTAATCCTATATCTATAACTACTGCTGCAAATGGTATACATGATTTTATTTGTCAGGGTGGTTCTATGGATGAGGGTGGCACTATATATGAGTGTTGTGGTGATAATGAAGCAGATTGTGTATCCACAACTAGGCATCATATAACTTCTCCAAAATATGCTGCAATAATAAATGATCAGGGAGAACTTGAATCATGGTTTTGTTCAAATGATGGAAGATTTTTTATGGAAGGATCTTATGATGAAAACCAATTTATGTGCGAGATTGGTCAGTCTATGGAAGAAAAGTTTGGATGGTACGGGTGGTGGGACGGGGATACCGCAGGCATGCTTGGGAGAATGTGTTGTGGGGATGACCATAATAGCAATCATACAGATCCTATCGTTGATAGTGATAATGATGGTTGGATAACGGAATGCATAAATTTCACTAATTTTCAGGGCAATAGTAATCAGGGAGCTCTTTGTATAAACTATAAGGGGAAATTAGAAGACCCTGAAGCAGAATGTGAAATATATGTGATAGATGAGGGATATGACTGTACACCATTAGAAGAATCGCAAGGATGTATAGATGAAGACCCAACTTATGGTTATGATTGTCCAAACTTTATGCCGCCTTATGGGGTTGATGATTCAGAAAAAAGTTATTGGAGATGGGAACAAGCTAGTGATGTTCAAGGAATGATATATGATGTTACATGTGCGGGGTATTCTATTGTGGCAGGTTATGAGACAGAGAATATTTGGGTTTCATGTACAGATTATTTCATTAACCCAGATGATAATAAAAATAGAGATGACGAAATTGGATTTGATCTTGGCAGCATACCAATAAAGTCGGCTGCACCTTCAAGATTTGTGAGTAATCCATTTACAATATTCGGTGAATCAGAGCAAAGGAACCATGATTATTTATGTTATAATTATTCTAAAGTTAATGATACACCAGGTACAAGACCTTTTAAAATCGCAGAATGTTGCAACGATAGTGTAGAAAATTGCTCTTCTACTTATTGGAACCCTTTTAGAAGTAGCTGGGAGACTTATGGTGGTGAACTAAGATATAGAGGTGATATGAAATATTTTGATGGTACTTTCTATTATTGTAAATCAGATTATAGTTGGGATCCTAACCTTGATGATGATGAGTCTGCATGTGATGATGCTGATGATGCAGAATGGACTGGAGGATATTGCTGTGGAGATTTGGATGATACTAATGCTAATAACAAGGAATATTATAATGATAATGAGTATTATCAGGATCTTCAAGGAAATCCACCTATAGGAGCATGCTGGAATAGCACATTAATCCCTAATAATAAGTTTGTTTCTGCATATTATAATGACTATGCCGCTAACAATATTTATGTTATTAATGGGACATTCCATGGATGTGCAATTATTGAGCCAGATATTCTAGCTCTTGAAAACTGTCCAGGCAATACCAATCCATGTGGTGGTGAACAGCTTGTCATTAACTATGATTATGGCTCAACTATAATTGATACAGATGATGATTATTACTATTGTAATGCCAAATCTGGATTTTGGGAGTATGATCCTAAACAACAAATTTGGCATCAGTCATCAATACAACCACTTTTAGATCAAGGATATGATCCTAGCGGTGAAGATGGCTATCCTGAGTGGTATACTATTATTGGATCATGCCCAATATCACCAGATCCTGAATGTTGGAATGGATTTAAATGTATAGGTGAATTCGATATACAAGAAGGTCCAATACAATCAACAAGTTATAGGTGTGTTGGTGGATATTGGGTTAATACTACAAAAAAATTCACTTGGGACAGACTTGATTATGGATATGTTAATGATGAGGATTGTCTAGTTGATCCTGATGGAAATCCTATTTATAATAATCAACCAGAATATTTTGATTATCAACGGATTCATACTGATGATTATGGCTACTTACTTGGAAAACTAGATTTCTGGTGGTCAATGAAGGATGGCGAAGGACCTGTTTCAATAACACATGATCAATATATAGCAGACCACTATTGCGAGCATGGGAACTGGACATCAAGGACAAAGTTCTTGGCAACTCAACTTTTAGACTATGTAATTAACTATCAGAATAGTGAATTAGGGGGAAATTATGATTATACATTATTTTGTGATAGCTTTTGGAGGGCTCTAAATTATTATGATTATCCAGTAGCTCTTTATCCAGAAGGCGTATATCAATACTTTAGTACACACTGTCAACCAGAGGGTGAGACTGAACAAAAATCCTTATGTGCAAACAAGATTTGTGTTATGAGGTATGCTCATGCTGAACTTGGTGAGGATGTTATTTTTGGCATAAGTCTTAATGCTCCTATTAATCAAGAAACATCTTTCTTAGAAGCTTTAAGTGTAAATTCTAATTTTTGTAATGATATTCTTGGAGATAATAATAAATATTTCCAAAGATGTGGAGGTTCATATGCAGAGATTTGGTACAATGAATTTTATAAACTTGTAATTTTTGGCAAACATGGATTGACAAATAGTTATTTTTCTGATGAAACAGATACATGGATTGATACTACAACTGTGCAATTCATTGATTTTATCTCTAACCCAATTCAAGCAATTATAAACTGGTTTATTGATAGGCCACCTGTATATCCCAATCTTGCTGGACAGAAATCTATGCCATTCATGTTAAACACTACAAGATTTGCTAGGTTATATATCAATGAAAAGGATGATAGGATGATTTACGGTATCATTGAAAAGGTTAGGTTAACTAAGAGAACAGGAACAGCTTATGCTTATATGACAATCAACTATACTGGATTTGATTCAAATATTTGTGATACTGTATTAGAATATAATAATAATAGTTATTGGCGCGATTTCTACGAGGAAGGGATTAATGTAAATCAAGAAGCAAATGAAATCAATTGTACAAAATATGATTCTGACAAATATTATGTTATCAGTAGAAGACCTGTATGTGATGAGGTCAATGCAGTTAAGGAAGAAGGACCTACAGATACTAGGAATGAATATTATGGGCATTATAAATGGATTGGAGATGATTTATGGGATGATCTTACAGAAAAGCTAAGAGTGCAATAAAATGTTAAGAAAATCACAGATTACAGTTTTTCTGATTCTTGGAATTATAATTATAAGTTCTTTTGCATTACTAATGTATCTTAGGAGAGAAACTACTACTAAAAAATTTGATAAACAGGTTACTACTGTTGCAATTGATGAAATTAAGATTCAGGAAATTAAGAATTACATTCAATCCTGTATAGATAAAACCTTTACCCAAGGGCTTGAATTGATAACAAAGCAAGGAGGTTTTATTTTGGATTACCAGCCAGGGAGCTTATTGGAAGATCCAATACCTTATATTGAATTTCAGGGTTATAATGTAAGCTATCATATCTTTAGACCAAATCTTCATCCAAAAGGATCTGTAGCACCACCTCCCTATTATCCTTGTTACATTAGTGATCCTGATTGTAAATATGGAGTAGAATATTGTTGTGGCATTAATCCTGACTATTATAAATGTGACTGGGCTGGCATGTATTGTTATTTCAAATATAATCATACACAGACTGAAAATTTTGAATTAGGTATGACAAGAAAGCCAAAACTATGTACATATAGCTTTATTGTTGGAGGATATGAGTGTTTATGCTCTAATGAGCCTTGTTCAGAATCAATACAAGCTCAGCTTGAGTATTATATTGCTGATCAAATTAATGAATGCCTCAATTTTTCTGTTTTTAGAGGATATAACATAACAATTGGTAATGCTATTTCAAACATTACTATTGGTAGTGAGAATGTTGGATTGGATATGAAATTACCAGTTACAATAAAGCTTGCTGATTATGCTCCTACAAAAAAGGAAATGAGATTTAATTCTGAACAGTCAGTAAGGCTTTTACAGCTTTACACTTTAGTTTTTGGTAAAGGTATAACAAGGGGCTTAATAGATTATGAAATGAAGAATATGAGTTTTGATATTCTTGTGGATGGAGAAACGATTGCAAATGAATATGGTTATTTTAAAATATCTAAAAGAGAGGTTCCAATAAACAAAACTTCTATTATTATTATTAATGACACTTCTGATTATAAACTTAATGGTAAGAATGTAATCTTTCAGTTTGCAGTTGAGTATAGGAATCCTGCATTGAATTATTTCCAGCAAAACAGAATGGGCAAATATGATGTTTATGTTAATAAAGGAGATCCAATAATAATAACACCAGATGCATACGACCTTGATGAACATAACCTCATTATTAGATATCATGGATGGTTAACAGATAGTCCTGGGCCAGATGGTCTGAATTTAGAAGCAGTTTATCCTGAAAATATATGGCAAAATTCAGATTATTATAAGAATGGGGTTCTTTGTCCTCATCCATATAAAGGATTACAATTACATGTTTGTGCAAACTATACAACAGGAGATGATGATGTTGGTGAACATAAAGTTACTATTGAAGTAACTGATTCTTACTATAAAGATTGGCAAACCTTGAATATTTATGTTAATGATGTGTTTCAACCACAGATATATACACTAGGGAGTTGTTATGCAAAGGGCACAGGTACAGTAGTAGATACAACAATAAAAGACAAGTTCCTTACTCTATACGGAGATGCAGGTGTAGATGACTGTGATCCTCCTTATATCTATATTTGGGGTTCAGATCCTGAGCCTCCAACATTCCCTATATATACAAAATATTTGTGTACAGATGAAGTAGAAGCAAAATTCCAAAATATTGATGATTATTATATTGATCTAACTGTTCGCAAAGATTTCACAGATAGAGATGCTCCAAGAAAGCGTATTAGAGTTTTTGAAGATGAAGATGGTGATGGATTTTGTGGTGATGGTCCTGGTGGAATTACTATGGAGGATTATTCAGAAGATGACTGGGATTGTGATGATACAGAGACCTTGATTAATCCTAATGAAGATGAGATTTGTGGTAATGGTATAGATGATGATTGTGACGGATTAAAAGATACCTTTGATCCTGAGGGATGTATATAATCAAATTTTTAATATAATTATTTTATTGTGCTTTGCTTACGCAAAGCATATCCCCAAAAGTCCGCCTTTTCGGCTTCAGCCTTAATGTAGGCGGACATTATGGATAACCAAATAAAAAACAACCAAACAGAATTCAAAAAAAATTTACTATTTACAACCGAATAAAGACAATATATATCGAAAATTTTTTAAATTAAGTATAATATAGAAGTATTGAAGCTATAGTATTGCGGTGGTTATAGTAGAAAAAGATGGTGGATAGATGGTAAAAAAGAGGTTTTTGGTACTGATTACGCTATTTGCTATATTTTTCACTATCATTAACACTCAATCTGCAAGTTCTGGATGTTGTTTAACTGATATAAATGGAAGATTCTGTGATTTTGTAACAGAGCAACAATGTTGTAATGGTCCTTGTTATGGAGATGAATACCTAGATAAGGATGAAGAATATTGTTATTGGTATTGTGAACAGTATGGTTGTTGTTTATTTGATTGCAGTCAGACATATAGATATGATTGTCCTCCAATGAGGTTTGAGTCTGCTGGTGACCCAACTTGTGATAATCCATATAATGAAAGACCTTATGATTGTGATATTGGATGTTGTAGAAAAATACTAGGAAATGGAGATGATTATTGTTATGAAACTGCGTATGGCCTATGTAAAGTAGATGGTCAATATGTAGCAAAAACATTCCACAAGGATATATTAGGCCAGGAATGCATTGATATATGTTATATGGAGGAAGAACCTGTAGGTAGTGTTACTGGTTATGTATATGATAGTTTTGGAACTCCAATAACCTCTGGTGTTACAGTTGAAGCTCATGGTCAATATGTAACTGGTGAGTCAACTGGCAAATATACTTTAACTAATATTCCTATTGGTGCTGTTTCAGTTATTGCTTATGCAAATGGATATGAATCTTTTGTTGATGATACTCACTCCATTGATAATCCTGGAGATACAATTGTTATTGACTTTTATCTTGAGTTAGCTACAGACACAGATGGTACTGTTACAGGACAAGTTATTCATAGCATTACTGGCTTAGGAGTAGAAGATGCGTATGTACAGATTGTAGATTGTGCTAGTTGTTATTATTGGTCTGCTCCTGCTCCTGATGATGGTAATTTTTTTATAGATGATGTCCCTGCAGGAACACAAATATTGTCTGCTTCTAAACACGGTTTTCATACAACTCAATTAATAATAGATGTGCCTGAAAATAATATTATTGAACAAGATATTATTTTAGTGCCAGATTATATTAATATTGATTGTGGCAATAATCAAGTAGATGAAGGTGAACAGTGTGATGGGACAGATGATGCAGCATGTCCTGGATTATGTACACCACAGTGTACATGCCCAGCAACATGCGCAGATGCTGGTGGAGAATGCTGTTATTATGAATTCCAATGCATAGATAATGGAGGAAGTATTCTAACAGCTCCTGGTTTTTGTTTTGGTTATGGTGGTGGTTGTTGTGATGCTCCAGGTGGCTGTACTCAGATACCTCTATGTAAGGCTGATAGCAAGATTACTGATACAGAAACAATGGGTTATCCAAGAAATGTTTGCTGGTGTGGCCCAACATATGATCCACAGTATTTCTATGTTTTTAAAGATCCAGTCGATCCTTATGATGCACCAGGGCCTGTTACAGATTGGTACTGTTGTGGAGGATATCCATCAGATACTTCTTGTGAAGAGCCAGGCACATTAATGGGACATGTTTATGATGCATCCACATCTAACTGCGTTGGAGGTGATTGTATCTCTAACTGTAATGCTGTTGATTTTGATCATGTCCATGATATTGCGAGAGTTAGTGTTGGTATTAGGCCGGCATCAATATCATGGGGTGATGGTTATTATGAACTAGATGTTCAACCAAGTCCTGATGAGCAACAAGCAACAGCTACTGTAACTGGTTATATTTCTCAATCAAAGCCATTTTACATAACAGAATCTGGACAAGAAGAAACTCTTGATTTTTGTTTAGAGGTAAGAGACATTAGTTGTGACACAACCCCTGTTCCTGAGATAAATCTTAGACATGTGAAAGGAAGTGTTTGTGTAAATATTACATGGCACCAGGAATGTGATGATGAAAATGTTGATTATTTCTTTGTATACAGGGATGATTATTGGAATGGTGCTGAACCTGGCGATATTATCAGTGGTTTTGTTTGGCAAGATGATACTGATTTTGAAAATGATCAATACTATAACTACTATTTTACTGATTGTTTTACTGAATGGGAAACACCATATAGATATTATGTAGAGGCAAGAAGTTTTTCGCTTGGCTCTTTAAGTGAGGATTATGCAGACATTACAACTGGTGAAGAAGATTGTGAGGATGTAATTGATGAAGAAGAATGCAGGGTTGCAAACCCATTATATGGTAAGCCAGAGGATTATCCTGATGGGCCAGTTGTCTGGAGAACAAGATGTGATGAAAAAAATATTAGGATAGGTATTGGACAAGCATGTAATGATCCACTTGTAATTGGACAGGATGAAGATGGTTTTTGTGTTCAAGATGGTGATATTACTTACTGCAGTGGTATAGATCAATGTGAAAAATTGGGCGTAGATTATAATGTTTATACTTGGTATCCAAATATTTTTGGTTTATATTATAAAGATGAATATCAATATAATTTAGGAGTTCGTGATAGGGTAACATGTGAAAAGAATCTTACTGATGGTACTGATAGGTTTTGCTATCTTGATTATTCAGATACTGCAGTAGATAAGTGCTTTAAGTGTAATAATACAATGACCTGTTATGACTATAGGTCAGAATATGCATGCTTAACTGATAATTGTAATGTTGGTAGAAATTATCCTTGTAATTGGTATAGTACCACTGAAAATTATCAGGAGTTTGGAAAGGGATTTTGTTATGCAGATGGTTATCAAGGAAATAAATTCTGTGAATTATGTGATTCTGACAATAATGTTTTTAAGAATGTGCATTGCACAACAGAGGTATGTTCAAGGCTTGGAAACTGCTTTTCATCAGGGTTTGGTGATTCATGCCAGGGATGTACAGAAGATACAATGTGTGCTAACTTTGTAACACAACAAGATTGTGAAGGCGGCCAAGCATTCTCTATTCAGGCTGATAATCCAGGCAGCTGTGATAGTAGCTATGATTTTGATTATAGTAGAGATAGTTGTGGAATAGGAAGGTGTAGGTGGGGAGATCATGATAATAATGGTGGAACTCCTGATATGTGCTATAAAGATGGAGATGGTGATGGAGCTTATGATTGCTTGAATATAGAAATTACATCAACTCTTGAAAAATGTATGAAAGATGCTGGGGCTCCAATAACTAAAATATCCACTAAAAACCATATAAACTTTGATGGGAATGAGATTACATTTAGTGTAACAGATATTGAGAATAGTGAAATTAAGGCTACATTTGTGTGTTTAGATTCTTATTGCTGTCCAGATATTGAAGTTATTGACAACATCTTATTCTTAGATCATACAGATTTCCCAAATGAAGAAGGAACTATGAAATCTATAAGCTTTTATTCAGTTGATATCTTTAATAATACAGAATATATTAAAACAGACCAAATTTATGTTGATACAGTTATTCCCCATCTTGCTATTACAAATAAAACAACCCAGTATGATGAATATAAATCATTCTTACAAATTAATGTAACAACTACAGAACCTTCTTTATGTACAGATTTCCTTTACAACCCAATTAAAGACATCAGCATGAATTCAATGGATAATATCCCTGCTTCATCCACAGTTCCTGCACAAGGAGATATTGTTTTCATACCAAATGGACTTTATAAATATGAGGTTAATTGTACTGATTCATATGGAAATTTAAACCAAACAAATGTTTTCCTATTTGTGAATTTTGATGATATTTTACTAAACCCATCCCCCAATTATGAAACTGTCGGCCCAAATGATTTTCCTCTTACGCTTTATTTTGAGACCGTTGATTTGTTACATTGTAAATATAAAATTGATTCTGAGTCTGATTGGGAATATTTCACTATGGAGGGAGAAATTAATGATGAAACTGGTTTTTATACACATAAAGATGTAAAGAATCAAGGAGAGCTTTCTCCTGGTCTTTATACAGTATATGTGAATTGTACGGATCCTATGGACCCTGAAGAGGTAGAGGGTGAAGGATATCTAGTATTTTATGTGGATACCATAGCTCCAGATACTGAAGCTTATGATGTCAAAGTTACTAAAGAACCACAACCTATAGATCCTCTCAAATATTACAATAAGCCAAAAATCCAGTTAGTGTGTGAAGAAAATCCTCAAGATAATCTGTTAGATGATGCTTTTACATGTGATACTATAAAGTATTGTATCAGCACATTCTCTGGTTGTACACCAGGAGTTAGCGGAAATATTGCATATGGACCAGATCCTGGAGATCAAATAGATGAAATAACATTTGATAGTGAATTTGATACAGGAGATACCTTTTATATAAGGTATTATTCAAATGATACTGGAGGCAATGTAGAACCTTTACAGGAATTTACTCTAATTGTGGATAATGTTGACCCAGATATTCATATAACTCTGATTGATGGTTATCCATATACAGAAGGAGATACATATGTAACAGGTAATAATCAGATTACAATTTCTGGCATATGGGAAGATAACTATAATATTATTACAATCAGAGTATATGTTTTGCATAGAACAGAGATGATTGAGCTTACTCCAAGTACATATGATTTTACTGCATCTAATGTTTTACTGAATGAAGGATATAATGAGGTATATTTACGTATTGAAGATAATGCAGGCAATGATGTACTAAAAACAATTGATGTTTACTATGATATAGAACCGCCAGAATTCGATGATTTTAGGATTATGAATGAAGATGGAGTTGTGATGTATTCTGGTTCAGGAGACCTTGAATATGGAGAAATGTCTACTTTTGATGTTGTAGTTACAGATGAAAATTACGCATTAGAGTATTATGATGCTCCACAAGATATTAACAGAGTTACATTATCAGTTGACTGTATTTCATCTGAATGTTCTGATTATTCTTTTCAACAGGATAGCTTCCCTATTCAAGGTGATAGTCATTTCTATTATACTCATTCAGAGACACTTCCATTGGGAACTTATACTGCAAGCTATCAGGCTTATGATATATTTAACAATCCTGGCTCAAGCCTAGAGTATACATTTGAAGTAACAGATACCATTGACCCTTATATTGAGATTACTTCTCCAGACCCTTCTGTTGAGGAATATCTCTATTGTTCAAGTGATCTTGATGCTCAAGGAAGAGTTCCCATTATTGGTATATACTCAGAACTTCAACTTTATTATGCGGAAATTGTGCAGTGGTCATATACATCAGGAACAGTATACAATAATATTACTGTTTGCCAACCTGCTTGTACTGTGGATAATGAAGTCTTTAGCAAGTCTGTGCAGTTATATGGGGGGGAAAACCATATTAAGGTTTTTGTTCATGATACCTCAGGTAACCTTGGATGGAGTCCAGATACTACGAGAGATCCTGGTTACTCAAAATATCCTTATAAACTAATCTATGATAATTTTGGACCACAATTAGATGCTAATGTTTATTATCATAATTTTGAAGGTAATTGGCAGAAAGATGACTTTTTAGAATATGGTTATTATAATAACGTGACATTTAATGCTACAATAACTGATAGGATTACAACTACACTCTCTGGAACAATTCAACCAAATTCTGTTAGACTAGAAATTAACTGCATTTCTGGGTTGTGTGCTGATAGGGGTGGATATTATTTATATTTGTCAGAATCCAATCTTCATCATCCTCAAGATACTAATCTTTATTCTTATCGCCTTAATCAAGACACACAAAGATTAGATGTTGGTGTTTATGAAGTTACTTTTAGAGCACAAGATGGCTGCCTTAACAATCCAAACTCAACCACAGATATCTTCATGTATATTGTTGATACAGTTGAACCGTTTTTTAATGTTACGTTATTTGATCAAAATGGGATTCCAATAGACAAAGTTACGTTTGGAGATTATACAATTGAGGTCAATGCATCAGAAGCTTTGCTTGATATAAATTATTTTGATTTTACTTTCAGCGGAAAAACAAAAATCATTAGCGGATTTATTCCAGATCCTAATTCAGAGGATTCAAGATGGACAGCTTCTTTTAGTATAGAAACAGATGACATTGATTTCTTTGATGTTGATACTATTGCAACATTCCATATTGATGCTACTGACAGAAATGGAATAGATGGAGATGAGATTATTGAAGGTGAGAAATTCTTTATTGATACAAGAGGTCCAGAAAATCCAGCTTGTTGTGGCAACTTAGGTCATTGTAGGGATGATGATATCTTATGTTATCCTAAACTTGAAGATGATGAAAATCCAGTTATTTATACAAATCAACCTCAGTTATTTATTAGTGGCTTTACTGCTGATGGAGAGCCAAATCTTAATGTTTATCTTATGAACAGCACAGAAGGTAATAACCCAGAAGCTAGTTATTGGGAAACAAAAGATTCTACAACATCAATGTCAGAAGATCCAGGAGTAGTATGGGATGTGGAGATTCATGAACTTGATAATCAATTCTTAGTTGTTGATGAAGACACCATAAACTTAAATGATCCTTCAGGAATGTTCCAAGTTGATAAATATTTGGAGTTTGCTAAAAGCTATGACAGAAGATGGGATTATGAATATTATAGAATTATGGACAAGAGAAATACTGGTGGTACTTATTATGATATTAGTGTTAATCCTGACTTTGAGACTGCAATAAGTGGAATAGGTTATGATATTAATATTTTTACAAATAATGCACCTAGTGGTTGGTTTTATTTTAGCTTAGATTTGGTGCCTGGAGAAAACTATTTCTTTG
>Ga0209636_10000685_pt1 | contig 33587 bp, 32 predicted proteins | sample DeeMarSWOR152_54_FD_187464 | JGI IMG/M metagenome (GOLD analysis project Ga0209636, IMG submission 187464) | Marine sediment microbial communities from White Oak River estuary, North Carolina - WOR-1-52-54 (SPAdes) (version 2) | ecosystem: Environmental > Aquatic > Marine > Intertidal zone >...
CTCGCCGTTAAGTTCGAACAGCACGTGTAGCAAAGCCACAGAGTCTGCTCCCCCCGAGACCCCTACCAGGACGGAATCCCCTGGGGCGAGAAGTCCCTTACTCTTGATGAATTCTCTAACTTTCTTGACAAGCATGGCCTTTGTCACCCGGAACGCGTCGGAGGCGAGTATTGTCAACGCAGACTCCGCCACCTTCTGGTTCCATTCGGGCTCTTCTGTACAACTTCCGCCGAATAGGGTGGTGGCGGTGCAGGGACTCGAACCCCGGACACGAAGATTATGATTCTCCTGCTCTGACCAACTGAGCTACACCGCCGGAGAGTACAGCAAGCAGCGTGTTTTCTGAAGCTAGGAAGGGAGCTTGAACTCTTTCGCACCGCAAACCTACAAGGAAAGCATACCCCAAAATTGCCTTGCACGTCAATAGGAAACGGGGCTTCCCGGCTAGCCCAGGCGGCGACCCCGAAGGTCCGGGCCCTTACCTGAGAGGAGCCTTTAGCGGTGTTGACAACCGGGGCAGACTGCGTATATACTGAACCAACCTTCTTGACGTTTGCTTTTCTCGCCGGGGCCCACGTGTTCTGAAAGGAGTTCTCCGATATGAAATCCGTCCGGTTTCTTGTCATAGCCGGCCTTCTGTTCTTCTCGCTTTGTGGGCAGTGTTTTTCAGCTGATGTGACCGGGCGTGCCTTCCTTAACGGGGGAGCGGGAACCCTGATTTTCATTGGCGATGAGTATATGACCGGAACGGCGTTCGATAGTGACCGAAAGATCAGACTCTATGGAGATGGCGGCTTCGGCTACGTTTTCAGGCCATATCTGGCCGCGACTATCAACGCGGGATTCGGCTGGCAGGCCTACAGTTTTGATGACATGAGGGTGGCCACTGCGGCACCGTTTACTGCCGGAGTCGAGTACAGGCACCATTTCGGGAAGTACATGCCGAGGATCGGGGCGGGCCTGGGCTGGTACGTCTGGTCGGTACTGGATGACCGCAGGGTCATGAAGGACGAGATGACCAGAGAAGAATTAAGACGTGGTAATCTGGGCGCGTACATGTCAGCCGGACTTGACTACTTCGTAAGACCCTCGGTCGCCGTGTGTTGGGACGCGATAGGTCACTATATACTCTCTGAGGACCTCGACGCCTTCCCGTCCGGATACGGATACAACGAGCAGATCCTTGTGATCAGAATGGGCGTTAGGTACTACTTCTCTCCTCAAAGGAAGGGGCTCTAGCCCGGATTTGGCTCTTCTTACGGGTCTCGTCGATTATCACATACACACCAGACTATGCGGTCATGCCCGGGGCGAGCCCGCGGAGTATCTGGAGCAAGCTCGCACAATCGGCCTGAGCGAGATAGGGTTCTCGGACCATTTCCCTCTTATCGAGCGCGACAGAACGGGGCTCACCATGTCCCCCGAGGAGCTTCCCTTCTACTATGAGTGGATCGCTGGGCTCCGCGAGGGGCGAAGCGGTATCCCGGTGAAGGTTGGAATAGAGGTGGACTATGTTCCGGGAGCAGAACGGCGCATCGAGAAACTCCTTGGGAGCTACCGCTTCGACTATGTCTTGGGTTCGGTCCACCACGTAGGGGAGCTGGATGTCAGCAGCTCGAAGAACCTCGCCCTGATTGACGCAGTTGACTTTGACAGCCTTTACGCCGATTACTTGGCACTTCTCAAGAATTGCATAAAGACGGGACTTTTTGATGTGGTGGCCCATCTCGACGTCATAAAGAAACACGGGCACCGGCCGTCTTTTGACCCGAAGCCCCGCTTCGAGAGCGTTGTCGAGGCGATTTCGGCCGGCGGGATGTGCATTGAGGTAAATTCATCGGGGCTCAGGAAGCCCGCTCAGGAGCCTTTCCCGTCGTTCCAGCTTCTGAGGATGTGCAACGAGGCCGGGATTCCGATAGTCTTAGGTTCTGACGCCCACAGGCCCTCGGAAGTTGGGGCCGGGCTAGACGTGGCCTGTGCGCAGGCCGGCGAGTGCGGATACAGCGAGGTGGTGCTGTTCTCCGACAGGGCCGTGTGCGGCACGCTCGAGCTGCCGAAGACAAAGACCTCACATACGGATATATGAATATGAGAATAGGAAAAGACCGGCTCCCCGCCTGGGACGTGATGGTAAAGGCTAGCATTCCCTGGAGGTATTTGCTGAGATGCAAGAGAAGTTTTTGAAGGCCGAGGGTCTGACTTTCGATGACGTGTTAGTTGTGCCGGCCCGTTCTTCGGTACTTCCGGCCGAGGCGGACACCCGGACGCAGCTCACGAGGAAAATTGGGCTGGGTATCCCCCTGGTGAGCGCCGCCATGGATACGGTCACGGAGGCGTCTCTTGCCATCGCCCTGGCCAGGGAGGGAGGAATAGGTTTTATCCACAAGAACCTGGGCATCGTGGAGCAGGCGGGCGAGGTTGACAAGGTAAAGAGAAGCGAGAGCGGCATGATCACGAACCCGATTACACTCCCCCCGAAGGCTCCTGTGAGGGAAGCGCTGGAACTGATGGAGAGGTTCAGTATCTCGGGTGTGCCCATCACCGAGGGTGAGAAGCTGGTGGGCATTATCACGAACAGAGACCTTCGATTCATCGAGAACGTAGACGCTGCCGTGGAGACGGTGATGACGCGCGAAGGCCTGATAACCGCGGCAGAGGGGACAACGCTGGAGGAGGCGACCCGGATACTTCATAAGCACAGAATAGAGAAACTGCCGGTTGTTGACAAAGGCGGCAATTTGGTGGGCCTGATAACGGTTAAGGACATCATGAAGCGTATACAGTACCCGAAGGCCTGCAAGGACGCAGAAGGAAGACTCAGAGTGGGGGCGGCGGTCGGTGTCTCGGATGACGTCAAAGAGAGGGTAGGGGAGTTGATGAAGGCGGGTGTCGATGTCCTCGTAATAGACAGCGCCCACGGGCATTCAGAGAACGTCATCACGACTGCGGAAAAGATAAAGAAACTCGTACCGGACGCACAATTGGTTCTGGGCAACGTAGCAACTGGCGAGGCCGTCAGGGAGTTGATTTCCATCGGAGCTGACGCGGTGAAGGTGGGCATTGGCCCCGGGGCCATATGTACGACTAGAGTGATAGCCGGAATCGGAGTTCCTCAGGTAACGGCCATAATCGAGTGCGCTCGGGAGGCCGAGAAGCAGGGAGTTCCCGTAATCGCAGACGGAGGAATAAAGCACTCGGGGGACATCGTCAAGGCCATTGCGGCCGGAGCCAGCTCCGTGATGATTGGCAACCTATTCGCGGGCACAGAGGAAAGCCCCGGGGAAACGGTTCTCTACGAGGGAAGAAGTTACAAGCTATATCGCGGCATGGGAGCGCTTGGCGCCATGAAAAGCGGAAGCGCAGACAGATACTTTCAGAACTCAGCTGTCGAGGAGAGCAAGCTGGTTGCACAGGGTATCGAGGGAAGAGTGCCGTACAAGGGCACCGTGGGCCAGACAGTCTATCAGCTTGTCGGAGGACTAAGAGCGGGAATGGGTTACTGTGGCGTTAAGACAATAGACGAGCTGAAATCCGAGGCCAGGTTCATCCGAATTACGGCCGCGTCACTTCGGGAAAGCCACCCGCACGACATAACTATTACCCGGGAGGCGCCCAACTACGGACTGAGATAGCATGGCCGAGCAAAACGCGGGGACATCTGCAACAAGATTGCTCGAGGAGATCGCTCTTTCCTCTTACATGAGCGCCTTCGGGACGGCGAGTTTCCTCGGCAGGGAGAAGGAGACCCTACCGTCCATGCCCTTTTCCCTACTTGAGCTTCCGTACGCTGTGAGCATCGGATTCAGACTCAGCGACCCGGTTCTGGACAGCCTTGTGGATCGACCCACGCGCACGTACCAGTACCACTACCGCCAGGTCAACCTGCTGATAGACCAGACTCTGCTGCGACTCGCGGGGAAAGTACACGAACTGGGATTCAGATCCTTCCCGGTTCCGTCGTCTCAGATAATCGACTGGGAAAGAAACACTGGTCACCTCTCACACCGAATAGTGGGGAGGGAGGCGGGCCTGGGATGGATCGGAAGGAGCAACCTTCTCATATCGCCTCGCTTCGGCGCTCGCATGAGATACGGAAGTCTCTTCACTGACATGCCGCTTGAGATTACGGGAGCGGCCATTAGCGAAGATTGTGGCGACTGCCGTGATTGTGTTGACGCGTGCCCCGCAGGTGCGATCGGCCTGAATCCAGAAGACTTCGACCTGAGAAAATGTACAGAGATGCTGAAAGCCTTCCGGAAGTCTGAGGACATAGGCTCGATGATCTGCGGCCTGTGCGTGAAAGCCTGCAGAGGAAGCCCGTCGAAACGCTCCTGAGGGCGGGCTCCGAGATCCTCCGTAAGTGCTGGCCCACGAGAAACTCGCTCTCCTGAGAGTCGCGGGGTGCCGAGAGCAGAAATGTCGCTTCTCACGAAAGAGCCAACGAAGGTCAAGCTGGTGGCCGCCCTCATGGCCCAAAGCGAGGAGCTTATCGGAGAGGCCCTCTTCGCTCTTGAGCCGGACTTTGGGGCGCCCGATTTGTCCAGTCCCACGTTTTGGTTCACGCATTCCGACTACTACAGAGACGAGATGGGGAAACGCCTTGTTAAGAGATTCTGTTCGTTTGATGAACTCGTTGACCCTGGCGACATAATGAATCTCAAGCTGAAGGCAATAGCGTGCGAAAAAGAATTTCTTGCGCAAGACACACTCGGTCGCACAGTGAACATAGATCCCGGTTATCTTGACAGGATGAAACTGGTTCTTAGCACCACGAAGAACGCCTCTCACAGGATTTACATTGGCAACGGCATCTACGGTAACGTCGAATTGATCTACAGGTCTGGAGCTTTCACCTGTCTCGAGTGGACTTATCCTGACTACAGAGAGTCATTAGCGCTTGGATTCTTCCGTGAAGTGAGGGAGAAGTACCTTGGGCAGCTCAGGTCTGAGGGCCCAGTCTGAGGGCCTGGCCTGATAGCTCAGGGCGGGCAGACTCTGGATGTTGTTGACACGTGCTTCAACGGCCGCCTTCGTCGCTGACGTAGCAACAGCGTAAGGCGTCTCGACGGAGGCACAAGAAAAGCACCCCTTCCGCTCCAGTGTTGCAAGATCTGCTGTTGCGTGGGAAGGGGTGCGGGGGGACCTCGGCCGGGGGTGAAGGGTCGCGAGGTCAACCGCTATCGTCAATGATGGTGAAGTTAAAGCTTGGATCCAGTGTTCTGATGTCCTCGACTATTTGGTTCAATCTTACCTGAAGGTGCGGTGCCCCAGTCTTTTTCCATTCTGAATAGACATCTAGAAGCAGATTCTGCTTTTGCTTGAGTAGGTCTTTTCTTCCTTCCGCATCAACAGTTCTCTCAAGATGATAAATCTCTCCCTTTGAGAGTCTTTTCATGATGTCGACGTATTCTCCTCGCAGGTGAGACAGGATCCTTGCATATCTATCAAATCCAACAGAGAGCTTCTCTAGAACTTCCGAAACTGCCGGGTTCTTCTTGTGAACCTGCTGACTGAAAGAATAGGCGAAGTGATAGTATGATTTCCCTCTTCCTATCGAAGCCTCTTCCGACGGTTGGCTCTTCGTGTTGGCCTTGGCGAGGATCGCGGAAGGGTTGTCAAAAATGCCTACGGAGACCAGGAGGAAATCGGCACTGGTCTTGTAAATGGTGTATTTGACTTTGGCGTCGGTCGAGGTCGACAGGCGTCGAAAGACTTCCGTGTCATACTTGGACAGGGATCTCCTCACTCGCTCCACGTACTCCGGGGTGATGAACGAATTGAGAAGCTGCGCCAGATAGATATTCACGTCTTCGTCGTAGTGATCTTTCTTGGACAGAATGCCGGTGTCTACGCGTGAGTACAGGAGGCACTGCATCATCAAGAGATACGTGGGCTGGAGTTTCCTGTTCCTAGACGTGAATTCCTTGTGTCTCGTTCTTCGGGTGTCCATTTGGCTCCTCCGCTCAATCGAGCACCCAAGATTCGCGATCTCAATTGCCAATAGCCAAAAGAAGCAACTAGTGTGCCATGGGAGACTTGTGCGGCATGCTGTATTTCTCAGTGTGACAAAGAGTTACAATCTCGTTGCGACGCATGAATCCTCCAGGGTGGGCGGTACTGCAGAAAAAAGGGGGAGATTCATCACTTTGTCTGGGAAAACCGCGCAACACCAGCGGGCACGGATTGGTGGAAGACGAAGGGTGCCTTTACAATGACAACGGCGCGAAACATCAAGAGTCTTTGAGACTTGAGAGCGCGTCCTTACGAGAAGCTCCCTTTCTGCAATCGTCATTGCAGACTGCAACGACACGCTCTTCTCGAGTGTAAAATGGGCTGCTGTGCGCGGCTTAAGCGACACGATATTTCCTTGTGTATTAACGTGTTAGGTTTACCATTAGGCGCGAGAGTTACTGGCATGCTACGTGCTACTCACCACTACGTCTATTGTGTCCAACTGGAAGACTAAGCTGGAGAGAGGTATTCTTCATTATGGCAAGCAGAGCAATACTGGGTGATCCTGATTCGGAAGACGTTCGTGACCCACAGAACGTCGCAGTGGTGTGGAAATATCAGGGGACCCTGGTTTCCATCGGTGTACACGCCGTCTGTGGCTGCACCGAAGTCGAAAGAGTGAGCAGAATACCCGGGTCTCAGGATAGAGTGAGTGGAGTGATTTCTTTCAAGGGCGAGATCATCCCGGTGCTCTCTCTCTTTCGCCAACCTCTCAGAAGCCCATGTTCAAAGGCGAAAGCTGAGAACTACGCTATTGTTCTATCCGTGAGCGGGCTTACGTTTGCGGTGGAGGTAAACGAGGTACCTAGCGTGATTATCGGACCACAGGTCTTGGATGGTCGCGGTGACAAGCTGTGCCGGATGCGGGAAAAGCATCTACAACGTTTGCTTCAATTCCATATTTCACGAAGTGGGCTCAATACGATGAGCGCAGGAGAGATCGGCGGGTAAAAACATGAGGGATGTTTCCGGGCTAGAGTCGAAAGGGCCCCGCGTGCTACCAGGCACGGCTGCGACTAAGATGACGAAGGAACGTCGGTGCCAATCCACTGACGCTGCGCATTCCAGGAGGGTGTGACATGGAAGAGGCACTGAAGAAGAAACTGATTCCGTTGGCCTTCGTACCCCTGGTCCTATTGGCGGTAGTTCTAGTTGGGATACTGTGGCTCGACTTCGCGTGTGTTCCTTTCTCGGTTTGGGTGACGTCTAAGGGATTAGGGACGTACGTAGTACTCGGGACTCTGGCTCTTGCAGCAGCCTTCGTAGTGTTTGAATTGGTGATCCTACTGCGCGTGGCTCGCATTGCCGGCAGTGGAACGAGGGCTCTTCTTAAGCTGACCGAGACGGCACAGTTGCCTCGACAAGAGATTCCTCGTTCTCTCACAGAAGACGTGGAATTTAGCGTGCTGGCAAAGCGGCTTGAGCAGCTCAGTAGGGGGGCAAAGAGTGATGTAGCTTCCTCCAGAAGGTTAGCTCAGTTGGAGGAAGAGCTTCAGCGGATTGCCAACGCAATAGAAGAGGTCTCAGTCGGATCGCCGTTTGTACCCCTACCAGAGAGGGAAGGTATAACCGGACTGATTGCGGGTCTTCTCAACAAAGTCCTGCCGGAGTTCTGTGAGCTTCGGAAATCGTCCTTGAAGGAAATTCAAGCTGTAGAGACGGAGCTGCGCGAGACTAGAAAGGTGAGTCAAGAACTCGCGGCGCACACCGAGAGGAGCTTTGTCGAATCTACCGAGACTCTCGTCCTGGCCCGGGAGGTCAGCAGGCTCACTGCGGAAGCAAGAGAAAAGGTCCAGGCGATAGCCGGCAAGCGCAGGGAGAGAGTCGGGATGGCAGCTCCCGGCGAGGAAATAAGAGACGCGGTGGCGAAAGTCATTGAGACGGCAGCCAGGGGGATCGAGGAGCTTACTAGGGGCATCATTAAATCGAACGCGCTCTCCAGAAGCGCTGAGCGAATTGCAAACAGGGCCTCTGTTCTTGCACTCAACGTGGCCGTAGAGGCTGCAAAAGCATCCATGCCAGGTATGAATGTCTTGTCTGAGGAGATAAGAAAGCTGGCTGAGTTTGCGAGGGCATCAAGTGACGAAAGCGCTGCGCTCGTAGGGGAGATCGAGGCAAAAGTCGATTCCGTCGTTCGCACCATTCACATCTCCCAGGAAGAGGTGAGGCTTAGAATACGGAGCCTAGGAGTTCCCACATCAGAGGAGCTAGCAGGAGAGGAGGAAGACGTCGAGGGCGAGCTGGATCGCCTGGCGCTGAGACTTGGAGAGGCCACGGAACGGCTCCTGACGAAGCTCCAGGAACTCTCAAAACTGACCGAGAAGGCCTCGCGGGAGGCAGAAAATGTGAGCAGGAAGGCCTTGGCAACGCACGATCAAACTAGAGCCCTTGTGCAGGGGGAAAGTTGGAAAAACCCGTTGATCCAGCCGCAGTCCCGTGAGATTGAGACATTGTCTGACGAAGACTTCCTGATAGGAGACACGTCATAGGAGACTCGTCATCAGACAAGCAGGAAGGAGAGTGATTGTGGAAGCATCTCAGTCTTTCCGTCTTCATGAGTGCATCCGCGCAGAAACCAAAACGCAGTTCTTGGTCGTTGAGGCACAGGGAGAACTCTACGCACTGAGATGGTCTCTCGTTCGTGAAGCTGGAGTGTTGTGTGACGACGAGATTGACACTTCGGTCTCGCCGCCTATTGTCCATAAGGAAGAGATGGATTTTCCACTCGTATACCTCCGGGAGCTTGTTGAACTACCTCCCTTAAAGGAGAATCCGACAGAGATTCCTGCGGTCTTTCTCGAAGAGGGAGAGAAGCGAAGTGTCCTGGTTCCCGATCGGATCCTCTGGAAGCAGGAGGCCTGCGCAAAAAAGCTGCCAGAATGGGTCATGAAGGCCCCGGCCGTTAAGGGGGCGATTGTATTGGAAAGCGGTGTGGTGGTCGTGATATTGGACCCGTTCGAACGGCGCTCAGCAAGTGAATAGAAGAGTCAACAAACAGTAATTGCGAGAATCATGGAACAAGCAGCTGCCCCACAGGAACGAACCGGACGAAAGAAGAGAATACTCGTAGCCGACGATGATCCACGTGTCGTCGAGCTCCTTCAGATCACGCTTTCGGGCAGCGGGTACGAGGTGCTCTGTGCTCTTGATGGCAAGGAAGCTCTGGAAGTCGCTCTCACGAAGAAGCCAGACTTGGTGATTCTAGACGTAAGGATGCCCGAGTCAGACGGGTACGAAGTCTGTGAATTGCTGAAGAATGGTGACGAGCAACCCTGTCCGCCCGTGATTCTCATCTCCGGAAGGGCCGATGCCTCCTCGCGGCTTCAGGGACTTCTCCGTGGTGCAGACGATTTCCTGATAAAGCCTTTCTCTCCCAGGGAGCTTTTGAACAAGATTGAGAGAGTCCTCAAGGGATTCGAGGACAGCAGGAGCCTTTCCGATGTGAGCGTGAAGCTTGAGCAGCAGATCAAGCGGGGCGAGCGGGAGTTGGAAAGGGTGAACAACGAACTCAAGCGGCTCCTCTATACCAAGGACACCCTGATAAGTCTCAGCCAGCAGCTGAACAGTAGTCTCCGGCTCGAGACCCTGTTAGACACGTTCCTTCTCATAGTCGTGGGACAGCTGCGCGTGGAAAGTGCCTGTTTTCTATTAGCCAGAAACTGGGATTCGAAAGTACTTGTTCCTTCCGCTTCCAAGGGCGTCAAGAGGGAGTTGGTGGAAGGGCTCCGGTTCCCCTTTGACAGCGCATTTTGCTCCATACTTGCTTCTCATGAAAGGCCTATCGATGTGGACGAGCTTGAGAGCTATCCCGAGGTCGGGGAGCAGGCAAAGGCAGTTGCTGCAGCGGGTTTCATACTGTGCCATTCGATCCATGTTAAAGGGCGTTTCATAGGGGTCTTGCTTCTGGGCGAGCGCGTGCACGGCAATGGCTTCACTCACCTTGACATGGAGATGTTGACGAGCCTGTCAAGCTCAGCTGGGGTGGCCATCGAGAATGCAAGGCTCTACAACGAATTGCAGGAAACGTATCTGGCTACCATCAAGGCCTTCGTGAATACTATCGAGGCCAAAGATCCTTACACTCGAGGCCACACGGAAAGAGTCGCTGAGTACGCAACGGCAATCGCTGAGGGAATGGGCCTTCCACCGGAAGAGGTCGAGACCATAAGGTTCGGTGCCACACTCCATGACATCGGAAAGCTTGGCGTGTACGAGCAGATTTTGTGGAAACCGACTACACTTGACGAGGAGGAATGGAGGATCGTCAAGAGCCATCCGGAAACGGGTGCTTCGATCTTAAGCGGGATCAAATTCCTGGAGGAGGCAATTGATATAGTCAGGCATCATCACGAACGCTTGGACGGGCGTGGCTATCCGGACGGGCTTAAAGGGGACGAGCTTTCTCTAAAGGCTCGCATAGCCTGTGTAGCAGACAGCTTTGATGCCATGATTAGCGATAGACCGTATAGGGACGGGCTTCCCATCAAGGAAGCGCTGATTCAAATGGAGCAGAAATCCGGGACGCAGTTTGACCCGGAGATAACGAAAACGTTCGTGAGGCTTGTTAGACAGGGTGACATAAAAATCGGATAACGCCACCTTCACGCATCCTCCAATTCCTCATTTTTCCTGAAGTCGTTCTCTGCGCACGAAGGCAAGAATCGATGTGGAGCCAGCTCCGTCAGCTGCGGGCACGTCTCGTCAGCAATCCATCAAAGCGGGTCGTTTGTCAGGTCGGAGCGTTCGGCGTATTCGCGCTCCAGTGTCATCTTCGTTCTCAGTAGTGTATAGCCAATTCTCACCCGCGATTCATGTCGCCCCGCTGCGTGCTCGTTCCGCATCCATCCTCGATATCAACTGACCTCACTAAACCGTGAGAACCGACGTCAGTTCCAGGTTACCCGTGAACGTCGTTCACAGCTGAAACTCCGCGCCGCTTGGTAAGAAGTGGGTCGGCTCAATCGGCGCCCTTGAGAAATATCTGCAACTCGCTGTACGTCGCACAGATAAAGTGAGGTCTGCGTTACGTAATTGTGTTGAGTGACGGTGCCCAAGACTCGGCCAGGAGGCACGCTTGTTGCCAGTGGACGCATTGACGACGGTGTGTTGTGGAGGCCGACGGCGCCTTGGGCCGAACGCTTTCGTTCAGATCTGCTAGCGAGGAGGTCGCCAGCAGATCAGAAGAGAACACACATTCATTCCACATATATAGCGGGGGCCAGGCTTTCCTCTGGCAGGGTGGTTTGCTGTGGACGTGTTGGGTAGTGCCATTGGTGCGGGAGAGCATGCGCCCCCGATTTCCTACCTGTGACAAATTGACAGGGGTTGCGCTCAGTTCGCTGACTCCAGCCAAAAACACGTTGACTTTACAATGTAGGGCGTGTATTTTCATAGTCTTCGGGATGATATGACCCATCCTCCCCTGTTGCCACTCATCCAGTGCGGACTCACGCGAGGGGCAGGAATGCCGATTGGAATGGGGAAGAAATCTGAAGGCAAATACGCCATGCTTAGGCAGGCGGGTCTTGTAACGGTGATCCCATTTCTGCTCCTGGTTTCTCCTCTCATCGGCTATTTCTTGGGTCAGTTTCTCGACAAGAGGTTGAATACCTCTTTTTTATGGATAGTGTTTACTGCACTTGGATTTGCCGCGGGCTTCAAAGAGGTCTATAGCATCATCGTAAGGATAAGCAAGGAGACTTAGGCCGGCAGCGGCTGAGTAGAGCCGTGCTCCGGCAAGCACCGGACCTGAGACGCGGGGACTGTCAAGCCAGAGAGGCCTTCTCGCTGTGGGGCTTGAGTTTGTTACAAGAGTCGTCAAAACGACGGTAGTCGTTGCAATCATTACCGCACTCTTTGTGGCGACGTATGTCTCTCCTGCCTATGGTGCGGGCGTTTTTCTTGGTGCCCTCTGGAATTCCCTCAACCTTCTTGTCGTTGTCTCTTTGGTCAAGATCGTCATTGCCACAGAGAAATTCCGGAAACGCAAAGTCGCATGTGTGGTGGCACTCAAGTTTCCGGTTCTGTATGGTGTTGGATTCTTTCTCCTGTGGACAGGGCTTTTTCCGGTTGTAAGTCTAGTGGTGGGTTTCTCACTGGTGCTCGCGGTGATCATACTGAAAGCGCTAGGGATAACGGCGGCCGAGAAATTGAGGGGAAAGCGTGAGCGATCCTATGCCTGACAGCCAGCGGGACAATCGTAGAGGAAGGAAGCGTGCGTTCTCTTCTTGACATCGTGAGCGCAGTTGAAGGGGCAAGCATCCCTTTCGTTGCGAGCATTGTCACGGCAGCACAGGAAACCGGCGGACACCCAGAGGGTCCCCCGGAGCTTCCGAATATCATCACGGTCATCTATGATCAATTCGGCTCGACTGCAGTTGCCCAGTTTCTACATCATTGGGAAAACGTATTTTTCTCTCTCCTTATCGCGCTGTTTCTTGGAATAACGTGCCACGTCGCATCCCGCAAGCCTAAGCTTGTGCCCAGGGGGCTTCAGAACTTCCTGGAGATGATCGTGGAAGGGCTCAGCAACTTTGTCTGCGGAATACTCGGCGAAGAGGGGAAGAAGTATGTTCCGTTCCTGGGCACTCTGTTCATCTATATCCTCTGCATGAATCTCTTTGGACTGGTGCCTGGAATGAAATCTCCTTCATCCAGCATCAACACGACTGCGGCCTTGGCCATTACTGTATTCGTCTACGTGCAGTATACGGGGATAAGGAAGTTGGGAGTAATAGGCTATCTGGATCACTTTGCTGGGCGCCCAAGAGATATCATTGGAATAGCACTGGTGCCACTCATGTTTCCTTTGCACATCATCAGTGAGCTGGCGAAGCCGTTGAGCCTGTCGGTGCGACTCTTCGGCAACATTCTCGGTGAAGACGTGCTTATTGCCGTGTTCGTTGGGTTAGGAGTGGGTATTGTGGCGTTCATGAACCTGCCTTTGGGGGTTCCGATTCACTTCCCGTTCGTGTTCCTGGCCATGCTGACAAGTGCGGTGCAGGCGCTTGTTTTTGCAGCTCTGAGCACGATATACTTTCTCATGATGTTTCCGAGTGAGGAACACTAGTGAAAGGAGTCTGAGACATGACTTTTCAAACTGCACTTGGCCTGACCGTTCCGCTGGCTGTTTCTATAGCGGCTTTCGCCTCAGCTCTTGGGCTTGGGCGAATGGGCGCGGCGGCGATGGAAGCCATAGGAAGGCAACCTGAGGCAGCTCCGAAGATTCAGCTGGCTATGATCATTGGCTTCGCGTTCATTGAGGCGCTGACAATTTACGCGCTCGTAACGATGTTCGTGCTGCAAACCAAGATCACGTAGGGCTTAGCCTGCAAAGAGGATTATGGAACTGGACTACGGTCAAATAGTCACCCAAATCCTAGGGTTCATTATCGTGCTCTGGATAATGAAGAGATTCGCCTGGAAACCGCTCCTTAGAATTCTTGAGGAAAGGAGTAGACGGGTAGAGTCCGAGCTGAGTGGGGCTGAGAAGCAGCGCGTGGACATGGAGGCGCTGCGACGCCAATACGAGGAGAGACTCAAGGACATCGATGCGGAAGCTCGCGCAAAACTCCAGGAGGCCGTAAGAAATGCTCAGCGGATTGCCTCTGAAATCAAGGAAGACGCGCGAGGTGAAGTGAAACAGATGTTAGGGCGCGCCAGGGACGAGATTGAAAGGGATCGCGCTGAAGCCCTCATTCAATTGAGGAGTGAGGTCGTGGACATTGCAATCAGGGCTTCCGAGAAGGTCCTGCGGGAATCAATGGACACGGCCAAACACAGAAAGATTGTCGCCGACTTCATAAAGGATCTGGATAGAGTAGATGCCCGGTCGGAACATTCCTAGGAAATATGCGGAGGCGTTCTTCCTCCTTGCTGAAAAGACAGACGGGACCAAGGCGATTTTGAACGACCTGGAAAGTCTTGTGGGGCTCCTGCGTCAGATGCCGACGTTGCTATCGTTTCTAGAATCTCCAGACGTGGGCCAGCAGGAGAAGCTCAAGTTTCTGGAGAGTTCTCTCAGAGAACGTGTGAAAGAGACAACGTGGCTCTTTCTTACTTTACTTCTTAAGCGAAAGAGAGTCGCTCTGCTTCCCGAGATTCTGTCAGAGTATGTGGCAATTGACGAGGAAAGGAGAGGGATACAGAGGATACGGATCATTTCGGCCGTCTCTCTGGACCGGGGTGAGGAGGAGCTTTTGACCTCCACGTTGAGGCGCATCACCGGAAAAAAGGTGTTGGCTGAGACAAGGGTGGATCCAACGATACTGGGCGGCGTCATAGTGTATCTGAACGGAAAGGTTATCGACGGAAGCATGAGGTGCCGGCTTGAGGAGCTGAAAGACCAGCTTCTGGGAGCACCGGCAGAATGACGTCGGCGAGGTAATATACAACTGGATTCTGTAGTTCGAAGGAGAGTCTATGGCGTTTAGACCGGAAGAAGTAAGCACAGTCATTGGGCAGGAGCTCGAGAAATATCAAGGTAAGCTCGAGATGAAAAGCGTGGGTACCGTCATACAGGTCGGCGACGGTATCGCGCGTATCTGGGGTCTTGATGATGCAATGGCGGGGGAGCTTGTCAAATTCCCCGATGGCACGATGGCGATGGTGCTTAACCTGGAGCTAGATACTGTGGGAGTCGTTCTCTTTGGTTCCGACGAGAGGATCAAGGAGGGGGACATAGTGACCAGAACAGGAAACGTTGCGCAGGTACCCGTTGGAAACCCACTGTTGGGGAGGGTCGTCAATGCGCTCGGTGAGCCGATTGACGGTAAGGGGCCCATAGCCGCCAAGAAGTTCCGACCTCTTGAAGCCAGAGCTCCGGGCGTTGTGGAACGAAGACCAGTTCAACAGCCCGTTCAGACAGGAATAAAGGCCGTAGATTCCATGATTCCGATAGGGCGGGGTCAGAGAGAGCTTATTATCGGTGACAGGCAGACAGGGAAGAGCGCTATTGCGATAGACACGATAATCAATCAAAAGGGACAGGATCTTTACTGCATATACGTGGCCGTCGGACAGAAGGAATCCACCGTTGCTCGTGTCGTGAAGACCCTGGAAGATCACGGCGCAATGGAGCATACGATAGTGGTGGTTGCCACTGCCAGCGAGCCGGCCCCGTTGCTTTACATTGCGCCCTATGCCGGCTGTGCAATGGGAGAGGAATTTCTCCATACCGGGAAAGACGTGCTGGTCATCTACGATGATCTGTCGAAGCATGCACAGGCATACAGGCAGCTTTCGTTGCTTCTGAGAAGACCTCCTGGAAGAGAAGCTTTTCCGGGTGACATCTTCTACCTTCACTCGAGACTACTGGAGCGGTCCGCAAAGATGAGTGACGAGCTGGGTGGTGGTTCCCTGACTGCAATTCCGATAATTGAAACTCAGGCGGGGGACGTGTCCGCCTATATACCTACGAACGTCATCTCGATCACTGACGGGCAAATATACCTCGAAGGCGATCTCTTCTACGCGGGCATCAGGCCGGCCATCAACGTGGGAATATCGGTTTCGAGGGTAGGTGGGAAGGCTCAGACCCAGGCGATGCGCAAGGTGGCGAGCAGATTGAGGTTGGATCTTGCACAGTACTACGAACTTGCGGCCTTCGCCCAGTTCGGCTCGGACCTCGACAAGGTAACGGTTGCACGGCTCACCAGAGGGGAACGCGTGGTAGAAACGCTGAAGCAGCCTCAGTATGAGCCCGTTCCCCTGGAAAGCCAGGTGGCTACCATATATGCTGCCGTCAATGGCTACCTTGATGAGCTACCGGTAGAGTCGGTGAAGCAGTATGAGCAAGAACTCCTTGAGTACATAGAACGCGAATTTCCAGATGTCATGCACGATATCCGACGGGCAAAGGACTTGAGCGAAGAGATCGAAGAGCAATTGAAAAAAGCCATCGTCTCGTATACCGAGAAATTCAAGAAAAAGATCACGACAGAAGAGGAGACTCAGAAGAGTGCAGTCACTGCGTGACATAAGGAGACGCATAAGAAGCGTTCAGAGCACTCGACAGATCGCCCGGGCCATGGAAATGGTCTCTGCTGCACGCCTGAAACGCGCCCAGGCACGTCTTCTCTCTGCCAGGCCCTATGCCGACTGCATGGAGACAGTGGTTGGGAAGGTCTGCTCTGCAGGCGATCAGGCAACCCATCCGTTCGTGGCCACGAGGGAGGTGGACTCGATCGGGGTGTGTGTCATGGCGTCTGACAGGGGCCTGTGCGGAGCATTTAACTCAAGTGTCATCCGGGCCGCGGAGGAATTTGCGAAAAGTCGGGAGGGCGTGCGTGTTCGCTTCGTGCCCGTGGGGAAGAAGGCCGTCCTGCACTTTAGGAGGGAGGAGAAAGAACTGGTCTGCTCTTTTCCGGAGCTCGGACCGTTTGCGGATCCGGCCTTGGCAAGAAACCTCACCGCCAGCCTTACCCGTCTTTACATGGATGGCACATTGGATGAAATCTGGATGGTTTTCACTCACTTCATTTCATCCGGGTCGCGGAGGGTCACCGTTGAGCGACTTCTCCCTGTCGAGTTGGAGGAAGGGGGGAACGCAGTAGACGATTACGGTTACATATTCGAACCGCGTGCCCGCGAACTTCTCGACACGCTGTTACCGAAATATGTAGAGACGAAGGTATTTATGAAACTGGCGGAATCCTGTGCATCTGAGCACGGGGCGCGGATGGTGGCGATGAGTTTTGCCACGAAGAACGCAGATGACATGATTCTTGACCTCACTCTGCTGCGTAACAGGGCGAGACAGAGTGCGATCACAAAGGAAATCGCTGACATTGTCGGCACAGCCGAAGTGCTGAGGTAGCGGAATGAAGCATTAAAGTGAGCTTCACGCGGTTGAGCAGCAATGGAGGGCTTCATGGCTGAAATCGTTGGTGGTGCGGGAAAGGACGAGGGACTCGGAAAAGTCGTACAGGTGATTGGGCCAACCGTTGATGTCCAATTTGAGAGTGGAAGACTGCCTGAGATTTACAACGCACTGAAGGTGATCGATGAGAAACGACACATAGATCTCACTGTGGAAGTTGCGCTCCACACGGGCGACGACACTGTCCGATGCGTTGCTATGGCTTCGACTGACGGTCTGGTAAGGGGAATGAAGGTCATCAATACAGGTGGACCGATCACGGTTCCTGTGGGCGAGCAAACCCTAGGCAGGCTTTTTAATCTCACGGGTGACCCCATAGATAATCTGGGTCCCGTACCTAGTCCAGACAAGAGATACCCGATTCACAGAGAGCCGCCCTCGTTCGAGGATCAGGAAACCACAACATCAGTGTTTGAGACCGGCATCAAGGTCGTCGATCTTTTGGCTCCGTACTCTAAAGGCGGGAAGATAGGTCTTTTTGGAGGGGCCGGTCTGGGCAAGACAGTGATCCTCATGGAGCTTATTAGAAACATCGCGACTGAACACGGAGGCTATTCCGTGTTCGCGGGCGTGGGTGAGAGGACGAGAGAAGGAAACGACCTATGGTTGGAGATGCGGGAATCGGGGGTGCTCTCCAAGACCTGTCTCGTTTTCGGTCAGATGAATGAACCACCTGGCGCAAGGTTAAGGGTGGGGCTTACCGGGGTCACCATGGCCGAATACTTCCGCGATGAGGAAAACCAGGATGTGCTGCTATTCATAGACAACATCTTTCGTTTCGTTCAGGCAGGGTCAGAGGTTTCCGCTCTACTCGGGAGGATGCCTTCTGCCGTGGGCTACCAGCCCACCCTGGGAACGGAAATGGGCCAATTGCAGGAGAGAATCACTTCCACAAAGACCGGTTCCATCACCTCGGTTCAGGCAATCTATGTGCCTGCGGACGACCTGACAGACCCTGCTCCGGCGACCGCTTTTTCTCATCTGGACGCAACAACAGTTCTTTCTCGGAAGATATCCGAGCTTGGCATATATCCCTGTGTGGACCCTCTTGATTCCACTTCGAGGATTCTGGATCCGAAAGTCGTTGGTGATCGACATTACAACGTAGCGCGCAGTGCGCAGAGAATTCTTCAGCGATACAAAGACCTTCAGGACATAATTGCCATTCTTGGAATCGACGAACTTTCCGAGGAGGACAAAGTCACTGTAACCAGAGCCAGACGAATTCAGAGGTTTCTTTCGCAACCTTTCTTTGTTGCTGTGGCGTTCACCGGGAGAGAGGGGCGGTACGTCAAGATAGAGGACACAATTGAAGGCTTCGAGCAAATAGTGGAGGGCAAGCACGACGACTTGCCTGAGCCTGCCTTCTATATGGTGGGGAACATCGAAGAAGCCGTTGAGCAGGCTGAGCAAATGAAGACCGGAGCGGCCTAGCAGGAGCTGCCTCGAGCGGCGGCCGTGAAGTAATGAGTAGTCTTTTTCGTTTGAAGATACTGACGCTTGAAGAGAGCTTATACGAGGGCGACGTGAATTCTCTTACTGCTCCGGGCTTCGAGGGTTACTTTGGAGTATTGGCGCATCATGCCCCCCTCATTGCCACTCTTCGCCCCGGAAAGCTGATCGTGAGGGACAGGGAAGGTAAAGAGAATCTCTATGCCGTAAGCGGTGGCTTTCTTGAAGTATCGGGTAACTCCGTCACGCTCCTGGCAGATGCCATCGAGTCTGCCGACGACATTGATCTCAGAAGAGCCGAGGCGGCTAGGCAGAGAGCGCTTGAGAGAATTCGTTCCAAACGAGGTGACATTGACCTCGCAAGAGCACAGGCGGCCCTGTCGAGAGCTCTCAACCGTGTGAAAGTGTATCACGCCGCTACCTCTGGGTAGTCCTCTCTTTGAATCCTCACTTTGGGATGTGAGCTATCGTTGCTTGTTCTTGGAATAGAAACCTCATGCGATGATACTGCGGCGGCAGTCGTTGCCGATGCGAAGAAGGTGCTCTCGAGTGTCGTCTCCTCCCAGGCCATTCATCAGCTGTACGGGGGAGTGGTACCCGAGATTGCCTCGAGGCAACACATCAGGCTCATCGTGCCGGCGGTGAGGACGGCTCTTGAGGGGGCCCGCGTAGAGCTTCACGAAATAGACGCAATTGCCGCCACCATGGGACCTGGCCTCATCGGTTCCCTCCTAGTGGGTCTGTGCTTTGGGAAGGCCATCTCCTTCGCCACTGGCAAGCCATTCATCGGCATAAACCACATCGAAGCGCACCTTTTCGCCGTACTGGCGGAATCCGACGATCTGCGTCCTCCCTTCGTTGGGTTGTGTGTCTCAGGAGGGCACACGGAACTCATTTACGTGACGGGTTTCGCCGACTACGAACTTCTGGGTTCCACAGTGGATGATGCGGCGGGGGAAGCGGTGGATAAGGTGGCGAAGATGCTGGGATTAGGTTTCCCCGGCGGGCCTGAGATAGAAGCCCTTGCAAACCGCGGCAACAGCGAGCGTATATCTTTTCCGAAGGCAAGGCTGAAGAGAAGAGGTTACGACATGAGTTTCAGCGGGCTTAAAACGGCCGTCAAGTATTTTATCGAAAAACATCCGCGCCCTCTGAGTGAGGAACTCAAGGCTGACGTCGCTGCCTGCTTTCAGAAGGCGCTGATTGAGGCCCTCGTAGAGAAACTCGTCCAGGCCTGTCGCTCGAGAGGTGTCAAGCAGGCAGTTCTTGCAGGGGGAGTGGCCTGCAACACGGCTTTGAGAGACGCGGCCAGGAGCGCCTGTGCCACAGTCGGGGTAAAGCTGCTCACTCCGTCGCCTGCGCTCTGCACGGACAACGCTGCAATGGTGGCGATCGCGGGTGCGCTCAGACTCTCTGCGGGCCAAAGGTCTTCACTGGCCTTGGCGGCCTGCTCGACCCTAGAGGAACTGCTTGAAATAGAAGTGGATTAGCTTCGCCCATTGCAGGGTGCAAGGCACTTTGCAGAGTGCAACGTTTTGCTCCGCGTGCTGCTTCCGAGCCGCCGCAAATCCGCCCCTCACAATCTATAATCATTTGCTTTTAAAGCGATTAGTCGCGCTTAAAGGGAGCCAGCTCCGGTCTGTGGCTGGCACGCTTATTGCGTTCCCGACGGTTACGGCGTTCGACCGTCGTGGTCGACAAACGTCCATTTCCGGAGGACGAGTAGGTGGTTCAGAACATATTGGTTGTAGAAGACGACGCGAACATCCGCAAGGTGCTGACGCTGCAGCTGAAAGACGCAGGTTACGAGGTGCGGGCGGTTGACGACGGTGTGAAGGCGCTTGAGGAAGTGGAGCGCGAGATACCGGACCTTATCCTGCTTGACATAATGATGCCCAGGATGGACGGCTACCAGGTTTGTGCTCACTTGAGGCAGAATTTCCATACGAGCCGCATTCCCGTCATCATGCTCACGGCCAAGTCCGCGCCGCAAGAAAAGGTGGAGGGCTTCGAGCACGGAGCCAACGACTATCTGACCAAACCATACAAGCAAGAGGAGCTGCTGGCGCGCGTGAAGGCAGCTCTGCACTGGAGTAGGACACAACGCGAGTCCAATCCTCTGACGGGCTTGCCTGGGAACGTATCCATTGAACAGGAAATCACGCGGAGGATTGAATCGAATACACCTTTCGCTTTTTGCTATTGCGACACCGATGATTTCAAGGGCTTCAACGATTACTACGGCTACAGCAGAGGCGACGATGCCATAAAGATGACCGCCTCCATCATATTGAAGGCCGTTGAAGAACACGGCACCGAAAACGACTTCGTCGGTCACATTGGTGGAGACGATTTCGTCTATATCACGTCTCCGTCCAAGGCGGAGATTATTGGAGAACGGATCTGCGCGGAGTTCGAGAAGAGAGTTCAATTCTTGTATAGGGAGAAGGATCGCAAGAGGGGCTTTATTCAGGTCGAGAATCGTCAGCGTGAACTCGAAAGTCACGATTTCATGCATATCACTGTAGTCGTTGTAACGAGTTACCGCTATAAGCTGAAGCATTTTGCGCAGGTCATAGACATTGCCACGGATTTGAAAAGGTATGGTAAAACACTGCGGGGTTCTGTCGTCGTCTGCGAGCGCAGAGCGAGACAACGGAGAACGTTGAGTACCAGAACCGGAAGTTAGGAAGGTGGAGAGATGCTTGCTCAAATAGCCTTCGGTCTTGCACTGGATCTTTCCGCAGCCGGCACGGCCACCTCGGGCGTCGTCGCAAGGGAGGCTTCGGCGCATCCTCTCACGCTCGTGGGGCTCGTGGCCGTTCCGGTAGTGGTTCTGCTTGCTACCGGAGTGATGATACTTCGTGCGAAGAACCGCACGCTTGCGGAGGAAAAGTCTGTCGTTAACGAAAGGTGCGTGAAACTCCTGGACCTTGCAGGCGAGTCAGAGCTGGCACGCGAGAGAATTAGTGATCTCTACAAAGTCCAACTGGCCGGGAGCAAGAAAAGAGCAGAGAAGCTGGCGAAGATTCTGGAAGTCGCTTCCTCGATAAACTCAAACCTGGATCTTGATACCGTGCTCCACGGTGTCGTGTCGGCGGTGAGGGAGACGTTGGGTTTCAGGATTGTGCTGTTGCGCATCCTGAATCCTAAGACCGACCTTCTGGAAGCGAGGGCTTTTGCGGGTCTTACGGTTGATGCGATAAGAAAGCTGGAAAGCTATCCGGTCCCTGTCGAGGAATTCAGAAGCTGGTTGAGACCGGAGTTCAGGATAAGCTGCTCGTACTTCATCAGTCATACGCATGACTTTTGGAACAGCAAAGACGACGAAGCTGCCTACGTCCCCGACCTCGGACCCAGGCGGGAAGGAGAATGGCACGAGGAAGACGTTCTTTTCGTGCCCCTCGTGACGAGAGACAGCAAGCTCATCGCTTATCTTTCCGTTGACGACCCCGCAGACAGGCTCGTTCCTTGCAAGGAAACCGTGGAGATGCTGGAGATATTCGGTGCTCAAGCCGTTGCGGCCATGGAGAACGCACGGCTGTACAAAGAGCTGGAAGAACATACACGGCAGGTGGAACAGGCGGCAGAGAGGATGCGTGAAGTCAACGAGCTCAAGTCCAACTTCGTCTCCACCGTCTCACATGAACTGAGGACCCCTTTGACGTCCATAAAGGCGTACGTGGAAACTCTTCTGGAGAACATCGGTGCGAGGAACGAGGTCATGCAACGCGAGTTCCTGCAGATCATTGATGGCGAGACAGACAGGTTAGCTAGGTTGATAGACGCAATTCTAGACCTCTCGCAACTCGAATCGGGAACGTTCAAGATTAGAAAAGAGGTCTTTGACGTTGGCGAGGTCATCGGGGAGGTAGTAGACGTCCTGCGCTCGGTAGCGGACAGGAGGGGGATTGGCCTCAATGTGGACGTGCCAGAGAGGGGAGTCTTACTTGAAGCCGACAGAGATCTCATCAAGCAGGTAATCATCAATCTCGCAGGAAACGCAGTGAAATTCACAGAGCAAGGCGGTGACGTATCCTTAAGCGCACGGCAAAACGGCGCCGCCGTCAAGGTCATTGTAAAAGACACAGGCGTCGGCATTCCGAAGAAACAGCTCAGCAAGATATTCGATCGTTTCTACCAGGTCGACGGCTCAGCGGCGCGGCAATTCGGTGGAGCCGGGCTGGGACTGACCATCTGCAAGAGCATCGTTGAGTGGCACGGTGGAACGATAGAAGTAGAAAGCGAGGAACGAGAGGGTTCGAAGTTCGTAGTTACGTTTCCGCAGAAGGCAGTCGAATCGAAAGCTGTCGCAAACGTGCAGGAGAATGATGATCGTACGTCGGAAAGCATAGCAAAGCTGACCGTCGAGATGATAGCAGAAGTAATGAACGCGAAGACAGCGTCTCTCATGCTTTTGGACGAAGAACTCCAGGAGCTCAAGATAACGGCGGCGCTAGGACTGGAAGACCAAATTGTTAAGAACACGTCGATAAGAGTTGGCGAAAGCATTTCAGGATGGGTCGCCAAGCACGGTAAGCCGCTTCTCATAGGAAACATAGAAGAGGACGAGAGATTCGGCAAGGTAAGCCACCCTCAGTACGAGACGAAATCACTGCTCAGCGTCCCTGTAATGTGGGACAACGAAATAATAGGAGTGCTCAACATCAACAACAAGGTTTCCTGTTTACCCTTCACGACAGACGATTCTGTTCTGCTCAGTTGTCTGGCGGACAGGGTGGGACTCGTGTGCAAGAATCTTGAATCCTACAAGGCCACGAGGCGGACTGCGGAGAATACCGGGGATGCCCTCAAGGCTTTGATTACGAATATGCGTAGGAATCGACTCAAGCTTTGTTCTGGAGCCTTTGTTAGCTATGCAGTGGAAGTGGCGAGGCGCATGGGAATGGCGAGAGATGAGCTTGGTGTAATGGCCTACGTTGCAAGCATACATGACGTGGGAATGGTGAGAATTGGGAGACGACTCGTAGAAAGCTCGTGTCGTTTCGGTGACAAGGAAATGGAACTGCTTAGACGACATCCAGAAGAGGGAATAGAAATCGTAAGGCCCATAGAATTCATGGAACAGGTGTATGAGCTCATACTGTGTCACCACGAGAGAGTGGATGGGACGGGCTATCCAAGGGGCCTGCGCAGTAGTCAGATCCCGCTTGGTTCGCGAATTCTGGCTGTCGTTGACGCCTATGAATCCATGCGCATGGGTAGACCATACAGGGAGCCTCTGGCGGAAGAAGAGGCCATCGAGGAACTGAAGAGGTGTGCTGGAGCGCAGTTCGATGAGGAAGTTGTGGGGGCTCTCATACAAGTGATTGCAGAGGAGAAAACCATGGGAGCGGTGGCCCTAGCACCGGTTCGGGACGATATGTTAGCGTAGCACGAAGAATCTAATAAGAAGAACGCACAGAAGGAGGTAAAAGCCATGTCAAAGGGGAAGATCCTGGTAGTGGACGATGAAGTCTACATTGTCCACATACTGGATTTCAGTCTGGGCATGGAGGGTTACGAGGTCGTGACCGCTCTTGACGGCGAGGAAGCCCTGGCCAAGGTCAAGAGCGAGAAGCCAGATCTCGTAGTTCTTGACATCATGATGCCCAAGCTGGACGGCTATGAAACATGCAGGATACTGAAATCTGACCCTAAGGCAAGACACATTCCGGTGATTCTGCTATCCGCGAAGGGAAGGAATGTTGACCAGCAGATGGGATTCCAGGTTGGGGCCGATGATTACATCACCAAGCCTTTCAGCCCACGGAAGCTTGTTGAGAGAATCAAGTTGATTCTCGGTCAACCCAGCACCCAGCGCGCAGCAGGTTAGCCAGGCAGGGGGCCTCATGCGAGAATTCCTCCGGAGAACCGCCGCTGTTTGGCCTGAAAAGACTGGCCCAGCCACCGTCTTTTTGACCGCGGTTCTCTTGGTCTCGAGGGATTCGAGATTCTGTCCTCTGCCTGGTACCATAGTGACACCCCAACAGGATTCTTCCATTCTAGGCTTCTCAATCCTCAGCAATGTAACCGCATGATACAGAAGTAGTTGAAGTGACGCGGCAAGCCAATCCGCCGGTCTCATTCTCGGCCGTCGTCTACCCCGTGAGGCTTCTAATCCGAACAAGCTTCTTGCCATTTCGAGTGGGTAAAGATAGACTGCAAGTGACGTCCTTCCCTCGTATGCGCATACCGCCGTGAGCCAGAGTGAACTCAGTGAGCAAACGACATTACGTACAGGTGGCCTTCCCCATACCCATTAGTGACCTCTTCACCTACATCGTTCCCGAGCACCTTCAGGGCAGCGTGCAACACGGCTGTCACGTTACTGCCTTTCTAGGCAGACGGAAGCTAGCTGGAATTGTCGTGGGTTCTGAGCCGCGAGAGGATCTCGCACGCGTCCGCCCGCTTCACTCGCTAGTCAGACCAGAGCCGGTGTTTGATAGGGAAATGCTCGACCTCACCAGGAAGGTGGCTGATTACTACTTGTGTCCGTGGGGTGAAGTTCTGGCTGCGGCCTACCCTGCGCACGCTCAGAAGAGCTGGCGAACTACGCCCGGCGCCGCGTCCGCCTCACCGGTCAGCCAAGACTCCGGGGCAAGGGCGCTGTCTGGCCGCATGGAGGCTGAACTATCTGAATATTTCAGACCGCTGCTACGGAGCTCCAGGGAGGGGAAGGGACAGGTTTTTCTTTTGCATCTCCCCGATGAGATGCGAGAGAACATGTATCCATTTCTGATTTCCGAGATACTAGAGGCTGGAGGCAGCGTACTGTTCCTGGTTCCGGAAGTGTCCACTTCGTATTCGCTGATTGAGCTCCTGAGCCAACGTTTTGGCAATAAGAAAGCGCTTTTTCACAGCAGGCTTCGAATCTCTGAGAGAAAAAGGATTTGGGAGCAGTCTCGACAGGGAGCACTGAAAGTTTTGGTGGGGACACGGTCAGGGGTCTTTCTACCCGTCTCGAATCTGAGGCTCATTGTGATCGAAGACGAACACGCGAGTCCCTTCAAGCAGGAAGAGACACCTCGATATAACGCACGAGACGTGGCCGTGATGAGGGGAGGGGTGGCGGGCGTTCCGGTTCTGCTGGCCTCTGCTACGCCCTCGGTAGAAAGTGTGCTGGGTGTGGAACGTGGGGAGCTCCAGCTCTTGAAGGGGACCCCGTTTCCTGAAGCAAAGCCCTGCGTAAGCATCGTGGATATGCGCAAGAAAGAGAATCTCCTGGAAGGTTCGGAGGAGTTTTCTCTGCTGCTTGTCTCCAGAATCCGGAGCGCGCTCGAAACTGGGAAGAGGGCTCTTCTCTTTCTAAACAGACGCGGGTTCTCGACGTGGGTGCAATGTCAGGATTGTGGATCTCTTGAGAAATGCCCGGTCTGTGAGCTTCCCTTCGTCTTTCACTCGCGCGACAGAAGTCTGCTCTGTCACCATTGCGGGCGGAGGGAGGTGGCGCCCTCGTCTTGCGGCAAATGCGGCGGCGTTCACTTTCGCTTCGGTGGTCTGGGGGTCGAGAAGGTAGTGGCCAGTATGGAGAAGCTCTTTCCTGATGCACGCGTTGCGAGGGTAGATCTGGATTCCGCTCAAAACAGACCCGAGGCGGTGAAGATAGCCAAAAGATTTGCCGACGGAGAGATTGACATTCTGGTTGGGACTGTCTTCGTGACGAAAGGACTCAAGCTGGGGGAGTTTTCCGTCACGGGGATGCTCCACATGGAGGGTCAGCTCAATCTGCCCGACTTCCGTTCCGGAGAAAGAGCGTTTCAGCTACTCTCGCAGATCGTCTCGCTGGCTCAGGAGTCCGGCGCGGAGGCGATTATCCAAACCCTTAATCCTGAACACCACAGTGTCGTTTCCTCACGCACGGGCGACGCACGAGAATTCTACGAACCAGAATTGAGGCAGAGAAAGGAGCTCGGCTATCCTCCGTTTTCGGCGTTAATTGCCTTTCACGTCTCGGGGCCGAAGGAACCGGAAGTCATGAAGGTAGTTGAGCAAATAAGGACGTACGCTGTCGACACTGCACAACAGGGGCCACGAGAGGTCCAGGTTCTTGGGCCGTCTCCCGCGATTCCTCCGAAGCTAAGGGGGCGGTTTCGTTGGTACGTGAGCATCAGGGGAGAAGAGAGAGAGAAGGTGGCTGAGACAGCGAGGGAGTTGCTAGCGCGGCTTGGCGGGAAACACGAGGTTTCCGGGGTCACCATTAGTATTGACGTCGATCCAGTGGGTGGCTGAGGCGGGGCTCCTCGCCTCTCTTGACTTGACAGTTTGCCTTACCGGGTGTAGCCTCAAGCGGTCTATCCTGTGTTCAGTTCTTCTTCAGTTGGTGAATGAATCTTGTTTCGTAAGGTGGTGTTAGGAAGGATTGGTTACTCTCGAACAGGTCAGATCTCACTCCAAAGTGAGAGCCTTTATTGAAAAAGCAGACGAGCAGCTTGGGGTCATTGGATATACCGAGCATGGGGAGCGGCACGCCAGCCTTGTTGCTAATATCTCTTCAAACATCCTGAAACGCCTGGGGCGACGGGAGCGCGTTGCGGAACTTGCTTCCATTGCCGGATATCTCCACGATATAGGGAACGTAATAAACAGAGAATACCATGCGCAATCCGGTGCTATCATTGCTCTCAACGTGCTCAACGAACTCGAGATGGACGTGGAAGAGGTGGCCGAAGTCATCGCGGCAATAGGCAATCATCATGAGGACCAGGGCCAGTCGGTCAGCGACATAAGCGCTGCGATCATTCTGGCTGACAAGAGTGATGTTCACAGGACGCGCGTGAGAGGGACGGGGATGATCCAACTGGACATTCACGATCGGGTCAATTTTGCGGCGAAAAACTCCTTTCTTAGAGTCCTGGAAAAGAAAAAGCTGATCTCTCTCGAGGTCACGATTGACACTAAGATCTCCCAGGTGATGGAGTACTTCGAGATCTTTCTCTCTCGTATGATAGTTTCTCGTAAGGCCGCCAACTTTCTATCGTGTTCCTTCGAGTTGATTATTAACGGCAACAAAATGCTATGAAGTCTCGTCTTTCGCTTGTTTCAAATCTAGTGATGCCTGAGGCATCGGCGTTCGTTTACCTCTAGCTGGAGGGAGGAAAGATGAAGGTAGCTTTCAGATTTGTCTTGGCCCTTGCGGCGGTTGGAGCCCTGATTCTCAGTGGCTGTGCAAAGAACCCCCATCTGGCGGGTGGAATACTGTATCTCAGCCAGAAGAACTTTGAGAAGGCTGTCATGGAGCTGGAGACGGCCGTAGAGCAGGAGCCCGACAATGGGCTGGCGCATCTGAAGTTGGCGATGGCATACGCAGAAATCGGCGAAACAAAGAAGGCGGGGGAGGAATTCAACAGGGCACTCGAGCTCGACCCGAAACTAGAGAAGGACGTGGATGCAAATAGGAGGCATTACTGGGTTGAACATTTCAATGAAGGAGTGCGTCTCTCCCAGGAAGAAAAGGACTTTGCTGAGGCGGCAAAGGAGTTTGAGAAAGCGATAGAGCTTGACCCTCTAGATGTGCGTGCATATACCAATCTCGGTTTCTGCTACACACAGCTTGGTGACCACGAGAAGGCTTTGTCGCTATTCGAGAAGGCGGCTGAACTCGAACCCACAGACGAGGCTTCCAGGAAAAATCTGGCCGGTATCTACGAGGACATGGCTAATAATCACTTCAAGTCTCGCAACTATCCTGAGGCGATAAAATTCTATCAGAAAGCCCTTGATTTTGATTCGGACAGAATCAACTGCGTGTTTCAGCTCGGGATCTGCCACTTCCAGAAAGCTTCAGCAGAGACCAGTACGGCTGTTGCAAGACAGGATTATGAAAGGGCCCTGGAATTGTACGCACGGGTTCTTGAAAAGGAACCCGATGAGGTGGATGTTGTGTTCAATATGGGTATCGCTAACCTTGCTCTTGACAACTTGGATGAGGCGATGCAACTGCTGAAAAGGGCAGTAGACACGGACCCCAAGGTGCCCGAATTCCACAAAATCCTCGGTAGAGCATATGCCAGGGCTGCACTTCAGGAGCTTGCGGTCACTGAGCTGGTTATTTCGAAGGCCCTCGATACCAGTAGAGGGAGGCGGATGACAGACATAGACGGCTGGATCTCGCCCGACGCGGTGAAGGCGCGCTATGGTGAGCTGGGTGACGTGATGACCTCACTTCAGGAATTCGGTAAACCGGAGGAAATCTACAGCTATCAGGAGTCCGGCAGTATCGTCGAAGTGTGGTTCTATTGGTCCAAGGGTGTGGGCCTATATTTCGTGAACGGCAAGGCGCCCCCCGAAAACAGAGTGAGCTTCTCGCCCCAGGAAGGATAGTTGCGTGGCCAGGTTCTACCTAGAGGCCGATTGTGACGAATCTTTGCTCGGAGACAGGACCGTCGCGGTTGTAGGTTACGGTAGCCAGGGCCGGGCACAAGCCCTCAACCTTCGCGATAGCGGGATAAGCGTAATTGTCGGCCTGAGGGAAGAAAGCTCCTCCATAGCAAGAGCTCAGGTCGAAGGAATCAGTGTCGCGCCCATTCAGGATGCTGTTCGAGACGCCGACATAATCTCGCTTCTGGTGCCCGACGAGGTGCACGGTGAAGTCTTCAAACGCTTCATCAATCCTGAGATGAAAAAGGGCGCCACGCTTTGCCTCGCTCACGGACTCAGTATTCGTTTCGCTATTCTTAGACCACGTGAAGACATAGACGTCGTGATGATGGCTCCGTTGGGTGCGGGCAGGCTGTTGAGACAGCGCTATCTTGAAGGCACCCACCTGCCATGTTACGTTGCCGTGCATCAGGATCGCACCGGGAACGCTCTACGAGTCGTTCTCGCGTACGCACTTGCAGCTGGCTGTGCAAGGGCGGGAATTCTCGAGACGACCTTCAAGAATGAAGCCGAGATTGACCTGTTCGGAGAACAGGCAGTTCTCTGTGGCGGGATAAGCTTCCTCTTGCTTCGAGCATTTGAGGTTCTGGTTGACAACGGCTATCCGCCCGAGATGGCCTATATGGAATGTATAGATCAACTGAAGGCTTCAGCCGATCTGATCAGCGTAGCAGGGCTGGACGGCCTCACCGAGAACATCAGTAGCCCGGCGCTTCACGGAATGCTGACCAGAGGCGGGCGCATCGTGGGCAAAGAGACCGAGCGGGCAATGAGGGAATTGCTTGGAGAGATTCAGTCCGGTGAGTTCGTGAAAGAATGGAGAACGGAGGGGACCGGCGATAGGCCTGAACTTCTGAGATTGCTCAGAGAATGGAAGTCCCACAGAATGCACGAGGTAGGCCGCGACATCAGAAAACGGACCGATTCCTCTAGACGGTGAGGAGACTGTCCTGGGAACGAGCTCGGATTTGAACGTACCGACCCACCCCGGAAGTGCACTGATTTTGACGAAAATTCAGTCTTGACAGGTTCCCGCGTTTACGTTAGCATTTTGGTTGACGATCTGATGACTACCGGGTCGAGCCTTCTTCTTGTATGACGCCCTCGTCGCATTCTCTCATGAGTGGCATCGTTTTTGCTTATCCATTATTCAGGGTTGAGTCCCTTGTTCTGTGAATCCTCATGTTGTAGTACGCCCTTCGTAGATGCTGGCGTTTTCCTTCGTGAGCTGACTTCTTAGGCTGATACTATGTAAGCTTCGTCAGGTGTTGTTCCCATCCTGTGTGGTCCGAAAGTGAGGAGTGTGACCTATGGGCATCGCTGAAATGAAGGGAAAGACGGTCTCCGAGCTCGTCCAGGTGGCCCAGGAACTCAATATTTCTGGTGCCAGCGGTATGCGCAAGCAGGAGCTGATGTTCAAGATTCTTGAGGCCCAGACTCAGAAGAACGGCTTAATTTTTGCCGAAGGGGTGCTCGAGATTCTGTCGGAAGGTTACGGTTTCCTCAGGTCACCGGATTACAATTACCTGCCCGGGCCCGACGATATCTATGTATCACCCTCACAGATAAAGAGATTCGATCTGAGAACCGGTGATACGGTCTCCGGGCAAGTGAGGCCACCCAAGGATGGGGAGAGGTACTTCGCGCTGCTTCGGGTTGAAGCCGTTAATTTCGAGAGTCCTGAACTTGCAAAGGAGAAGATACTCTTTGACAACCTAACTCCTCTATATCCGCAGGACAAACTGAGGCTAGAGAACAAGGACAGGGATATCTCGACTCGTATTATGGACCTCCTGTCCCCCATCGGGAAGGGACAGAGGGGCCTGATAGTGTCTCCTCCGAAAGCCGGAAAGACCATCCTTCTAAAGAAACTTGCAAACAGCATGACCGAGAATCATCCGGAGGTCGTTCTCATTGTGCTGCTGATAGATGAACGTCCTGAGGAAGTGACCGACATGGAGCGTTCTGTCCAGGGAGAGGTCGTCAGCTCGACGTTTGACGAACCCGCGGAGCGACACGTTCAGGTGGCAGAGATGGTCCTGGAGAAGGCAAAACGCCTCGTGGAGCATCAGAAAGATGTTGTCATCCTTTTGGACAGCATAACCAGACTTGCCAGGGCGCACAATACAGTGATCCCTCACAGCGGGAGAATCCTATCAGGTGGTGTCGACGCGAACGCCCTTCAGAAGCCGAAGAGATTCTTTGGTGCCGCACGCAACATTGAGGAAGGCGGAAGTCTTACCATCATTGCTACGGCCCTGATTGAAACTGGAAGTCGTATGGACGAGGTTATCTTTGAGGAATTCAAGGGCACGGGCAATATGGAACTTGTTCTGGACAGGCGACTTAGCGACAGGCGGATATTCCCGGCCTTGGACATCAACAAGTCCAGCACACGACACGAGGAACTCCTGCTGTCTCAGGACGTACTTAACAAAGTCTGGATACTGAGGAAATTCTTGAACGAGCTTAACTCAGTTGAAGCCATGGAATTTCTTGTAGAAAAGATGAGTCAGACGAAGACCAACAAGAAATTCCTCGAGTCGATGAACACATAGCCGTGAACCTCTTACCGGGTCTTGTTGCGTCACGTTGAGGGCCCACCAGTAGAAGGAGCATTCTTAGGGGGAATAATTGATGAAGAAGGGAATTCACCCGCCATACGAAGAGACAAAAATCATCTGTGTCTGTGGGAATGTTATAGAAACTCGCTCTACGGTCAAAGACATACACGTAGAGATCTGCTCGAACTGTCACCCCTTCTTCACTGGAAAACAGAAGCTCGTTGACACTGCGGGCAGAGTTGAGAGATTCAGAAGGAAGTATTCCCGAGGCGCCAGGTCAGGTGAGAAAAACAAGGCAGCCGAGTCCGAGGACGCGCAGACCTGAAGAAGGACCTTTTGTGTTGTCCCCCCTCCTTTTCCTTCACCCAATCAGCAGTTCCGAACAGATATCTGTTGGAGGCCAGGCAGTCATCGAAGGCGTAATGATGCGCTCTCCGAAAGTGGTTGCGACTGCCGTTCGTCGGCCTGCCGGAGACATTACCGTAAGGAAAAGGCCATTCGTTTCAATCTCCAAGCGGAAGAGATTCTTGGGAGTGCCCGTGCTGCGCGGAGCGATTATCTTGATTGAAACTCTCTCACTCGGACTGAGTGCACTCACGTATTCGGCCGAAGAAGCACTGAACGAAGAGCGGGTAAAGGCGGACGGGCGGGACAGTGAGAAGGGTGAAAAGAACGAGAAGGGTGAAAAGAACGAGACCAGTGAGAAAAACGAGAAGAAGGAGAGGGTAAAAGAGAGAGAATCGGGGAAGAAGAGCGCGAAGAAAAAGGGGAAACCCAGCGGTGCGGTGACCACTGCGAGTCTTATCGCGACAATTATCGTTTCTCTTGGGATAGCGTTCCTCCTTTTCTTCTATCTTCCGCTGTTTGTGGCGGAGAGGGTTGGGGTAGAGAGCGGGTTCTGGTTCAACGTGTTGGATGGCGCGGTGAGACTCGCGGTCTTCCTTCTCTATATCTGTCTCGTCGGGCTCTGGGGAGAGATGAAGAAGCTGTATCAGTACCACGGGGCCGAACACAAGTCTATACATACCTTTGAGGCGGGTGAAGAACTCACAGTAGATAACGCGATGAAACACACTACGCTTCATGCCAGATGCGGCACGAGTTTTCTCTTGATGGTTGTGGTTATAAGTCTCCTGGTGTTCATAGCGCTGGGCAAGCCGGAGACCTGGGGAGAGAGAGGCATACGTTTCCTCTTCGTTCCTCTAATAGCTGGCATAGCGTTCGAATTCACCAGATTATCCGGCAAGCACGCGAAGAGTGCGTGGGCGGGAGTATTAATCCGTCCTGGGTTGTGGCTTCAGAAGATAACGACGAGAGAGCCGACGCGAGACCAGGTCGAAGTAGCTCTCAGGGCTCTTCGGGAGGTTCTCTGATGGAAATGTTTGAAGAGGTCCAGGCAATACGGGCAAGGTACGACGAGCTCACGGCGAAACTGGCGGACACTTCAGTGCTTTCCGACCCTCAGAAGCTCAGAGACGTGGCCAAGGAACGGGGCGCACTGGAGCCCATTGTGGAGAAATGGAATGAGTACAGCTCCGTCGCACATAATATTGCCGAAGACGAACAGATCATAGAGAGCTCCAAGGATCAGGAACTCATAGGGATCGCGAGGGGGGAGCTTGAGGAGCTGCGTGACAGACTCAGCTTGCTTGAACAGGAGCTGAGGAGCCTTCTTGTGCCCAAGGATCCTAACGAAGACCGTAACGTCATTGTTGAAATACGAGCTGGCACAGGAGGAGAGGAGGCGGCTCTTTTTGCGGCCGACCTTGCGAGAATGTACACGAAGTACGCCGAGTCCAGAGGTTGGAAGACGGAGATTATGGGCAGTAACCTGACCGGTGTGGGTGGTCTGAAGGAGATCATTTTCCTGGTGGAAGGCGAAGGAGCCTTCAGTTACTTGCGCTACGAAAGTGGTGTGCATAGAGTTCAGCGCGTACCGGTCACTGAAGCGAGCGGGCGAATTCACACTTCCGCAGTTACTGTGGCGATACTTCCGGAGGCGGAAGAGGTAGAGGTCGAGATTGACCCGAAAGCGCTTGAAGTTGATGTGTTTCGTTCCTCAGGACCCGGTGGCCAGAGTGTGAACACAGCCGACTCAGCGGTCAGGATAAAGCACACACCGACGGGTCTCGTGGTGCAGTGCCAAGATGAAAGGTCCCAGCTTAAGAATAAGGCAAAAGCGCTCAAGGTCCTCAGGGCCAGGCTGCTTGCGCTCAAGCAAGAGGAGCAGGAATCTGAGATCGCAGAGACGAGACGCGCACAGGTCTCTTCTGGAGACAGAAGCGCAAAGATTCGGACTT
>Ga0209636_10000687_pt1 | contig 33558 bp, 23 predicted proteins | sample DeeMarSWOR152_54_FD_187464 | JGI IMG/M metagenome (GOLD analysis project Ga0209636, IMG submission 187464) | Marine sediment microbial communities from White Oak River estuary, North Carolina - WOR-1-52-54 (SPAdes) (version 2) | ecosystem: Environmental > Aquatic > Marine > Intertidal zone >...
TCATGATTTCGGGATAATTACCTTTTCAGAAGGAGTAATCACCCCTGCAAGTGATATTGAAATCACTTACAAGTACAATCCCTTTGGAGAAGGGGATAAGAGTCTCTTTACAGCTTTGGGCCTTGCCTATGAAGGGAGTTTCTACCGTGTTCAAAATCTCACCTCCTATCGTGGGGGATTAAAAGGTAGAGAAGCCCCTGAGATAGGGAGTGAACCTTCGAGGAAAATAGTAAACAGTACCGAGTTTTCTCTCGATCTGGAAAAAGACGAAGATGAGCAGGAAGGTGTATCTGCATCACTAAAAGGAGGCGTTGCCTTTGCCGTCACAAACAAAAACGCATACGGGAGCGCAATCATTGCCGATATGGAGAAAGAAGACTACATCTATGAGCTCAGCCTGAATGATGAAGATTGGATAATTGCCTCTGAATCTTCTCTGCTACCGGCATTGCTCTCTCCTGTATTGCTCGGCGATAGGGGAAATGTGCTTTATAAGAATTACTACAAAGAAACACTACTCTCAGGAGATGTGCTCCAAACCCTTTCTTGGTCTATTCCTTCAGATCAGGTCTTTACCTATTCTGAGAAGGCAGGACCATACAATACCGCTGACAAGCCTACCGGGGGTAATGATAGTTCGCTTGTGATTGATTATGAATTTGGAACAAGTGGTACAGACCCTCACTATGTGAGTATTGTCGCTCCTTTGAACCAGGAGAACCTCGAAGGATTTGAGCGCTTTAATATGATTTTAAGGGGGTATAATATAGATAAAGTTGTCGAAATATATGTAGAATTATTAAAAGACTATAATGAAGATATTGATGAAGATGGTTTCCTTGACAAAGAAAATTCGATAAATGACCTGGGATTTGAGATTACACCAAAAGGAGGGAATAAAACAGTAATTGGAACAAATAGAGAAGGTAAAAGTAACGGTAAAATAGATTCTGAAGACCTCAACGGTAATGGAAAGCTAAATACAGGTCCCGATGATGGTGTTTTGATACTTGGAGAAGGAGGAACTAAACATATAAAGCAGGTAAACATTGGTGATCAATCCTGGGAATACGTTTCTGTGGATGTACAGGGCCTCAGTGACCCTAATAAAGTATTTCAGTATGCAAATGCCCTTCGAATAACCGTACACTCATTAACCGCGGCATCCGGGAAGATAGTCATCAACAAGATATGGTTTTCCGGTTCAAGTATTGTGAACAACAGTACAGATTTTTTAAGTATCTCGGACGTTTCGGTGTATGAAGACTCTGATGTAAATAATAACGCCTTCTCAAAGACATACCCGAGCCTCTATGAAGAACTTCATGGAGATGACAGGTACCGATCGAAACACGAATATGTGGAGAAGGTATTAAAGGTTAGAGTGATTAAGGACATATTAGGTGGTAATAGCGCATCCCTTTCAAGGAGATTTGGTAATCCTACTGATTTAACATCCTATAGAGAGTTTAGATTCTTTTTATTTCTTCCGGCATCTCAACCTCTTCCTTCAGATGTAACATTTTCTCTCAAATTTCTGAGCAGCATTGATGAAAGCTTAGAGGCAGATATTCCAGGATCGAACATAGTCTACGGATGGAATGAGATATTTATTCAGTTGAAATCACCGTACACAGTGAGGGTGAACAATTCGGATATCGGGCCAATGGGGCAGTATGGTACTCTCAAGGTTCTGAAGCGGGTTTCTGAGATCCAGTTTGGATTGCTTGTAGGTTCATTAGGGACCATTTCATCAGGCTATGAATTCTGGCTCGATGAGTGGTACGTCTCAGAGAGCATCAATTATTTTGATAAAGCCTTTTTCACAGAAGGTGGCGTCGAGTACAGTGGCGAGCTTCTTTCATTCCACTCTTTTCCGGTTATAGAGAATCCCTTTCTCACCGTAGGGTATGAGAGACTCGAAGGGAGTTTCTATGAAGACCTAGAGTACAAGAGTGACAGGTATTATACGGATATGGGCATGCAGTTTTGCAAGTTTTTTGATGCTGGACTTTCTGTGAGCAAGGAAGTGTATGATCCTATCAGAAACGAGGAGGAGCTTCCGAATAATCTGGAAACCGACGGATTTACTGAGAATTTTTCCCACTCAATTGAAATGAACTTGCAGAACGATTATATACCAGTCCTACAGCATAACTATGAGAGAACCGTTACCGAGAACAATGACATTGAGCTAACGAAAGAAGATTACAGGTACAAGGGGGTGCGTTCCTACAGCGAATCGCTTGGTCTGGGCGAGTACGTTAATTTTCCATTTGGTCTTTACCATTCTTACTCTTTCAGCAGGAGCTGGTTGTATGAAAACACCCTCACCGGCTTTGATCTGAGCAGCCAGAAGAGCGCATCCGTAAATCAGATAAACGATGCTCTTCTCACCTACTCGTGGAAGGCCAATTCTGTATCCATGAACTTTATCAGGGATAAGACATACAACGGGTCCTATGTACCCAATATGGAAACCTGGCTCGGTTCATACGGTTACAAGCTGGGTTCACTTTTGAGTCCGCCTGAAGAATCATTAGAGGATGCTGCAATCTCTTCAAAAGGAGATACCTTTTCCTTTGATATTAGTATGCCTCTGCAGAACAGAATTGGTGCGTATTTTAACTATGAAATGAGCTTTGATGAGTCCAATTTCGAGCATGATAATGACACAAGAAATACGCTAGCCTCACAATCCCTTTACTGTGCAGTTCCTTTTTATTTTCTGGGAAATGAACAGATTGAAGTCAGCCCTTCACTAACAAGAGAGATATCTGCCGATTATAAGGATGTAGAGTTTGGCCTAAAAGAAATTGATATACTTCTGAATACCGGTAAATACATTTTCATGCCCCCTTTCTATTATATAAATCCCTTAAAAGGGTTGGGGAGGATTAAGGATTATGATGCTGTTGATGAGTATAAGGGCGCGGAGGACATTTTCGGAAATACCACGAATACCCTGAAGAACGAATATTCACTGGATACCTATTTTCAATACGACAGATGGTACATACCATCATCAGTAGGACTCGGCGTCTATGGCGAGACGAAAAGAGAAGGAGAAAATTATATTCAAAAGCGTGGATTTGACTCCTCTCTGGACAAATCCTTTTATTTAAATAATAGTGAAGAGTATTTTGATAAAAGCATTATTCTCTCGTTGAGTTATTCTCAGGAGAGGGACTACGCCACGAAAATCCTCGCACAGACCTATGGTATTCAGACAGATTTTAATATGCTAAAAGAAGAATGGAAAGGAATAAAGATACAACAGGCGTTCACCTACAGCAGAGAGAGACAGAAAATAAGCGAAAAGAAGTTTTACCTTTTCCCGGGGAGTCCTGAGAAGGAGATCGCCGTATCAGAAAAGCCCTACAAAGACAAAATCGATAGTAAACTAGTGTTTGAATACCTCTGGGAGTATAAGTTTAAAAGAGATCTTTTTTGGAAAAAAATTGGCGCAGATTTGATTCTAGAAAGGGGGCTCAGAAATACCGAACGGTTTACTCTTGAAAACATTTATACGTTTACAGACAGGGAAAAAGTAGAGAGCTTCAGCAATATACCGGTAAGAGCAACTCTGGAGCATGAATCATCCTATCGTATGTCAGAAAATATTGAGTTTGGTATGCATGTAATGACTGTTATCGGAGTTGAAGAAAAAGTGATTCCACCTTCAACAACAGGTAACATTCTCCCATCAATGGGGCTTGAACTTGGTATGTACGGAAGAATAATCTTTTAAAAAAGAAGATATCTTTCCTATAATCTCTTTTCTCTCGACTGTAACAGATATTCAGTAATTACAAGAATAATAATTAAATACATTGAAAATCAATGCCGGCTGGTGTATACTGTATAAAATAGGAAGAAGGGGGAAAAGTATGTTCAAAAAGACAGGTGTGGTTTTTTTTATACTTTTTGTATTCAGTGCTGTGGTCTTCGCACAGACGGATGAAGAGGTGTCTAAGGAAAAGCCAAAGCTTGGTTTCAACATGAACTTCAATATTGGATTGTCCAGTTATGAAGATATAGATGGAAACCAGGTTGCCTTTCAAAAGTTCGGTTTATTCCCGGAGTTTACCTATGGAAAGTGGGGGCTCGGGCTTGATTTTACCTTTGAATTCGATGGTGATTGGCAGTTGAGGGATCTGGACAAAGATGGTAAAGCAGACCGCTGGTCAACCTTCAACGATTATCTGCAGAAGATATTCTACATACGTTACGGGTTCAAGGGAGATCCGCTGTACGGTCGTATCGGTGCTTTTCAGAGTTACACACTGGGACACGGCTTGATCATGGATAGATACAACAATACAATATTTTACCCACAGGTTATCCAGCTCGGTTTGAATCTGGATGTTGATGGAAGTGTTTTTAACTTTCCGTATGTCGGTATGGAGTCCGTCGTAGATGATATTTTGGACTGGGACATCATGGGAGTAAGGGTGTATATGAGACCGTTGATGAATCTCTCAACCCCCATTATTAATAAACTTGAAGTGGGAGCAACCATTGTCACGGACCTCGACCCTCAGGAGGATCCCACTGAGAGTCCTGATGATAACCCGGCAAGTGAGAGTGTCACAGAGTTCGGTCTCGATGTTGAGGTTCCGCTTCTTGAAAGGCAGGACATGAATCTTATTGCCTATGCTGACTGGGCGACAATATCAGGAAAGGGCTCCGGTTCCTTCATCGGAAGCACCTATACCTATCGATGGTTGAAGCTTCTGGCTCAACTACGCTTTTTCGGAAAACAGTTTGTTATGAGCTACTTTGATCCGTACTACGAGCGAGATAGGGCGACTAAGTATATCGAACTTGATGCATATGATCAATTTTATGTGGGGTATCTGATCGGAACAGAGCTCGGTATACTGAATATTCTCAACTTCCATTTCTACTGGTCAGACGGATTCAACGATCCCGAGGGGCCGAGAATACAGACCGGAATAGGGACCGCAGAGGGGGCAATCCCGAAGATTGATGCAGCTTTGATGTATGATAAGAAAGACATCAACAGTTTCAAGGATTTCTTTGAAAAGGAAGATAGCTTATTACAGTTAGAGATAGGCTATAAGGTCACAAAAGGTACGGCCATTGTTTTCATTTACCAGATAACTTACTCACCCTACACCAATGAGGAAACAAGCCGTACATTTATCGAAACACGATTCTCATTCTAGATGAAAGGAGACTACCATGAAAAAGGTAGCTATATATATACTTACTCTTTTATTTATCCTCTCTATAGGGTTTTTGTATGCCCAGGAGGATATGGTAGAGGAGCCTGCCTACATTTCCTTTCTCTCAGGTAATGTAGATGTTGATCTCACACCCGACAATGAAGTGGAAGATTTTGAGGTCGCAGAGCTCGATATGGAGCTGGGTGCTGGTGCGCTCATTCGCACAGGAAGAAATGCCCTGTGCGAAATAACAATGCCGGACGGAAGCACAGTCAAAATTTCCAGCGGATCGGTATTTCAGATAAAAAGCACCTACATAAACAGGGAAACAGGTAAAAAATCGCAGAAGTTTAGTCTTTTTTTTGGAAAAGTAAGGGCGAAGGTACAGAAGTTTATGACGACTGATTCCGAGTTTGACGTAGTGTCAGGAACTGCATTGGCAGGTGTGAGGGGCACTGACTACGGAGTTGTTTATGATGGAGTTAAATCGAGTGTGCTCGTTTTTGACGGTCTTGTTGATCTAAAGAGTGTTACAGAGGAGTTCGAACCTGTTTTAGTCAGTGCAGGACAGATGAGCTTTGTTCCAAAAGGCGGAGTGCCTGAGCCTATTATAGATATTCCGGAAGATGTGTTACAGGAATGGGATGCTGAGGCTGAGAAGTTTACCACTGCAGCAGCAGAAGAGGTGGAAGAAGTGGCTGAAGAGGTAAAGGAGGTGAAAAAAGAAGAGGTCGCTGAAAAGGGTAAAGGGTTTCTTGAAGAGTTTCTCCGGCTCAACGCATATGTGGGGACCATTACTATAGACGATCAGGTTTACTCCCGCTGGGTCTTTACTCCAGAGGTTCATTTTGGGAAACTGAAAGCGGGGCTGTATATCCCGGCAATTTTTTCACCGGACGTGGGAATATTCGGTTTTCATGATTGGCAGAACCATGACGAGTGGGACTTTAGGGATTTTGGAGACGGCCTTCATGACTTTATTATAAAGTTTTATTACATACAGTGGGCAGAGATTGGAGACCCACTCTACGTAAAGGTAGGGAGCATAGATGATTTCTTTCTCGGACATGGATTCATTGTGGACAACTATTCCAATATGATCTACTTCCCTGAAGAAATCACTGTAGGTATGCAGTTCAATGTAGACATAGGCAAGGGAGGGATTGAAACAATGATTGCAGATTTTTCAAGGCTTCAGTTGTTTGGTGGAAGAATATTCGCAAGGCCTCTTGGTGAAGGTTTCCCTCTCGCATTTGGTGGAACTTTCGTTTATGATCGTCCAAAACCTGACCTTGCTCTGGGCTTGATAGCGGGTACAACGGATGAAAAGCAGCTGCCCCACATACTCATTTTTGGTATTGATGTAGAGCTCCCGGTGTTAAACCTGGATGTGTTCAGTATGAAGCTCTATGCCGATGCAGCAAAACTTGCCTACATATACCAGGAAGTTCCATCCACACCCCCACTTGGCAATTATGTTGAGCCGGGTACTTTCGGTTTTGTGAAGGGTCTAGGAACTGGAATAGGAGTGATGGGAAGGGCTGCAAAAATATTTACCTATAGAGCTGAATACAGATACATACTCAATTACTATGAGCCCGGTATGATCAACTACCTGTGGGAGAATAGAAGGCTTGAGTATCAGAATGAACTACAGTACCTGATCATTGAGCAGAACGACCCGGCTTATGAAGATACGACTTCAGCTGGGTTTATGTTGGAGGGTGGAGTTATACTGTTAAAAAAGCTCGAGTTCGGACTTGGATATGAAGATTACAAGCGAGTGACCAGCGCAACAGCAGATCCTGAAACTGTGAAAAAGGGCAAGTTATATGTGAATGTGTACGAGGGACTGATACCAAAGGTTCACGGCTCCTTTTCCTACAACCGAATAGACAATCTGAACACGGTTTTTCAGGAGCCCTTCGACGAAAATACAGTACTTGATGCAAACGTCATATATCAGCTTGCGCGTATGATTGCCCTGTCTTTCAGCTATAACAGGACATTCAAGTATAATGATGAAACAGGGATATACGACCCGATCGATTCCTTCGGAATCACCACTATTTTTACCTTTTTCTGATATCTGCTAAACTGAACGGAGGATAAAAGACGGGGTACTATCCCGACGGGATACTATCCCGTCTTTTTTTTCATTCTACCAATTTTTTAAAAACGTATCCAGTTTTTGCAATATACTATCAAAAGATAGGAAATTAATCTTAAAAGATACTATATTTAAAATAAATCGTGGTGGATTACAGAGAGGAGTCATGGAGAACTTAGACGTGAAGGAAGAAGACCTTGCGATTGATACGCTGGGAGAAGCTAAAATAACATCTCCCCTTAAGCTGTCGACAGTTTACGGAGACAATATTGCAAACTTTGTAAGCGACTCCGATACAGTACTATTCTATCATGACAAAAACGAAGTCCTCAGCCGGTTAAAGAACAATGAGCCTCTTTTTGCATTTGAAAAAGGAGGCCCACGGCAGAAAATCTATTTTGATCCTTCAAAAACAAGGGTAGGTATCGTGACCTGTGGCGGTCTCTGTCCTGGTATTAACAACGTCATCCGGTCGATTGTCATGACTTTATTTTACCGCTACAGTGTGAAAACTACCTTTGGCTTTCGGTACGGTTGCCAGGGATTTATTCCGAGGTATGGTCATGAACCGATGCTGTTGACACCCGACTGTGTGAAGGATATCCTTGATAAGGGAGGAAGTATTCTCTCTTCCTCACGCGGACCTCAGGACACAGGTGAGATAGTAGATTGTCTTGAAAGGATGAATATTTCCCTTCTTTTTATGATCGGTGGTGATGGCACTCTCAGATGTGCTCAGGATATATATGAGGAGATCAAACGAAGAGGTTTGAAAATATCAGTAATTGGTGTCCCGAAAACAATTGATAATGATATATCTTTCGTTGAAAAAACCTTCGGTCTAGAAACGGCATTTTCAATCGCGTCACAGGCAATTGAGAGCGCCTATGTAGAAGCAAGCGGAGCCCCCTATGGAATAGGACTTGTAATGGTAATGGGTAGATTATCTGGTTTTATTGCAGCCAATGCGGCGCTTGCACTGAATGTGGTAAACTTTGTGCTGATCCCGGAAGTCCCCTTCGATCTTGAAGGGCCAAAGGGATTTTTCGCTGCTCTCGAAAGAAGGCTAAAATTGAGGGAATATGCAGTAATCGTTGTTGCAGAGGGAGCAGGTCAGAATTATTGCTCAGGAGATAATAAAGGAAAAGATGATTCGGGAAATCCAAAACTGGGGGATATAGGGGTATTTCTGAAGAACGAAATAAAAAAGTATTTTAAAAACAATACAGATTTCTACGTAAACCTGAAATATATTGATCCCAGTTATCTAATCAGGTCTGTTCCGGCGAATGCACACGATGCAATATACTGTATGCAGCTTGCTCAGAGCGCAGTACATGCCGGGATGGCCGGAAAAACAGGTATGATTGTTGGCTTGTGGAACGGTCAATTTACCCATGTACCGATTAAGCTTGCTGTCTCTCAACGAAAAAATCTCTCACCCGAAGACCCTCTGTGGCTTTCCGTTCTTGAATCAACAGGTCAACCAATAAGAATGGTGAACGATTGAACAATGAAAAAGAAGATTGAGCTTTTAAAGAGTGTAGATCTTTTTTCGACGTTGAGACCCAAAGAACTTGAAATCGTCGCGAAATACAGCAGATACTATACATATCGCAAGGGTGAAATAATCTTTAACGAAGGCTCTCATAATGAAGAACTGTTTATAATAAGAGATGGGGAGGTGCATATAACAAAACATGGAGATGACCACAAGGATGTGGAGTTGGCCCGCTTTATTTCCGGAGAATGTTTTGGCGAGATGGACCTGCTGGATAGCGCTCCACGATCGGCAATTGCACAGTCATTGAAGGACAGCACCTTGCTCATCTTTCCTATAAAGGGGGTGGCGTTTAAGGACGTTTTACAGAGGCATCCGGAAATTTTTGCACAGATTCTTAATAAACTTCTGGCAAGAGTTGCTGGCAGGATACGGACTGCAAATGCTCTCATTTCTGAAAAGGCACCGTGGGTTCATAATTTGAGAAAACAGGTAATGAAGGATAAACTCACGGGACTTTATAACCGTGTGTTTCTTGAGGAGGAGTTACCTTCGATTCTCTCTGAGAGCAGTAGACCCGTGAGTATGATAATGATCAAGCCTGATAGGTTTAAGGATATAAATGATACATATGGTCATGAAGCCGGTGATAGGGTTTTGAGATTGATGGCAGATATCTTCACATTAATGCTGAAAAGTGAGGATATAGCAATACGTGTGAAAGGCGATGAGTTTTCATTGCTAATGGTGGATACTGATACAAACCGAGCAAACGAGATCGCAGAGGAGATACGATTAAAGCTCATTGCAATGGATCTTGGACAGATTACGAAGGATAAACGATTACCTTTTCCCGTAAGCATTGGGGTTGCAACATATCCCGAGCATGCAGAGGATTCAGTTACCCTTACCGATCTGGCCTCTGATCTTATGTATAGGGCAAGGGAAAATGGTGGAGACAGAGTTATTTCTGCTTCCTGATGAGAATCATGATGAGAATCCTGTGGAAATTAACATGAAGAATAACACAGCTCAATTTTTAAGTCATGTAGACATTTTCTCCATGTTATCAGAATCGGAAATGGAGGATGTACTGGACTCTCTCCATGCTATCGAATTCGGTGAAGGGGAAACTATTTTTAGGGAAGGAGATACCGGCAATACCCTTTTTATTGTGGTATCTGGAAAAATTTCCATTTCTATAAGGCTCACTGATGGGAGGGAGCGCGAAATAGCGGAGTTTGCAGCAGGGGATTTTTTTGGAGAGATGTCAATCTTCGAAAATGCTCCCCGTTCAGCTACATGCAGGACAAAGGAAAAAAGTGCTTTATTATATCTTCAGAAAGAAGACTTTATGAAATTGATACAGGATCACCCCTACATAGCGATAAAGATCATGTATAGAATGCTTAATATCACAAGTCAGAGATTGAGAGATACTGGCGAGTTTCTTTCAGACATGGTTATGTGGGGTGAAAAGGCAGCAAAACGTGCTGTCACCGATGAACTGACGGGTGTGTATAACAGACGTTTTCTTGATGATGCTCTTGAAGATTACATTCTCTCCTCAGGGAGCAGAGCAAAGCCGCTGTCGCTGATTATGATTGACCTTGACCATTTTCGAGAAATAAATGAGCTATACAGTACTAAAACCGGAGATCAGGTTATTCTGGCAGTTGTCGAGGTTTTCAGAAAACATTTGCGTGCGAAAGATTTAATTGCCAGATACGGTGGAGACGAGTTTACTATTATCCTGCCGAATACTCACGCAGAGGAGGCGAGAGAAATTGGCGAAAATATACGTGCCAGAGTAGCGGAGCTGGATATTTTGAGAAATCTTAATGGTCCTATTAAGCAGGTAACCACCAGTCAGGGAATATCGAACTTTCCTGAAAACGGAGAGGCATTCACCACCCTTCTTGAAATGGCGGATCAGGCCTTATACAACGCAAAAAAGGAAGGAAGAAATAGAGTGGTGGTAGTGAAGAAAGAATAATAATTTTTAATTTTTTTACCTAAGGCCCGATGTTTTACAGTGTAGAAAGTATGAAAAAAAAGTCTATTTCGAGTATTTCTGAAAAAAACAGGATTATTAATAACATTATTGAAGTGATGTTCAGCAAGGATCACTATCTTATCCTTGGTCATCAAAATCCTGACGAGGATTGTATTGCTTCAATGGTTGCTTTTGCACTTCTTCTGAGCAAGCTATACAAAGATGTGAGAATATGTACAGCTCGTTCTCTCCATGAGCATTTTCAGTATCTCATCAATATCTGCCACTATAATTCCATTATTGTTCAGCAGGCCTGTGAAAGAATAGAGGTTCCTGTCGAAACAGTTGTCGTGTGCGATACACCAAAGCGGTCAATGATAGAAGGAGGGTCCGATATAGAATTGCTTTTAAACAATCCTCAAATTTTAAAAATAGAGTTCGATCACCATATAGGTGCGGATAGCGAGTATATCGGTAACAATGGATACTGCCTTGTAACCGAGGCGTCTTCAACAAGCGAGCTGATAGGTCATCTTGCATTTAAACTAAATAATCGGAAAGAGTTGATTAGACAGTTCCAGATTTCTAACGTATTCTCCAGGAATGTTGTCCTTGCGATACTCACAGGAATTGTTGGTGATTCACAGATGGGAAAATTTTTGAAATCGAGAAGGGAGAAGAGGTACTATACAATTTTTAGTAACTTATTCAACGATCTCCTTGCAAGAGAAACGGTAAAAGCAACAAATTTTTCCAGCATGGAACAAATATTCAAAGAGCTTCAACAAAACTCATCTAAAGAAGAAAGATGTTTCAATTACTTTATGAACAGGAAGCATTTTTCACCATCAATAGGATACGTGGTTCTTAAACAGGATGACATGAATTACCTGAGAGAGCAGTGTGATACCGAGACAATCGTTTCGGTTTCACGGGCCGTTGCTAATATTCTTGCAGATGAGAGTAAGAAGTTCAGCCTTATTGCTTATTACGATGATCCAGACAATTCCGATCTCATTCAGTTCCGAATGCGGAGAAGCCAGGGGTATAAAGAGTTTGATCTACGAAATGTGCTCGATCTTTTTACAATAATAAATGGAGGAGGTCATGAAGGAGCAATTGGTTTCAGGATACCAAAAGAGGATATTGCGAATCTTGAAGAGTATGTTGAGAAACTGATAAACGGCATTGAAAAGGTTATTCTATAAGAGGTGAGTTTTATATGCAGGTGAGCGGCTGGCTCATACATTTAACCACAAGGGCTCTTACAGAGTCGATGGATGTTCGTACAATGACACATCTTGTGAAGAGATTAATACCCCATTACGATATCTACGAGAGAACGGGTTTTCCGAGAAACATCCCAGTCCCAAACAAGAATGCTGCAAATCAGATAGTCAGGGATATAAAGAACAATGAGCTGTTTCTTCCCTTCGTTGATTTGCTCATAGATATCGGCGAATCCGGAATAATGGGCAGAAAATACAGAGTTCCCCATCTTCGGGAAATTGTTGCAGAAATCAGCAAAGCCGGCTTTTTATATGATGATGAGTCAAAGATGTTTGTGGAAGATCCTAGAATAAGGAAGACAAAGAACTGGGGTGTTCTTCGCGAAAATGAAGAGTACATATTTACCTTTCTCCGTCTTGATATCGTAGGAAATACAGATCTTGTCCGAAAATATTCACCCTATATAATTCAGTCTACTTATTCTGATCTGCGAGCCATCGTCCAGATAGCTGTTGAGAAGAGAAACGGTCGTCTTTGGAACTGGGAAGGTGATGGAGGACTAGCAGCTTTCTATTTTTCTCGTAAAAACAATGCCGCCGCCCTCAGTGCGATGGAGATCATTCACGAGCTCTTCATGTACAACCTTCTCAAATGCAGACTTGATGAGCTGCTGAGAGTACGAATGGCAGTACATAGCGGTCAGTGCCAGTTCAGACATAGTTTCGAGAATTTTAAAAATGACATTATAAAGTATATCGCTGAAATAGAATCAAATTATACCAAACCAAATACCGTTACATTCAGCAGTAATGTGGTTCATATGCTCGATTCAATTCTCGCTGAAGAGTTTGAGCCGATAGACACGGATGATAATTCTTTCCTGTATTCGTATAAATTGAAGTGGGAAGAAGGATGAATCTTATTATTTTTTCTGATTCCAAAACAACAGGAACGTACTATAAAAAGATAAGTGGTAAGAGGGGGATGAACCTCGAAGTTTATCCAAGTAGGGAATTAAAGAAGAGAATAAAGGGTATAGATAAGAACGCTTTCGTTTATGTTGATATTTCTGCCTATAATGATAAGGAGAGCGACAAGATAATAAGATACCTCTCACGGTATTGCGGAGTGCGCTATGGTATATTCGATCCAAAAGGTATGATCCAAGACGTCGCTATCCTTTTCTTTGGTGGTGCTTCCGATTATATAGGCAAAGATATTTTAAAGAAAGCTCTTACGCTGACGCGTTTAAAAAAGGCTGCCGCATTTCATGCACATGAAATGCCCGTAGCGGAAGAGATTTCCAGTACGGCAACTCCTTCGAAGGTTATCCCATCAGGCAGCAAATGGGGCGAAATTAGATCTGGCCAGGAGTATACCTTCATCCTCATGTATGTTGAACTTGACCATCATGAGGAATTGCGTAAGAACCTGGGTGAAGATTTGGTACATGCGGTAACCGCCTCATTCAAAAAGTATATAGAAAAAGTGGTAACAAATATAAACGGGCGAGTTTGGATATGGAATGATTTCAGTGGTTTGATACTGTTTCCCTTTAATGGAAAGAGCTGCGATGCTGTCATCACCTGTTTTAAGCTTATCCTTAACAGAAAGTTAATCTGTGTTGAAGAGCTCCCCTTCATGAAGTTATTCTCCTTTCATATCGCACTTCATATCGGCAATACAGTTTACAAACAGAAAGGAAAAACAGGCACTTTGGTGTCGGACACAATCAATTCGATATTTCACCTTGGGAGAAAATTTGCCAAACCCGGGAACTTCTATCTCACAACAGAAGCGTATGAGTTTGTACCAGAAAAATTACATCAATTTTTCGTACCTGCTGGAAGCTTTGAAGGCTCAGAAATTATGAGAATGTTGCTCCCTTTTTAGAATTGCGGTATTCCCATACACAGATTATTATTTCCCTCCCAGTGATAATATTCGCTTAAACAATGTATTCTTTATTTTACCATTCATGGCCGTTATTTTTACTTCCATGATTTACTCATTGTCACCCTCTCCGGTATAGATTATGGTAGGAGGTACAGGTAATTAACACAGAGGATACCGACGGAGCGTAAAGAAGTGAGCATAAGGTCAAATAGATTGGTTAACGAAAAGAGCCCCTACCTTCTTCAGCATGCAAATAATCCTGTTGACTGGTATCCCTGGGGGGAAGAAGCCTTCAGGAAGGCACTGCAGGAGAACAAACCGGTTTTTCTTTCAATCGGTTATTCTACATGTCATTGGTGCCACGTTATGACCCACGAGTCCTTTGAAGATGAAGAGATCGCACGGGCAATGAACGAGACATTCGTTTCAGTTAAAGTGGACCGAGAGGAAAAGCCTGATGTGGACAGCATCTATATGACCGTGTGCCAGTTAATGACAGGCTCTGGCGGCTGGCCCCTTAGCATCATTTTGACTCCAGCACGGGAACCATTTTTTGCTGCAACCTTTATTCCGAAAGAGAGTCGATTTGGAAGAATCGGGATGAGAGAACTCATTCCATTAATTGAAAAACTCTGGAGGGAGGAGCAGGGAAAAATTATTCGGGTTAAAAAAAAGGTGGTCAAGGCCCTGCAGGATGCGGAAAGAGGCCGTGCTGGAGACACCTCTATTGATGATTCTATCCTCGACTACACATTTAATACTCTTTCGGCAAATTTTGATGCTATACATGGAGGTTTTGGAAATACTCCAAAGTTTCCATCTCCCTCCTACCTTTTTTTTCTGATGCGCTACTGGAGGAGAAGACAGAGCAAAAGAGCTCTGGAGATGGTGGAAAAAACTCTTTCCTCGATGCGGCTTGGAGGGATTTACGACCATGTCGGCTCTGGTTTCCATAGATATTCGACTGATGACCAGTGGAAGGTTCCTCACTTCGAAAAAATGTTGTATGATCAAGCGCTCCTCATGTTTGCCTATGCAGAGGCATTTCAAATCACAAGAAATGAAGAGTACTGCAGAACAGCCCATCAGATGCTCTCATATGTGATGCATAATTTGACGGCACCTGAGGGAGGATTCTACTGCGCAGAAGATGCTGACAGTGAAGGGGAGGAGGGGAAGTTTTACCTCTGGACAGAGGAGGAGGTCGATGCCATTCTGACAGAGAAAGAAGGCGCTCTCTGCAAAGACCTTTTCGGTGTCGAGGAAAAAGGAAACTACCTAGATGAAGTGCGCAACCGGAGGAATGGAAAAAACATTCTTCACTTGAAGGCGCCAATCAATGAGCTTGCTGCGTCTTTACACGTCTCTGAACAGGAGTTAGCTTCAAAGCTAGAGAGCATTCGGAAAAAACTGTTTTCGGTTCGAGAAAAAAGGGTTCATCCCCTCAGGGACGATAAGATCCTCACAGACTGGAATGGCCTTATGATTGCGGCACTATCGAAAGCGTATCAGGTCTTTGGCAATCGGGACTACCTTTCTAACGCACTAAATGCAGTCACGTTCATCTCTCAGAATATGTACCGGGGAGGCAAGCTGCTTCACCGCTACAGAGAGGGGGAATCTGGCATTCAGGGTTACCTCACTGATTATGTATTTTTCATATGGGGACTGCTAGAGCTTTATGAAGCCACCTTTGATACAGAATATCTCAGGCGTGCCGTTGAACTAAACCGGCATCTCATGGAGAGATTCTGGGATGAGGAGAGTGGTGGGTTTTATATAAACTCCCGTGATAGTGAGACTGTTCTCGTGAGATCGAAAGAGATATATGATGGAGCCGTTCCATCAGGAAACTCCGTGGCACTTTTAAACCTGCTGAGGCTTTACCATATTACAGGGGAGCGCAGCTTGAAGGACAATGTTAGTCAGATGGTGGGAGCATTTTCAGAAACTGTGAAAGCCACACCAATTGGCTACACATTTTTTCTCTCTTCAGTTGATTTCAATATCGGTCCGGTGCTACAGGTGGTAATTGTAGGAGAAGAGGGAAATGAGGACACAACAGAAATGATACATGCTCTGCGGAAGCATTATTTTCCCAATAAGGTGGTGCTTTTTAAACCCGGTGAAGAAAAAGAACCTACCCTTTCAATACTTCCTGAGTACATAAAAGAGTATAAAAGTATTAACGGGAGAGCAACCGCTTATGTCTGTGGAAATTTTTCCTGCTCAAGGCCAACAGCAGATATCACTGAAATGCTCGATCACATGAGTAAAATGTATTTGAAATGAGAGCGGGTGTAAATTGTGAACACTCGCCTATATTTAAACTTCTCATAATACAGGCATATATTCGTCGATCTCATACTGACTGACGTGTACTCGGTAGTTGTCCCATTCGATCTTTTTATTCGCAATGAACTTTTCAAAGATATGGTTTCCAAGAGCTTCCCTCACAAGCTCGCTTTTTTCAGTTTCCGCGATTGCTTCTCCAAGGCTTCCTGGGAGTGATTCGATACCACGATTCAACCGCTCCTCCTCGCTCATATGAAAGATGTCTTCTTCAACAGGGTCCGGAAGCTTATACTCATCCTTTATTCCTTTCAAGCCCGCGGCAAGCATAACTGCAAAGGCGAGGTAAGGATTGCACGCAGGGTCGGGGCAGCGGAACTCTGCCCGGGTTGCTTTTTCTTTTCCCGGCTTGTACATAGGGACACGAACAAGGGCTGATCGGTTACGGGTTCCCCATGACACATATACAGGTGCTTCGTAACCAGGAACCAGGCGTTTGTAGGAGTTTACCCACTGCGCAACAACAAGACTGATTTCTCGGGCATGCCTCAATAGCCCCGCAATGTAGGATTTTCCAACTTTTGAGAGATGATAGCGATCATTTTTATCGAAGAATGCATTTATATTACCTTTGAAGAGCGACTGATGGGTGTGCATCCCGCTTCCGTTCTCTCTGAATAGAGGTTTTGGCATGAACGTGGCGTACACGCCGTGCTTGAGTGCTATTTCTTTGACCACAAGACGATAGGTCATGGCAGCGTCTGCCATTTCAAGGGCTTCCATATAGCGCAGATCAATTTCATGCTGACTAGGTGCAACTTCGTGATGACTGAACTCCACATTGATTCCCATTTTTTCAAGTATGGTGACAGTTTCGTTCCTCAGAGGACTCGCAACATCAGAAGGGGTGAGGTCAAAATACCCTCCTGCGTCAAGGGTGATTGGATTACCGCTGGGGTGCTTGAAGTAGAAGTACTCGAGCTCAGGTCCGACATTAAAGGTGAAACCCATTTCTTTTGCTTTTTTAAGGTTTTCTTTCAGGACCCAACGCGGGTCCCCTGCACAGGGGGTTCCATCGGGCTCTAAAATATCGCAGAACATTCGTGCAATGACCGTTTCGTCTTCGATCTCAAAGGGAAGATAGGTAAAGGTTGAGGGATCAGGCATGGCGATCATGTCGGACTCCTCGATTCGTGCATACCCCTCAATCGATGAACCGTCAAAGCCCATTCCCTCAGCAAGCGCGCATTCAAGCTCGTCGACAGTGATTTCGAAACTCTTTAAAAACCCCAGAACGTCGGTAAACCACAGACGTATATAGCGTATCTTTTTTTCCTTCACAGTCTTTAAAACATATTCCGCATCTTTTTTACTCATGGAATTACCTCCAGTATATTTTTTATCCTACCTCCTGCAACTATTGTTGTGGCTGCTCCACAGAAGGCCGCAAACAGAACCCATACCGTATCTAGTCTTCTTGTTATCACACTGCCGGTTAGAGCATCGGAAGCGAGAGTAAGGTGAGAAAAAAGGAAACTGACGGGAATCCAAAATAGGATGATCAGAATGATCTTTCTTTTCATAGGGTTTCCTTTCTCTTTAAGACACGCATTCACCTGCACAGATGTATGAATTAAGCGAATAAGATATATTAATGAAAAATGGTAAAAAATAAAGAAATATATTAAACTACATCGATATGAGAGCAATAATTGTGCCAATTAATTATATGAGTCATAAATGACTAAATTACAAGGAATTAGAGGGATACAACAGAAATATAAATGAGTTATACTTATTATAAATTCTACATTTTTGTAGTAATTAAATTATCAATCCTATATTTTTGTAGGTTTTTATTTTAATGGCAATAAAAAAATGTCGTAAAGATAATCGTAAAAATTCTTCGTAAAGATCATTCTAGAAGTCTTTATTTGACTACCCGCGAAATCTTACCGGCCTTATCCCATATTTTTTTATCCGTAAACCCATTATCCTCTCAGATAAGCCTAAGGCTCTCGCTGCTTTTGCCATATTACCTCTGGAAGATTTCAGGGCTCTGCGCTGAGGGTACCGATGACTTCATTTCCAATTTTAATCGGCACACATATAAAGGATATTTCATTCGTGTCAATATCTTTTCGTGAGCCGGTCTTATCGAGAAACAGCGGTTCTTCGGATATTCTCGGTACTATCACTGGTTTGCCTGTTTGAACAACCTTTCCTGTTATTCCTTCTCCTAATTTATATTTACCCCTTCTTTTCTGGTGAGAAGAGAGTCCAACTGCTGATTCAATGGATATTTCTCCGGATTCCCGGTTCAAGAGTGAGATAGCAGTCCTTACAAGGCCAGTGTATTCGGTGAGGGCCTTAAGAACCGGACCGACCACATCGCGCAGATCAATACTGGAATCCAGAATCTGGCTGACTTTGAAAAGAAGAGAGAGCTCTTTTATCTCTTTATTTATGTGAGTATCTGCTGGTATAGACTCCATTTCAGGATTCCACTATTTTTTTTATTACTTGAATAAGGTCTTGTATGTCTTCCTCCTTGGTATTAAAGGAAGTCATAAGGCGAATTACCGGTTGTTGTCCTTCCCATATATTAAAGAAAAACTCCTTCTGTATTTTGTCGATGTATTTGTGTGCAATGGCTATAAAAACCGCATTGGCTTCTACTTTCTGCGTAATAGTGCATCCCGGAATTTTTTCTAATTCGGCTGCAAGCAACTTGGCCATGCGATTCGCATGCAATGCATTCCTGAGCCACAGATCATTAGTGAGAAATGCTTCAAACTGCACGGATATGAAGCGCATTTTAGAAGCAAGCTGCATTCCCTGTTTTCTAATGAATTTGAACTTATTCTTCGATTTTTTATTGAAGAAGATGACGGCTTCGCCGATCATCATCCCATTCTTGGTGCCACCAAAGGAGAGCACATCAACCCCTGCATCCCCTGTGATTTCTCTTAAGCTCAGACCAAGTGATGCGGCAGCATTTGAAATGCGGGCTCCGTCCATATGGAGAAACATATCATGTGAATGAGCAAAATTTGCGAGCGTGATTAATTCCCTCTGTGTGTATACTGTACCCAGCTCTGTGGCCTGTGTAATAGATATTACTTTCGGCTGGGCACTGTGCTCATCACCTTTTACTGCCAGAAGTGGCTTTACATCTTCAGGCGAGAATTTACCATCGTCTGTTTTTACAGCGACCAGTTTACAGCCAGTAAAGTTTTCTGGTGCAGCGCACTCATCCAGATTGATATGGGATATTTCTGAACAGATTACCGATTCAAAGGATTGAGTGATTGCCCGTATGCCGAGCACATTCGCACCGGTTCCTGTAAAGACGAAGTAAACGTCGATATTGTCTCCAAAGTGCTCTTTAAATTTTTTTAATGCTGCTTCTGTGAAAGGATCCTCCCCATATGCAATGCAGTGCCCCTGATTGGCTTTCTCGATCGCATGGAGTATCTCTGGATGGATACCAGAATTGTTGTCACTTACAAAGCTCGTTTTCACTATCATAGGCCATTTCCTACTTTCTCAATGTAAAACAGCTATAAAATACAAATGAATATACATTTGGTAAAGTAAGGAAGATCTGTAGATTTTATGAGGACATTTTTTTCTGGGGTTCAGTTTCCTGTGGTTCAATGTACAAACCACTTCCAGAGAGTTCCCCAAAATTCAGGAGAAATGCAAAGCTCGAGGCAAATAGAAAGGCTTCGATTATGGCTTCAATAATTTTTTTTCCATGTAATTTCTTTTCACCGTCGACATTTTTGTCAAAGTAAAGAACTGTATCTGGATTCTGGAGGAATCGCTTAGAGGTATTATAATCACTTATCACGACGGAAAGTATGTTCTCGACTTCCTTCATTGCTACTGCGAGCCTCCTTCGAGCATTTTTACTCAAAACTGATTGACGTCTTGAAAGAGAATCGAGGGCAAGCTGCTTTTGATAAACTGTGAGCCGTAAATTGTCATCGGTTTTCTTAATTTCAACAATAACTTCCAAATAGTTTTTTACTTCCTCCCGTGCTTCACTCATGAGGAGATAGGCTCTGTTCAGGTCTTCTTTTATATCAAGCTTTTTCTGCTCACTGTAGTCGATGTTGTAGGAAATTTTGCTAGTTGTGAGAATGAATGAATACTGGTCATCAAAATTGTCAAAGAAAACAATACTCTTGAACATTTTATCCTTTTTATCGATGAAAAACAGAGGATGGATTTCATCCCCTATAAGCGAGCTCTCAAAGTCCTCTAAAACTTTTTCAAGTAATGCAAATCCTCTTTCAACGTGCTTGGGTACTTTAATTTCCTCTTTTTCCTTTTCCATTGAGAGCTTTTGTCTCATTTTAAGATACTCTTTCTGCCGTTTTAGTTCCTCCAGTCTTTTTTTCTTTTCCTCCTGAGTAATGTATCCGATTTTGTCCCGGTCCGTTATTTCAAGAAAGTCATCCAGTTTCTGTGAGTAGAGTTGATAATAAGTACGGTCTAAGCGACAGAGAACAATATGAAACTTCATCAGGTAATCAACCAGCAGGATGTTTATGTCCTTTTTGAGCTGTGCTTTTAGTGATAGGATTATTCCCGGGTCGATCATCATTCTTTCCATCTGAATATCGAGCGATTTGCCTGTATAGAGTTTGCAAAGATCGGTATATTGTCCGAGAATATACATTTTTTTAAAAAATTTTTTAAAAGTATTAAGATGGTCTTGTGCAGGAATGGACCTGTCTGATATAACCTTCGATATAGATTCATACTCTTTTTCATCATAAAGCCAGCTTAGACGAAGGAGGAATTCGTAAAATGTGCTGTTCTCTGCAATTGATAGACGATGTATGTCTTTTTTTATGGAGGTTTCTCCTTTTAAGAAGGAGCCAATAGTGGCATCTAAATCGAGCAGAGATTCCTTTATATGAGTGTTTGTGATGTGTATGAAATCGTCAGAAAATCTTCTTCCAGAGACGGTGAATACTTTTAAGACCAGTCCTCTCACATGTATGCCCATTAGATCCCGGATTTTTACGCGTTTCTTTTTTTTTATTTTCTTTTTCATCGGGACCTGTGTCGGCCTGCCCCGGGCTCTTATAATTGATTTAGTCCTAATTTGCTGTGTCTGGGATTCAGTTTCCTTTTTTTGCCTGGCAGAACGGTCTATGTAACCTCGCGTTATTGTTTCCTTGGGCTGCTTCTTCTCCTCCTCGATTACCTGTCCGCCATGTTCGACGAAATCCTTAAATAATTTTTTTCGCTGCTGTGTTTCTAACTTATCAATACCAGTTTTCTGTCTGATTCTATCTATGTCATTATCCATATAATACTATTATATCGCTCCCTTTATAATCTGTAAAATAGAATTTAGGCTAAATTAAAAGGCATTTTTGTCGAAAAATAGTCTGTGAGACAAGACAATGGCTGTTAGTAAAATTTTTATTGAAAATACCTTAAAAGCCGAGATTCCAGTTATAGACAGGAAAAAGCATCTTATCGAGAATCAGAGGGTAATTCCAAAGAGAAAGAACCGTTCTGTGAAAAGGGGTTTTCCAAAGCAGAAAACACCTCCTTCGCATACCCTTGCCATACGGACGAAGCGGAGTTCTTTATTACTTTTATGTTCCTGTTTCATGATTTTTTTCTCTCTCATTCCTTTACTAGTTCAGCTTAATTCTTTCATGTGGGAAAAAAAGAGGGTTCTCCAGAGGGAGAACGATATCCTCTACAATCTATTTTTAATTGAGCGAATTGAGGAAACTCAGGGCCTGTCAGGTACTGATTTTGTTAATCAGCATACAATTCCCTCATTTAAACTGGGTACTTATAAGGTAAAAAAGGGTGATTCTCTTTTCGGTATTTCACATCGATTTAATATTTCAATAGATTCAATTCTGACAGCAAATAATATTAAAAATGCCCATTACCTTAATGTAGGAACAGTTTTAAGGATACCGAACATGAGTGGCGTCTTTTATACTGTTAAGAAGGGAGATAGTCTGTCGAGTATAGCGAATAAATATGGTGTAAAAGTGAATGATATAGCCGATATAAATGATCTGGCCTCTTCAACGATCCATATTGATCAAAAACTTTTCATTCCCGGAGGGTCACTCAGCACCTGGGAGCGAGCCTCTCTTATGGGAAATCTCTTTAAAAGGCCCACAAGAGGTCGAGTTACTTCAAAAATGGGATTCAGGATTGATCCCTTTACACGTAAGCTTGCATATCACATGGGTATCGACATTGCGAATAGAATAGGCACACCGGTATATGCAGCGCAATACGGAAGGGTAGTGTATACCGGATATAAGGGAAATTACGGGAAAACGGTGATTATTGTGCATCCGCAGGGATACAAAACCCTCTATGCTCATCTTCATAAGATTACTGTGAAAAGAGGTGAGGCCATTCAGCAGGGTGAAAAGATTGGTCTGCTGGGAAACACAGGACGATCAACCGGACCGCATCTCCACTTTGAAGTTCACCAGCATGGTAAAATACTCGATCCGCTGAAAGTAATAAAGATTAAATAAGAAAATACTTGCGAAAATACTGCTGTACAATATAATGTGTGAGAAAATACCAGGGAAAAATCCAAGGATAATATAATAACACATATGTAATTGAGATTAATGGGAAAGCATGCAAAAAGTGTATATCGTTTAAAGCATACTCTCGAGATGAAGATTCTGACCCTCAGGGTCCGTGCAAGAATCTTAACCTTTTCTCTTCGCGGTGCTTTGCTCAGGTTCTTCGGTCCTTTTCGGGGTCCTTTTTTAACTGTACTCCAGGTATTTTCACGGGGGTGCAGGAAAAAAGTACTTCGCTATATGAGAATAACCGCAAGCTGTTTTGCCTTTATTGTCTTTGTCTCTCTTTTTCCATGTTCCTATACATTCATTTCTGAAGAAATACCTTTTTATGGGGATTTTTCCTGGAGTTCATTGAGCCAGGTCAGACTGTCAGCAGGTGATTTTCAAGAAAATGGAAGAGGGGGCCTTGAGCATTATATCCCTAAATTGAGGCTTATAGAATATACAATCGAAAAGGGAGATACTCTGTGGAGCATATCAAAAAAGTTTGATGTAGATCCCGACAGCATCATTTCGAGCAATTACTTTTCCAATGTTCACAGCATTCATGAGGGGGAAACAGTTCTCATCCCAAATATCAGGGGTATTTTTTTAGATGTAAAGGAAGGGGATACGATTTTCGGTTACTCCACAAAATACAAGATTCCTCCAGACTTCATCATGGAAGTAAATGACCTGAGATCCAATACCCTTTTTCCCGGCATGCGTATCTTTTTACCCGGTGTGAGATACAGCATAATAGAAAGGGCTTATGCCCTTGGTGAAGCTTTTGAAAAGCCGGTAAGGGGGAGGTTGACTTCGCGATACGGATACAGGCGCGATCCCTTTACAGGAAAAAGGGGATTTCACACTGGAATCGATATCGCAAACAGGTATGGAACAGAGGTGCATGCAGCACGAGAAGGAAAAGTGATATTTGTCGGGATTCGATTCGGATACGGAAATGCGGTGATTATAGAGCATAGTTTCGGGTATAAAACACTTTATGGTCATCTCGCCTCTGTTCGTGTACGCAGAGGGCAGAGGGTGAAGAAGGGACAGATTATCGGTTTCATTGGAATCTCCGGGAGGTCTACAGGCCCCCATCTTCACTTTGAGGTCTGGCTCAATAACAGGTTGATAAATCCGCTCACACAGACTAATATGACGGTAAGGTAGAAAAAGCTGCTTCCCCAGTAAGAGATACAAGCCATGAAATCCACAAAGATTGTATGTACCATCGGTCCAAAATGCCATGATGAAGCCATACTCATGAAGATGGCAAAGGCAGGAATGAACATCGTGAGAATGAACTTCTCTCACGGTTCTTATGATTTTCATCTCAAGACAATAGAGCTCACGCGAAGGATTTCGGATCGTCTTGGAATGCATATCGGTATACTCATCGATCTTCAGGGTCCAAAAATCAGAACTGGCCCACTAAAAAAAGAGTCGGTAATCCTCCATAAAGGAGATACTATAACTCTTACCACCGAAGAAATCCCGGGTGATTGGGAGATACTAAGCGTAAATTACAGCCCTTTGCCCCAGGAAGCGAGAAAGGGAGAACGAATTTTTCTTGACGATGGGAACATCGAACTGAAGGTAATCGGAGTGGAGGCTCAGCGGGTCATCTGCAAAATAATAAACGGCGGAATTATCAGATCCTACAGGGGGATTAACCTTCCCGACACGCAGATCAGTACTCCTTCACTCACTGAAAAGGACCTTGAGGATCTCGAATTTGGTCTTGAGCATGGTATTGACTATGTTGCCCTGTCTTTTGTTCGCAGACCTGAGGATGTAAATGACTTACGAATGAAAATAGAAAAAAAAGGACAATGGGTTCCAGTCATAGCTAAAATAGAAAAGCCTGAAGCAATAAGAAACCTGGATAAAATAATAAGGGTTTCCGATGGGATCATGGTTGCCCGTGGTGATCTTGGAGCAGAAACCACTCCTCAGGATGTACCGATCCTACAAAAATTGATCATCGAAAAGTGCAACACGGTTGGTAAACCAGTGATTACTGCTACACAGATGCTCGAGTCGATGATTAGCCGTCCAAGGCCAACGCGGGCAGAGGCGTCTGATGTATCAAATGCAATTTTTGACGGGACTGATGCCATCATGTTGTCAGGAGAAACAGCAATGGGAGATTATCCGGTACAAGCGGTAAAGGTTATGGCACGGATTGCAGAAAAAACAGAGTTTGAAATGAGGAAAAAGCGCTTTGTACTTAGAGCAAGGAGGGAGTATGTCAGTATCGACAGTGTAGCTGATTCCATATGCTTTTCAGCCCGCAGAATTATCGAGCAGCTCAATCCAAGGTATGTCGTGAGCTTTACCCTTTCCGGAAAAACTGCATCGCTTATGAGCAAACACAGGCCATCTGTACCAATTATCGCCATGTCGCCCAGTGATACAGTCCTGCGCCGCCTGTCCCTATTTTGGGGTGTTCATCCTGTAAAGATACCGGAGGTTGAAAACACAGATGAGTTGATTGGCAGTGCAGAGAGAATATTGGTTGAAAAAAAACTATGCAAAGAGGAAGACATGGTAATTATCGTTGGAGGAGTCCCTGTTCTCGCTGGAGAGCCAACAAACATGCTGAAAGTCCATTACGTCAATATCAGCAGAAGAAACATCTGATATAGTTTTATATTTCTCCTACCCGTCTATCAAATTTAGAGTTAAGAAAATCCTTTCCCTCTCTCCAATGAGATATCTGACAGGAAATCCTACTAATATCCAACTGTAAAGCTCTCATATCTAGGAAAAGCTATTTCGTGCCATTCGTCAACGACACCACGGATGTGTGCAGAGGGGGGACCAATCCTCATGTCCTCTAAAAACATTATCAACCTCTCCTTTGTTCCCTCCGCTTCTATTTCTACGCTTCCGTCATAGAGATTTCTTACCCATCCTGTGATTCCATAGGTACGCGCTCTGTTAATCGCAAAGAATCGAAAACCAACTCCCTGTACAACACCTGAGATATGGAGATGAAAGGAATAATACTTTTTATTTTCTTCCATGAATATTCGTACCTCAGTTGTAAGGGTTGAGCACTAGGTGGAGGATTCAATCTTTTTGATAATTTTTTCTATTTTTGATCTTTCAGGATAATCCGGTGTAATTGATATAAGGGTTTTAAAGATGGTCAGTGCGTCTTTATTGTTCCCTTGTTTCAAAAAGAGATTGCCTAGAGGCTCATATGCAGGGATAAAATATTTATCCGATTTAATAGCTCTCAAGTATTCAGATATCGCCTCATCATCTTTATTTAAATTCACATAGGCTGTTGCAAGGCCATAATGAGCTTCAGGCGAAAGGGGGTCGATATCTATTGCTGTTTTGAACTGATCTGCGCTTTCCTGGTAGAGCTCAGTTTTGAGAAGAGCGTTTCCAAGATTAATGCGCGCAGGGAGAGATTTCGGGTTGAGACTTATGGCCTTTCGTAAAGTAGAAAGGGCTTTGTCATATAGATTACTCTTGATATATATATCACTTATATTGTTGTATGCTTCCATATACTGCGGATCGATACTTATGGCGTTTTCATATACGTTGATCGCCTCATTGTACTTACCCAAACGGGAATAATTATTTCCAAGATTATAGTAGTACCTCTTGTCGTTCTTTTTAATGGAAATGGCAGTCTCCAGTGACTGAACTGCAAGATCATATTTTCCTTCCATTTCATATAAAATAGAGAGATTGTAATAGGTGAGGTCGCTTTCAGGATCGAGCTTTAGAGCAGTTTCATATGCTTTTTTTGCCTCATCGTACTGCTTTTTCGATCGCAGCGCATCCCCGAGCTTGATGTACGCATTTGAGCTCGAAGGATCAGAGGAAATCGCCTTTTTATAGTAATTTATTGCTTTATCATAGAAATTATTCTCATAGTAGAGAAGTCCGAGGTTGATGAGAGCCTTTGTGTAGTCGGGCTTTAGCTTTATTGCATCATTGTAGGCGTTTATTGCGGTATTTGTCTGACCCATTTTCTGTGCAGTAAGGCCGAGGTTGTAGAAAGCCTGATGGAAGTTGGGCAATAGCTGCGTCGCTTTTGTAAAGGATACGAGTGCATCTTTATACTGTCTCTGAAGGTACTGTATAATGCCGAGTTTGTAATAGGCCATTCCATTATTAGGATCAAGCTCCAGAGCCTTTTGATATTCAGAAACGGCGCTCGAAATGAGATCCTGCTGGTCATATACCTGACCGAGAGTATAATGAGGCAGTGCTAATGTGGAATCCAGTGCCACTGATTTCTTGCTGGCTTCGATCGCTTTTTTAATATTTTCCTGCGAAGACGGGTTTTCTGCAAAATAGCTCGCACCAAGGTAGGCGAGGGCCGGTGCATTATCGGATTTTATATCCACTGATTTTTCAAGGTCACGTATTGCTGCACTGAAGTCGGAGTTCTCATAGGCCTTTTTCCCAGTCTGGAAATACTTGTCCGCCTCCCTGTCCCTTGCCCTCTTTGCTGCCTCCAGATCAATCGGGGGTTCTTTCTCTTTAACTGGTTCTTCTTTTACAGTCGTTTCTTTTACAACTTCCTTTTTTGGGAGAGATTCTTTTAGGGTGCTTACGACCTTGTCGAGCTGTTCATCCTCCCGTTTTTCTTGTCGTTTCTCTAGATCCTTCTTTTTTGTGACAACCTGTTCAAGGAGGGAGAGAGCTTCCTGATTCTCAGGGTCGCTTATCAAAATATCTTCCAGCTGTGTCCTGGCAAGATCATACTCTTCTTTATCCATGTAATACTTTGCAAGTTTTAGTTTGTTCTGTATCTCCTCCTCTTCGGTTTTCGTAACCTCAGGAGCCTTTTCCTTCAACATACGTGATACGAAGAAATATGAGCCTCCTCCTATTAGAAGGAGAATTATAACAACAAGAATAATAATGAAAACTCTTTTATTTCTTGACATCTTTGTTCCTCATCTTTCTATTTCTTCACTCCGAAGGTCATCGATAGGTGCCTCACTTGTTTCCATTACATTCTCTGTTCTATTTATGAGCTCCTCTAGATCACTTAATACATCGCTGAGTAGCTCTTCATCTATACCCTTTTTTTCTTCCGATGTGCCTGAAGAGGGCCCAGACAATTCTCCTTTCAAATAGGCAATTGCCTTTTCTATTTTCACATACTGGGGTGTTTCAGGATAGACTTTGAGGTACATCTCCCACTGCACGATTGTATTAGGATAATCGCCTAGCTTATAGTATGCATTTCCTGAATTGAGATAGGAATCATAGAGTGTAGGATCGTTCATGAGTGCCTTTGAGTACATTTCCGCCGCAAAATCGTAGTTCCCCTTTAGAAAATAGCAATTCCCCAGATTGTAGAAGTATGTACCTTTCTGTGCGGTGAAGTTAAGGCCTGCGGTGAAGTTTAATATCGCATTATCCAGGTCGTTTAATTGATAGTAAGAGTTCCCAAGGTAAAAATAGATGAGAGATTCTCTCGGATTGGCCTTTTTCGCTTCTTCGAAATGGACTGTAGCCAGTTGAAATTCACTGTTCTGATAGTACTGGATCCCTCTTTTAAAAAATTCATCATCTGCTGAGCATATGCCGAAAAAGATAATGAACAGAAACACAAGGGTAAGTGTGAAAAATAATTTCATACTCATATTATAATGCTTTTGTTTTCCTTTGACTATTGTCTTACGAAATTAGTATCGTGTTAAAAAGAGCGAACTTAAAAGAATTTTAAGCCTAATGGAAGATTGTTCATCAGATACTAATTGGTAAATATATTACCTAATTTATTCTTAGCGTGCTCAGGCAAATCAGGAAAAAAATAGATTGTTGAAAACTCCGGTTCCTTTTATAATTAAAAGCATAAGTGCTGCTTGATTTGTTTTATTTGCTGTTATTTACCGAAATAAGGGTATTTATATGAGTATGCTCACTGTATTTATATTTGTATTCGGAGGCTTGGCCTTCATCATTTTCGTAGTATTTGTAATAAAGAAGATGATAAGCCCAAAGAAACTGATTGCCATAGGACACCTTATCGAAACTGGGAACACAAAGGCAGCAATACGTCAGGTAAAAAGTATACTTTCCAGGAATGAAAGAAATCCCGATGCTCACTGGTTGCTTGGAGAATGCTACAGAGCCGAAAATCGATCTGATCTTGCAGTAGTGGAGTACAGATTTATCTCGAATACGGGCAAGTACACGAACATTGCGACAGAGAAAAAGGTGAGGGAGCGGATGGCCCATGAGTATTTGAAACTTGGCCAGATCGATGAAGCCCAGAAAGAGTTTATTCTTTTATCAAAAATTGAACCCAATAACCACGAGACCTATTACAATATTGCAAAACTCTTTGAAGAAAGGGATTACTCCGATTCCGCTCTGACAAACTATCAGAAAGTATTAACGATACACCCAAAACATGCACCCTCTCACATGAGGATCGGGGTTATCCTTTTGAAGAAACAGCACATGAACGAGGCAAAGAAGGCACTTATGACTTCATTGAAGCTGGAACCTCAAAATACAGCCTGTTACTATTATCTCGGTAGAATATCAAAAGCGACCGGTGATACCGATACTGCCCTTGCGCAATTTGAAAAGGCGCTGAAAGATCCTGACCTGCGTCAGAGGGCTCTATTTGAAAGGGCAAATATTTTTATAGTAAAGAGAGATTATAAACAGGCAATCAGCGAACTCGAAAGAGCGATTGGTTTCGGTGAAGAAGACCTATCCGTGGTACTTGCGATTCGTTATCTTCTTGCACAGTGCTATGAGGCGTCCAAGGACATAGTAAATGCAGTTGAACAGTGGGAGAAGATCTATACGGCAAATCCGAAATTTAGAGACGTGGCTGAAAAGCTTGCAATATACAGCGACCTGCGTGCTGATGACAAACTGAAAGACTTCCTCACTGCTTCTGGAGCCAAATTTCAGGAATACTGTACAAAGATTGTGGAATCAATGGGTCTTGCTATACAGGACGTATTTCTAAAAAGTCAGGATCTTGTTGAGGTGTATGCTCTTGAAACCCAGAGCAGGTGGAGGAACGCAAAAAAAGCACCAAGTATTATAAAGATATTCCGCACAGTTGACCCCATAGGTTATGATACAATCCGTGTTCTTTATGATCAGATGAGAAAGATGAATGCAATGAGGAGCATTTGTATTGCTGCTTCAAAGTTCACCCGGACTGCTGTTGAGTTTGCGCAGATAAGGCCCATTGATCTTATTGATAAGGATGAGCTTTCTAAGCTTCTAGATAAAATATCCATGTAGATGTGACTCCCTATGGATATTTCAAAAGACCTGTTTTCTCCTTCGTATATTAGGAAAATCCTCGAAAAACATTCCCTGAGTCTCACAAACAGATTTGGACAGAATTTTCTTGTAAACCAAAACATCGCACGGCGAATACTTGAGTATGCTGATTTGAATAAAAAAGACTCGGTTTTGGAAATTGGCCCTGGACTCGGCACGCTCACCTTTTTTATTGCAGACCTCACACAGACTGTCTTTGCCATCGAAATAGACAGAGGACTTGCACGGTATTTAAAGGATAGAGCAGAGGAGTGCGGGTTAAAGAACATATTTATACTGGGTGGCGACTTTTTGAAAATAGATCCGGTAGCAGTATATAATTTTTCCGCTCCTGAAAAAGTGATAAGCAATTTTCCATTTAATATCGCTCTGAAAGCAATACTCAGGATACTGGAGGAATATGCCAGTGTTCGGTGGATAACTGGCACCGTTCAGCAGGAAATAGCAGAGAGAATTGTGGCGAAACCGGGTCAAAAAAATTACTCATACGTTTCAGTATACCTTCAGTTTCTGTCAAATATAAGGGTCATGGATAAGCACATCTCACCAAAAAATTTCATCCCACCCCCTGAAGTCGAGAGCTCAATTATCAAGGTGGAAAGGGTAAAAAATGAATTGCCTGTGGAAAAGAGTGTCTTCAAGAGAATAGTAAAGGCATCTTTTCGAAATAGGCGAAAAAGCCTGGTGAACAACCTGCTGGCCCTGGATAGCAGAATGAGGAAGGAGGAACTAGAAGATCTCATACGCACACATGCGCGGGATGTGAGAGTCAGGGCAGAAAAGCTTTCTGTTCATGAGTTTGTAAGGCTTGTAAGGGAATTACAAAAGCTTTTTGGTAGATAGAGTTAGCTTGTAACCGCCCCTTGTTGACCGATGCCTTAATGTATTCAAACTTATAGGGTTCGGATGGTTTTCAAAGCGACATTTTTCATAAATTTTGTATGTGACACTGAATATAATGTTAATGCTGTCCAGATAAGCCCAAAGCTTATCATATGAGTTTTTGTGAAGGGCTCCTTGAACACTACCACACTCAGCAGAAGCATGAGGCTTGGGGCGAGGTATTGAATAAATCCCACAGTGGAAAGTGGAATCCTTCGTACACTATGGGCAAACCATATGATTGGTAAAGCAGTAACGATTCCTGATCCTGCCAGGAGAAAGGAAAGGGCAAGAGATGATGTACCAAAAGAGCCTATTTGGTGCATGTGCTGAATGAGAATATACACCACCGCTACAGGTGTGAGTATTGACGTTTCTGCTAAAAGACCGATTAAAGAGCCTGCATAAGCAATTTTTCGTAATAATCCATACGTACCAAAACTGAAGGCGAGGGAAAGCGCGATCCACGGGACTTTTCCGTAATGAAAGGTGAGATAGGAAACCCCGCCGAGTGCCAGTAATATAGAAATTCCCTGCCAGAATGTTAATCTCTCCTTAAGAAATACCACTCCCAGCAGCACGTTTACGAGTGGATTAATGAAATAGCCCATGCTTGATTCAACCACGTGGTTGGTATTGACCGCCCAGATGTATATAAACCAGTTAATGCCTAAAAACAATGCACTGACGATGAAGGAAGCTTTGCTCTGCCTCAGCGAAAAGACCCCTTTTGCTTCGTTCCATCGTTTCTGTATTGTGATAATGAAGGATACGAACAGCAGAGACCATGAAATCCTGTGCGCGAGAATCTGTTGCGGTGGTACTTCTCTCATCAATCTCCAGTAGAGAGGGAGCACACCCCACGTCGTAAAGGCCGCAAGCGCATACCATATTCCTATTACTTTATCGCTTTTTTTGCTCATTTTATTTTAAAAATCCCTATTTTTATAAGTATGTAGTCCTACACGAGTTTCGAAGATCTGTTTTGTGAGATAATATTCGCACTTCTCGTCAGGTTATCCACAACGCATCGAGCATTAGAAAAATCCTGGTGGGCGGTAAACCTGTTTGGCACGGCAATACAGGGTATTCCTGCTCTGTGTGAAGCGGTCACCCCGTGACCGCTGTCCTCAAAAACAAGACAGCGAGAAGGCTGAATGCCCGCTCTGGCTGAAAGTAGTTGATATATTTCGGGATCGGGCTTACTCCTTCGCACCTCTGCACCGGTTATGATATGGCGAAAATGATGCTTGATGTTTAAACCATCATAGCCCAGTATGGTTTCTAGTTCTGGCTCCAGCGCTGAAGTTGCGAGGGAGAGAAGGTACACAGGGCTCTTTGAAAAGAAATTGATAATATCGAGCACACCTGGCCTTACGAGCCTTGATATATTTTGCGATACCAATGTTTGATACCATTGATTTTTATTGGCTATCAGCCCGGTCAGAAATTTGACATCCACTGAAATATTATGCTTTTTAAATATACTCGTTAAATATTCGTCTGCTCTTTTTCCAACACAATTGGTAATCCAGTAGGACTTATCTAGCTTGATATTGAAGTTTTCGAATATTCTGTTTACTGATTCCAGTTGTATTGCTTCATCATCTACTATGAGTCCGTTCATATCAAAGATCACGAGTTTTGCCCTTTGCACGAATGCTTTGAGCAGCGGATTTTCAAAGTAGAGGTCCTTTTTCATTGAGAAATGATTTTATATACTCGAAGATAAGATTTTTTCTAGCATTATTTCTACATGCTCTTTGATATCATCCGGTACCTGTGCACCAATCTTTTCAATGGTTTTGGATGCGACAAAGGATGCGATCTTGCCGCATATGTGGAGGGGATAGCCCTTTATCAGGCCATAGATAAAGCCGGCAGAAAAGTTATCTCCAGCGCCTGTGGTATCCATTACATCGGCTTTAAAGCTCGAAACAGTGATATGATTACCACCGCTGTATATATGTGTATGTTTGGCACCATTTTTCACAACTGCAATCTCCACGTGCTCACCAAGTATCCGAACTGCTTTTGCGATAGACTCACCCGTGAGCAGCTCGGATTCCTGGGCGTTTGCAAGTACAACATCCGCGTCATTTTTAATGAGCTGGAGAAAATCTTCCCTATACCGTTTCACGGCAAAAGGGTCTGCTGCGTCAAAAATGATTCGCACACCCTTTTTCTTCGCTATAGAAACTGCTTCCCTAACCGCAGCCTTCTGGTTTTCCGTATCCCACATATAGCCGGTGAAGTAGAAAAAGCGGGAGTTTTCTATTATCTGGCGTGGGAGATCCTCTTTTTTAAATTCCCTGCAGGCACCGAGATAGGTGTTCATTGTTCTTTCCTTGTCGGGTGTGATAAGGATAATACTCGTGCCTGTGGGTACTGTTTCTTTCCTGAGGAATGAGGTTACGTTTCTCTTTTGAATTAGCTCCTCAAAAGCCAGGCCGTATTCGTCTTCTCCAATCTTCCCGGTAAGGACAGTTTTGATACCCAGCATACCCAGCGCTTCCATGGTATTTGGACATGAGCCTCCTGCTTCCAGCTGCACGACTCTATCTTTCAAT
>Ga0209636_10000688_pt1 | contig 33521 bp, 31 predicted proteins | sample DeeMarSWOR152_54_FD_187464 | JGI IMG/M metagenome (GOLD analysis project Ga0209636, IMG submission 187464) | Marine sediment microbial communities from White Oak River estuary, North Carolina - WOR-1-52-54 (SPAdes) (version 2) | ecosystem: Environmental > Aquatic > Marine > Intertidal zone >...
CCCAAAAAGAACCACTCCACATAGGCCTAGGATAATGAATGTCCAGGCCATTGAGTTGGATTTACCTTTTTCGCTCATAGTTACCTCCTTTTAACCTTTGGATTGTCCTTTGGATTGCTTTTCATTTCCTTCTCTTTTCATAAATTTTGCTCTCTTCCTGGAATGAAGAAAAAAATAAACAGCCAATCCAAGAAGAATTGAAAAGACAATCCAGGCAATTTTAATCTGATTGCTTTCAAAATTAACGAAGAGATTGATGATGATGCCTCCGGTAATCAGAAACAAGGTCAAGACAAGAGCTATCATCAAAGGCATGAGCAGAATCTGAAGGCATCCCTCCTTGGCAGGTTGCTCTTTTTTTGCTTCCTGCCAATCATCTGTTTTCTCTGGAAGCCAGTATTCTTTGCCACACCAAGGACATCTGGTCTCTTCCTTCGAGAATTCTTGGTCGCAATAGGGACAAATTTTCATGATTTATTATGAAAGTGTCAGAAGGAATATCCTTTATGCCCTTCGCGATGTCAGATCAACTTTTTCCAGCCCTGCGCCTTCCCTGGCATCCGCCTTTTTGAGGAGGAAGGCGAAAATGAGTCCAAACAAACCCAGACTGGCAAACATGATCATGCTGCTGGTATAGGTCTGGGTTAAGTCGCGCAGCAACCCATTGAGAAGCGGGAATAGACCGAGCCCGATGTTTTGGATTGCCGTCATGAGTCCGAAGGCAGTGCCAACACGTTCTTTGCGCACAATCAGCGGGATGGAAGGCCACATTGCAGCCGGGACCAGAACAAAAGCTGCTCCGAGGGCCGCCATCGGGAAGGCAGGATAGATTCGGGTTACACCCATAATCAGGTGACTGGGAATCATGATCAAAGAACCGATTATCATCAGGGTGGCTCTTTTTCCGACTCTGTCAACCAATTGTCCAGCAAAAGGTGCCAGTATCATAGAGGCGAAGATGATAATAGAGGAGATACCTCCAGCAGTGCTGAACAGGTGAAGGAAATTATTGAAAACTTGATAGAAAAATCCACCACTCGCTTCAGCCACGCGCTGGATTCCCCACTTGTCTACAAAAAAATCAGTGGAGAGAGCTGTAAAGGGAAAAATCGCTGAATAGAAGGTTACACAGAGCATTGTTACATACCAGAAAGTGGGCTTAAATTCCTTAATATCTTTGAAGACGATTTTCTCTCCAGCACTCTCATCCTTTAAATGAAGGATGCGCTCGCCCCGTCGGTCTAAGACGATATAAAAAATATTGGCGATGAGGGAAAGAGCGCAGAAGATCACTGCAGCAAACAATGCGTAACGGAAGCTTCCAAAGATGCTGGTTATCAACTCACCTGTGTTGAAGGCGAATAGTGTCCCCAGGCGGCTCACAGTAAGGGCAATGCCAAAGGAGAGGGCAAGCTCTTTGCCTTTAAACCATCGAGCAAGGATGGCACTCTGGGCAACGATCAAAGGCTCTGAACCTGCACCGAAAATAAAGCGCCCCACAAAAAACACGAATGTGCCTTTGGCCACCCACACCAGAGCTGCTCCAGCAAGAACCAGAATTGAAAACAGGATACTGGCTTTTCGTGTTCCCAATTTATCAATAAGAAAGCCTCCAATCAAAACTGCAAGAACAGCAGCGACACTGTACATGGTGTAGAAAGTGCCTACGGTGCCTCGAGCTGCGCCCAATTTTTCTACTAGAGTGGGTGCTATTGCGCCAACTATATCGTAAGCGAAATAGCTCCCAAAACTGAGCGAAGAAACGAAAATCAGAATGATGAAACGATAAAGGGCTCTGGAGGGATGAAAGATCCCAGCCGTTTCCTTCTGCGATGCAGTCATAGAATTCTTTCCTTTCTGTATATCCGAACTCACAATGATATCAATGCTAACAGGGATAGGAGATCATTCTTTTGATTCACAAAGACTCATCCATTATTGGCTTGATTTTCATCGCCGAGTTTGCGCTATCGCTTATATCACAGGAAAAATGGCAAGTCAATTCGCAGCGCGGTCAGGCCTTTATAACTTTTATAATGATAACTTTCATTGAATAAAGGTCTTTAGGAATGGATGAAGCGACATTGAAGATTTAGCCTTTCCGAGTTGTAGTTCGAGGGAACCCGAAAGAGTCGGGCACCGAGTATGTCTGAGCCTCCGGAGGAGGGGAGTTACGCAGGTGCCGAGAAGAGCAACGAGGGAATGGCGTTAAAAATCTGAACGGAGCGAAGCCACTCCCGAAGACCATTTCTTGGCGTGTTTTGGAAATACTTACTCTCGATTCAAAGGAGTTGAGTTCAACGCTTTTTTCTGTTATAAAATGTTGACTTAATTTCAAATAGAAATTCGTGTCCTATGATTCAGACGGTGATATCAGATTTAGGTGGGGTTATCATTTTTTTCGACAACCAAATTTTCTATAAAGAGATAGCCGGTTTCTGTCCTTTCACTCAAGAGGAAATTGGAAAGCTGGCCTTTGCCGAATCAGGATTAAGGGAATCTTTTGACAAAGGCAAGATATCTTCTCAAGAATTCTATGGAGCTGTAAAGGAAAAGCTCAAGGCCAATATCGATTATGATGAATTTTTTTCGATCTACAATGATGTCTTTTCCCTTAATCCTCCAATGGTCGAGGTCATGAAGAGATTGAAAGTCAACTACAAGCTCGTTTTGCTTTCCAACACGGATGTCATGCGGTTTGGATTTGTCAGGCAGAACTTTCCAGAAGTCATGATCTTTGATGATTACGTTCTTTCCTTTGAGGTGGGCTTCATGAAGCCTCATCCCCGAATATACCGGGAAGCTTTAAAAAAGGCGGGCACCAAGGCCGAAGAATGTGTTTTTATCGATGATCGAGAAGAGAATGTCCAGGGTGCTGAGAAGGTATCGCTCAAAGGAATCCTTTTTGAATCCCATTCCAATCTTGAACTCATTCTTAAAGAGTTAAATCTCTCTTTCTAATCCACAAAAAAACAAAAATTTTTTCCCCTTCTCTGTCTAAATAAACGGAGGCAAAGATGAGGAAAAGCATTGCAATCTTTGGGCTATTTATAATCTTCTTTTTAATTCCTTTCTTTCTGTTGAGTCGCCCCAAGGAGAAAAAATTCGATAAGAGTGAAGGATTGAAGAGAGAAATTCGGTTGATCAATTTGCTCAAAGGTCTGGAGTTGAGTTCTGAGAAGATGGAAATGATTCTTACCAGAGCTCGAGAAACCGAGAAGCTCCGCTTGGAGTTTGAAAGCGCTCTTCATCTTCAGTAAAGTGAAAGAGACCAGGCGCTGGAAGAGATAAAGTCTTATCTCCAAGATAACCGAGAAATCCCAGCTTCAACCACCTAGAGATTTCATCGAATTCAGACCGAATTCAAAAGGTCAAGATTGAACATGGAAAAAAAGATCAGGGAGAAAGCCGAGCAAATAAAAGAAGTTCTCGAGGAGTACCAGATCTATCAGCTTCAAGAACTTATTCCCTGTACCATTCCCCCAGAGAGAGAATCGCGCATCGGTCAAGCTCAAGACCATAAAGGACTCGCCAGAGGAATAGAAAGGATAAGAAGCCTTCCTTTTTTCTCCAGAGATCATTCCCCTTTTAGAGGAAAGAGTCGAGAGTGAAGAAAGAACAGTTTTTTAAGAGATGAAGCCAGCTTTTAGAGAAAGTATTTTTTAAAAGGAAAAAGTTTTAATAGAGACCTTCCGTCTTCTTGGCCCGTCAAATTCACAAAAGAAAACGCCCTGCCAGGTTCCAAGAGAAAGCCGGCCCTCTTTGACGATCAAATTGACCGAAGAGCCAACGAGGCTGGCTTTGACGTGAGCCGGTGAATTGCCTTCCAGGTGTTTAAAGGGGAGAGACTCAGGGACAATTTTTTCCAAGGTCATCAGAAGGTCTTCCCTGACGGAAGGGTCAGCGTTTTCGTTAATCGTAACGCCTGCTGTGGTATGAGGAACATAGACAAGACAAAAGCCCTCCTTTATTCCTGAAGAACTGATTTCCTCTTGAACTCTAGCAGTGATGTCGATTAACTCTTCTTTTGTTTGAGTTTTCACTTCGATTATGCTCATTTTTACCTCTGTTTTTCTATAAATTAACATAGTTAAAAAAGCATCGCAATTCACCATTGGCTGGGGTCAGGCTTTATCGTCAAGAATGTCAAAGAGATAAAACCTACTCCCTGGCCTTCAAAAATGACAAAGCCTGACCCTGGACTCCATTTCTTTCCCTCCGAGCATTGCTTAATAACAAGGCCTGACCCCGAATGCTGACCCCGAATAGCGTTCAATTTTTAAAAAAATATAATTTTTTTAAAAAAATACTTGACAAGCAAGCAAATTGGGTATAAATTTTTTGTTGCGTAATACAATATTTAGTGCTAAATATCCTTAAGCCATACAAGATATGGCATTATTTGGCAATTTTCTTCGATTGGGTTATAGGGCTTAGGTCAGTGAGTTTCGTCCTTCTAGGGACAAAAATTCATTAATTTTTCTAGCGCCTAAAAGGGAAAGGAGAGTTTTTCATGCAAAAAGCGATATCAAGGATCAAGAAAAGGGATGGTACTGTCGTTGACTTCATCCAGGATAAAATCACTAACGCTGTTTACAAGGCTATGGAAGTCAACGGCCTAGATAATTTTGAGGCTGCCAAAACTGTCTCTGATATTGCGACTTTCATGATAGAGGAAAAATTCGGAGGCTACACCGTCCCCTCTGTGGAGCAGATTCAGGATATAGTTGAGTTAGTGCTTATGAAGAGGGGTTATCTTGATATTGCCAAGTCTTACATTTTATACCGGGAGAGGCACAAAGATATCAGAGAAGCTCAAAAAACAGGTATTAACTTGGTAAGATTGATTAAGGATTACATCAATGATGTGGATTGGAAAATCAAAGAAAACAGCAACGAAGGCGTCATGAGTTTTTCAGGGCTAAACGCCAGAGTTTCAGGAGAAGTCCTCTCGAATTTCGCTCTCAATCAGCTCTATTCGGAAAGAATAAAGAAAGCTCATCTGGAAGGAGATTTTCATATCCATGATCTCTCTTACCCCATCGTGGGCTACTGTGCCGGATGGTCTCTGGAGAATCTTCTTAAAAAAGGATTCGGTCATGTGCCCAACCAGGTCCACTCTTTTCCCGCCAAGCATTTGGAGACAGCAACCTTACACATGGTGAATTTTATCGGCACAATGCAGGGAGAGTTTGCCGGAGCACAGGCCTTCTCCAGTGTCGATACTTTACTAGCTCCCTTTGTCAGGGCTGATAATCTCAGTTACGAGCAGGTTAAGCAAGATCTCCAGAAGCTTATTTTTGGTTTGAATGTTCCTTCCCGATGGGGATGGCAAACTCCTTTTTCTAATTTGACCTTTGATTGGACAATTCCTGAGGACATGAAGGATAAACGGGTGATTATTGGCGGAGAAGAGCAGGATTCAACCTACGGGGATTATCAGAAGGAAATGGACATGATCAACAAAGCTTTTCTGGAGCTTATGATTGAGGGAGACCAGAAAGGCCGTGTTTTTACTTTTCCCATACCCACCTACAATTTAACCAAAGACTTTGACTGGGACACTCCAAATGCTAATCTCATTTTTGAGGTTACGGCTAAGTATGGAATTCCCTATTTTCAAAACTACATTGGTACGCATTTAGACCCTGGCGATATAAGGGCCATGTGCTGCCGTTTAAATCTTGACCAGAGAGAACTGTTAAAGAGACCCGGAAGCATGTGGGGTCCTGGAGATTCCACTGGTTCCATCGGTGTGGTCACTATAAACATGAGCCGAATCGGTTATGAGTCAAACGATGAAGCTGAGTTTTTTGAACTGTTGAAGAATCTGATGATTCTAGCCAGGGAATCTCTGGAAACAAAAAGAGAGGTGGTAAACAAAATGCTGGCCAAGGGTTTCATGCCTTATACCCTGGTTTACCTTGGTCATTTTGATAATCACTTTTCAACCATCGGCATCTGCGGAATGAACGAGGCGTGTCTCAATTTGCTGGGGAAAAGCATCGGAGCTCCGGAAGGAAAGGAATTCACTATCAAAACTTTAAATTTTATGAGGGACACCATTCAGAAGTTTCAGGAAGAAACAGGAAATTTGTATAATTTGGAAGCCACTCCTGCAGAGTCAGCTTCTTACCGCTTGGCAAGGCTGGATAAAGAAAAATACCAGAACATCATCACTTCTGGAGCTGATAGGTATCCTTATATTACAAATTCGACTCAGCTAAATGTCGATGCCACCCGGGATATATTTGAGGCTGTGGAACATCAGAAGGATATTCAACCTCTTTATACCGGAGGAACCATATTCCATGCTTTTCTCCCAGAAGCCATTGACAGGGAAACATGCAAGAAATTGGTCAGAAAGATTTCTGAAACACCGCTGCCTTATTTCAGCGTCACGCCTACTTTCAGTGTATGTCTGAACCATGGTTATTTGAAGGGCCAGGTTTCCACCTGTCCTGAGTGTGGTGGAAATACAGAAGTTTATTCTCGAATAGTTGGTTATTTGAGACCTGTGGCTACCTGGAATGACGGCAAGCAGCAGGAATTCAAAGACCGAAAACCTTACACCAAGGTCGCCTAGGAGATGGAATATTTTCTTTTTTCTTATCCCAATTGCTCAGATTGTGAAGATCTCAAGAGTTACTTGAAAAAGATAGGTGTTGAAGCTGGAGAATACAGCCTGATTCTGAAAGAAAGCAAACTGAAAATCAGAGAATTCCTGCCTCGTATCAAAAGAGATGACAAGGGGGCAATCATTCTTCCCTCTTTGGTGCTTCAAGAGGAAGGGGAAGTTGTGACTGTTTTAAATAGTTGTTTGGAGTTGGAGGAATGGTTGAAATCAAGGGCCTAGAAAAATTTGCCCCCAAGGACTTTTCTGGCTACATTTCCTCAACAGTATTTTTAGGAGGGTGCAATCTAAGGTGCCCTTACTGTCACAATTCAGATTTAGTTCTGAAGCCTGAGTCTGTTCCAACGATTCCCCTAGATTATTTCCTTGGCTTTCTAGATTCAAGAAAGAATTGGCTCGAAGGCCTCTGCATTACTGGTGGAGAACCCTTGATTCACAAAGACTTAGAAGAACTTCTTTTTTGCATCAAGGAGAGGGACCTTCTCATAAAGATCGACACTAACGGCTCTTTTCCAGCCAGACTCGAAGAGCTCATTCAGAGGAAACTGGTAGACCATATTGCCATGGATGTGAAAGCTCCCCTGGAGAGATACCAGGAAGTGACCAAATCTCGAGTGAAGGAGGAGGATATTGCAAGGAGCATCGAGATTATCAGGAATTCGGGCCTCGGATATGCCTTTCGGACCACTGTCGTGCCTGACCTCGTTGGTCCTCAAGATATAGAAAAAATCAGTAAAATGTTGAAAGGTGCCAAAATCTTTCAACTGCAACAATTTGTGCCTGTTAATACTCTGGACAGTCTTTACCTTCAAAAAAAGCCTTACCCGGATGAAGAAATCAAAGAATTTGCCAAGATAGCCAAGCCGTATTTTTCGGAAGTCAGAATCGAAGGTGCTTGAGCCATGGAACTGAAGGTCAAAAAGATTCATAAAGATGCCCGGCCTCCCCTTTACCAACATAGCGGGGACGCTGGATTGGATGTTTTTTCTTGTGTCGATTGTGTTCTAGAGGTAAAAGAAACAAAGCCTGTACCCACTGGGATTCAAGTGGCTATTCCAGAAGGCTATGTAGGTCTAATCTGGGATAAGAGTGGCATTTCGCTGAAAGGTGTTCACCGGCTGGCTGGAGTCGTTGATTCTGGCTATCGAGGAGAGGTCAAGGTTGTGCTGACCAACCTCGGGGATAAACCCTTTATCATCGAGAAAGGAATGAAGATTGCCCAGCTTCTGATCCAGAAGGTTGAAGAGGTAAAAGTCGTTGAAGCTGAAGAACTGGATGGAACCACTCGAGGAGATAAAGGTTTTGGAAGCACGGGGAAGTATTAGAAAAAGGATTTTTGTGGTTCTTGTCAGGCCAGAAAAGGCTGAAAATGTTGGTCTGGTTGCCAGGAGCATAAAAAATACGGGGTTCAAGAATCTCCGTATAGTGCAGCCATCGTCTTTGAGCGAAAAATCCTTCCTGACTGCAGTTCATGCCCGGGATATATTAGAAAAAGCTCCATTGTACTTGAATCTAAGAGAAGCCACCGCTGACCTTGACCTTGTTTTTGCTGCTACCTCAAAAAAAAGGAAGAACTTTTCCTCCCTCTCCTTGGATGAAGCGGTGGAGAAAATGCTGAGTTTTCCTCCAGCGACCAGAATCGGACTTCTCTTCGGGAACGAGAGGACCGGTCTAACCTCAACGGAACTGAGGAGTTCAAACTTCAGGTTTAGGATTCCTCAAGCTTCAAAGCAGCCTTCCTACAACTTGGCCTCGGCTGTTCTTCTCACTCTTTTCCCCCTGTTCAGACACAGTTTTCAGGATCAAGAGCCAACAAGAAGCAGGTCTCTCTCTCGTAAGCAACAAGAGGAATTTATTCAGCTAGTATTAGATAAGCTGGAGAAGAAAGGATTCATCCACTCTACCAATAAAGAGCATGTCACTGAGATGGTCTATGACCTCTGCGGCCGACTAGCTCTGACAGACAAGGACAAAAGGTTATTGCTGGCCATTTTTTCCAAAGTCTAAAAGGCTCCGGCTGAAGGAGCAAAGAGTGCCTGATGGTGAATTGACTTTTACTGATTTGGAATAAGTAGAGGTAACCACAAATAATAAAATCCGCTTTTCAGGGTTTGCAGGAGATTCTCATAATTACTGTTTGTATTCTTCGAGAGGGAATGTTCCTTTAATCCTTTGGCGTAAATATTGGTTTTTTTCTTGGGATAATAAGAGTAAGCAATGACTTTGGCTTCTTTTAAAGAGGTCAGGGAAAGAATCTTCTTCAGAGCTTGGTCAAAATAGCCAATTTCATCGATAAGTTTCAGGTCGTAGGCTTGGGTAGCGGTGTAAACTCGCCCATCGGCTATTTTTTCAAGTTCTTCTCGGGTAAGATATTCTTTCCTGTTTTGATAAACAACCTCCACAAACTTCTGGTAATAATCGTCTATAATGGTTTGAAAAACTTTCTTCTCTTCTTCAGTGATATCTCTCCAGAGGCCCCCACTATCTTTCATCTTGCCTGATTTTATGATGTTGATTTTTATCCCGATTTTCGAAAACAGTTCCTTGAGATTGGGAAAAATGGATATGACGCCGATGCTTCCGGTAAGAGTGGAAGGGTGGGCCATGATATAATCGCAGCCTGAGGCAAGGTAGTAACCTCCTGAGGCAGCGAGCCCCATCATTAATCCCATCACAGGCAGGCCTGTCTTTTTTTTGAATTTCAGGACTTCATTGTAAAGAATATCGCTGGCCGTGACTTCTCCGCCTGGAGTGTCCAAGCGAAGGATGACTCCTTTGACTGTTTTATCCTTAGAAGCTTTTTCCAGCCGGTAGTAGACACGGGAGAGGATATCTCCTTCTCTTTCCAGGAATCCGGGGCTGACCGTCGAACTTATGATACCTTCGACATCGATAAGCAGGATTTTCTCTTTGGCTTTGCTTTTGACCAACTCCACCTCTTCGATTCTTTCTTCACCCAAAAAATCAAGGTGGAAATGAGGCGCGCATCCCCAAATCACCAAGAATAAAATCAGGATCAAACCCGTGATTTTTTTCATTTTTCCTCCTAATTTTGGCAATTCACATACTGGAAGATTATACCAAATATTTTGGCTATAATCTCTCGTCATGCTTCTCTGTTCTTTAAAGTTTTAAGGGAAGACAATAATTTTTGGAAGCATCTTTTTTCCGTGATATCATAAAAGTTCAGGTCTGCTTTTAGGAATGGTTTTGCTCCCTTCAGATTTTTAACGCCATTCCCTCGCCGTCCTTCTCAGTGGCTGCGGAACTCCGCACGTTTGCTCTATATCCACTGGAATGATATCCTCTGTTCAAACCTAGCCCACCCTTTTTGCAGGGACGTGCTCAATACATCCTCGCCGCCTGACTCCTTCGAAGAACGGCTCGGGAAGGCTAAATCTGAAATGGTCGCTTCAACCATTCCTAAAAGCATTATGTATCACGGGAAAAAAGAGGCTTAAATACTTTTTTTCATGATTGACTTACCCTTTTTTTGATGATATAAATTTTTCAGGAAAAGTTGAAGAAAAATACATAGAAAGGGGTTTTTCTCAAGCAACTAAACGAGCTCTTTCTGATGAAATTTTAGCTGTTTCCAGAAGGCATTTCCAAGCAGGATAAGAATAACAGAAGAAATTTCTTAGGAGGAAAAAAGAGATGAAAAAAATAAAAAATTTTATTCTGGATCATCTCGAAGGAGCTATAGTCACTCTCATCATCATCGGGATTGTAGCTATTGCTTTCCTTGTTTATTACAAATTTTCCTTTCTCAACTTCTTTTTCCTCCCTGTTATCCTGGCAGGATATTTTTTAGGGAAAAAAAAGGCAGTTTTAGCTGGGATTTCTTGTATTCTTCTAGTCATCCTTTATCTGATTTTTTCTCCTTTGTTATTCGGGCGAAAAATAGAGGTTTTTCTCGACACGGTTATCGATCTTCTCACTTGGGGTAGTTTTTTGATTTTAGCTGGTTATATCGTCGGAAATCTTTTTGAACAGAAAGAAAGCAAACTGAAAAGTCTGAAGCAAGCTTATATCGGGAGCTTGGAAATCATGCTTAAATATTTAGAAGTAGCTGATAAAGAAAGGCCTCACTCGGTGAGAGTCTCTCTCCTTGCTGGCCGTATTGCCGAGGCTGCTGGGCTGGAAACTTCAGAAATAGAAAATATTAAATCAGCTGCCTTGCTCTCGGAAGCAGGAATTATTCGGGATAGTCTTCCTTTTTTTGAAGAAGCCGCTGATTTTGTGGCCAGTAAGAAAAAAATCGACCAGTCTGATATAGAAGAAAGAGAAAAGATCATTCTTACTTCTACAGCTTCTCTATTGAAAGCTATCGAACCTATTCTGGTTGGCTATTTTCGCTATTATGTGGAAGAAGCTGAAGTTCTGGATAAAAATTTGGCGGAAATTCCTCTCGGAAGTAGTATCATTGCCATTACAGAGCTCTATGACAAGAAAATTGCTCAGATGTCCCCTCACGAAGGAGGAGGAATAATAAAATGGGAAGATATAGATAAGCTTTCAGGTCGGACTTTTCCCGCCAATGTTATTGATGCTCTGAAAAGTGTGGTTTCTTCCTCCTGACCATAATTTTTCAGAGAAATTATTCCCCAGAGAGCATAATGTGCTCCCAAGAAAGAAAATGATTTTTAGGTCCCTTCATAGCGGATGAAAGGTTTTATTGTTGTCGGTATTGATTTAGCCGGAGTTCCTGGACGACCGACTGGAGCATGTACACTTAAAGATTACAATGTCTCCACTCTCATTCTCTATACTGATGAAGCAATCCTGAATTATGTCGAGAAGGCGAAGCCGGATCTGGTGGCAATTGATGCTCCCTTGACTCTTCCTCCTGGGAGAAAGTCTATCAATGAAAGAGGAAAGCATCATTTTCGTCCCTGCGATGAAGAATTGAGGCGGAGAAAAATCCCTTTTTTTCCGATTACCTTAGGTCCCATGAGGAGTTTGACCGAAAGGGGAATAAAGCTGCGCCAGAGGCTGGAGAGAGCGGGCTTTCGAGTGGTTGAGGTATATCCAGGGGGTGCCCAGGATATCTGGGGCATTTCTCGGGCAAAACATAGCCTTAACGATTTGAGGCTCGGGTTAAGGCGGCTGGGAATTAGAGGGTTAAAGAGAAAAATTTCGGCTCATGAATTGGATGCGGTCTCAGGCGCTTTAACTGGACTTCTTTTTCTGCAGGGAAAGGGAGAAGTCTATGGGAATTTTTCCCAAGGAGCCATCATCATGCCCGCAAAATAGGTTCTAATTTGTTTATGTAAGCATCCTTTTTTCCGTGACAGGAGGTTTTTGGGAGTGGTCTCGCTTCCCTCAGATTTCTTTCGGTGAAGATCCCATCTGGGATGGCAATATCAAAATCGATCTTGGTGATAATCATTTCTGTTTTTGAGTTTTCCCTCAACCGTTCCTGTTTACTGGCCGGATGCCTGGCGCAGATCAAGAGATAATCAAAAGTTGTGGGGAAAGGAAAGGAAAAAGGAGGAAGATAGAGAAAGAAGATCCTTATAGATTAAGGTCTGATTCTTAGAGCTTTTTCTTTCTCGGACCGATGACCTTTACAGCTCGAGGAACCACCTTCACTTCGATTTTGTCTTTAATGCCTAGAAATTCGCCGTTGTATTGAACAGGGAGGTCTTTGCCCTTGATAATCATCTTTTTAGCCTTAAAGTGTTTCTGTGTTTTTTGGAAGAGGCCTAGATAGATAAGTGAAAAAAACATGAGATATTTCCATCCACTCGTCTCAAAAAAGGTTATGTCAAGATAGCCGTCATCAATCCTGGCTTTGGGAGCGACTTTCCAGCTGTAGCCAAAGTAATTTGTCTTCCCTATGACACAGTCAAAGAGTTTTAGCTTTAATTTTTTTCTATCGAAATGCTCTCCGCGGCCATCTATTCCATCAATGAGCTCAATTTCCTGCTCTTTTTGGGGCAAGGCAAACATGATCCTTGAAGCCGACAGATGGCCGAGGAGACCTTGAATCTTGTGCCTGAGTTTCTCTTGGGTAACTTTGGCGGTTGCTCCGATGCTGGCAAAGCCGGCCATTTTTCCTTCGATATCGATCAGATCGGCTTCTTTTGGCCAGCCCTCAGAAAGAATCTTGATGGCTTTTTTCGGGTCTTTAGGAACGCGAAAAGATTTGCGGAAAGCATTCCCGCTTCCTATAGGGATGAGACCTAATAGGATGTCGTTCTTATTTCCGCTTTCTATGATTCCTTGAATAACATCGGCTACAGTTCCATCTCCCCCAACAGCTACGATGACCTTATTATCTAAGCTCTGCTTCTTGGCTGTTTCAATTGTGTCTTTCTTTTTTCCCTTAATGTTGATGATCTTTCCAGGCAGGTTTTTCTGGAGAAAGCTTCTGAGCTTTTTTCTCCTCTGCCATCTGTCGCGGGCAGCAAGAGGATTAATAATGCAGGAAATCTTTTTTTCCGAATCTTTTCTATTATTCAAGGCCAACTCGATTAAAGGAACTTATAACATCTCGCAGGGCGTAAGTCAAAACTTAAGGGAATCATTTTTAACCGCACTCACCGTTTCTTTGATCCCCTTTTCTAAGCTAAACTTAGGCCGGAAACCGAAGTGTTTCTCTGCTTTGGATGAGTGAAAAAGCCAGTCGCTCCGGTCAGCAAAGCCTTAGGTGGCATCTCGTCTGTTTCTTTTGGTTTTTTTCAATAGACTTCTCAATAAAGGATAGGCAAGAGGGATGGCGAGAGCAATGAAAACGACTGGAAACAGATAGTCTGGGATCTTAAAAATATGACCAAAGAGGGCAAGGAGATAGAAGCGGGGAGTCCGGGAAAGAAAAATAGCCAGAACATATTTCGGCAGTGGATAGCGAGCCAAGACAACCAAAAAGCGAAAGGGATAAAAAGGCATAGGTGTGAATCCAGCCACCAGGAGAGCCATAAAGGGAGCCTTGTTAAAAAACTCGATTGTCTTGCTAACCCATTTGGTGTGGCGAACTTTGCTGAAGGGTTTTAAATCGCCAACATATTTAAAGACAGAATAATTGATAATCTCAGCCAGGAGTGTGCCTGCTAGAGCGACAAGAGTGACAGCTAGCGGCGAATAAAATTTACTAAAATAGAGAAGAACAGGCTCATGGGGAACTACGGCGATCAAGAATTCAGCCGGAAAGCTGTAAAAGAAAAAGATCCATAGGTTTTTGCTTTCCCTGATAGATTCAGAGCTGAACCACACTGCAAGGAGAATAAGGATCAGGGTTATTTCGAGGACAAAGGTTATTGTCCTGATTTTGGAAGGGATGACCTTTTTTTCAGGGGAAAGTTGGTGGGTTAGATTTTTATTGTTTTTCATTCAAGTGATGAATTGGAGAAGCATGCATTTTTATGATTAAAAAATAATGCTTAGGCTATCCTTTATCAAATACGATTTGGGCCTCTCTGCGTTGGCCCGAAGCGAAGTGTAGCAATCTCCGCAATGGTTATTATTTAAAAAATCTTCTTTGAGTTCTTCTTGCGATTTGTAGTCCTTGATAATTAAACCACAAGGTGAGAGGGTGCCGTCAGGGTTTACGACCAAAAATCTCTCACCTGCCCGACAGTTTGCAATGGAACCTTTCTCGAAGTAATTGATCATCCTCCTCAGGATATAATCAGAGGTGTAGATATTTTTGTATCTTCTTTTGAAACAAAGCAATTGAGCGATTATCTCTTTGAATTCTTCCCTCTCGTTCTCTGAAAGGAGGTAACTTTTATCTTTTGTCCTCAGGGGAGTATAGGCGCTGAAATTTATCTTGAGCTTCCATTGGAGAGCCAATTCAGCCAGTGTGATGAGGTCTTTAAAGTTGTCACTCTGCACGACACAACTCAGGGTGATAGCTTTATTGTTTCCTGAATCGAGCTCCTGAATGAGTTTTTCTATCCGGCGAAAAAGGCCTGGAACACGTCGGAATTCATCGTGGCGCTCATCAGGATAATCTAAAGATAAGGAAAATTCATCCACTCCTGATTCCCGAAGACTAAGATATCTTTCTTTTGACAAAAGAAGACCGTTAGTGGTGAGAACGATGAAGGGAGCTCTGTTTGGTGTCCTCAAGGCCCCGATGATTTCTTCCAAGTCTTTTCGAAGAAGAGGCTCTCCTCCAGAAACTTGAGCCACCACAGGCTTAATTTGCCTGCAAAGCTCACCGTATCTTTGGGGGGTTGCTCTCACTTCATGCACCGGGCCACCCAAATGACAATGTTTGCAACGGGCATTGCATCGATAGGTCACTTCAAAGGAAACACAGAAGGACCTTTTTCTTAGGTAATTGCTTAGGCCACGTTTGGCTAAAGAGAATAAACGAATTGGAGAATCCATAAAAATTTTCCTTTATTATTGTCGAGATATTTTTTTACCAGCTAATTTCCTTTTATTCAAGAGATGAATTGAGAAGGACTTAACTCCAATTAGGAGTGAAGCAAATATTGTCGCTAAAATCTGAAGTTGAGGTTGAAATATCAAGATTAAGGTCACCACAGCAGAGTTGCAAAATTTACCTACTGGACTGAAATTCAAGAGGTAGACGGTTCGGTCAACTTTATAAAAATAATTGGGAGAAATGAGATCGTATTTTAAGAATTGATAACTCAAGTAAAAATCAACAAAAGCAAAATCAATCAGGTATAGGGCAACAGGTAAGAAAAGGCTGGGTCGGAAATGGAGAAAATTTATATAGAAGAACAGAGTTTCGATTCGGTCAGCTATGATATCTATCTCAGCTCCCAAGATCGTTTCTTGTTTAAATCTTCGCGCATAGAAGCCATCACTGACATCACCCAACCAGTGGATTCCCAGACCGATGAAATTGTAAGCAGGATTCATTTTGGTAATGGCTAGGATAAAGAAAACCAGGGAAGCAATTAATCTCACCAGAGTCAGAACATTCGGTTCACTGAAGACACATCGGGGATCTTTTGGCTTAAACAGTTGGCATTTCAAGTTTAATTTCCTTTTTCGTTTTGCCTTTTAGGTGATTAAGGATGTCTTCCAAGCCTTATTTCCCTTGATTAATAACCTTTTCTGCGTTCTTTTGGTTGAGGAATGTCAGTTAAGAATTTAATTTTTTCAGGAAGAGGAGGATCAAATTTGCCGTTGCCGTCAATATCTATAAAAACAGGATTAGTCAGAGCATAGGGAAGAACTGCCTCGTCAAGGTCCCCGTTTTTTGATGGACATTGGACCACAGGATAGAGACTCTTTTTTCCTAGAACTTCAACGGCTAGGTAGGAGTCGCAATTCAACTTCAAGCTGATTTCTTTGCTGAGCTTTTCAATCCGTTTTTCTTTGACTCTCACCGGTATGGTCATTTTTCTTTCTCCGTTAATAATGATTCTGACTTCATCCACCGCTATCCAGGGTGCACTTCGGACCAGGAGGGAGATATGGATTCTTTCTCTCTCTGCAGTGAAGGAATCACCGGAAGTGTATTTATCATTGATTTTGAATTCTAGGATAGGACCGGTGCTGGCAAAAGAGCGCCCTTTTCTTAGAGATTCCATAACCGCAGCCCAATCTAATTTATCCCCTTTTTCTCCTTTATAATAAATATAGGTCCGGGCATAGCCTGGTTCTTCGGTATCTGTGGCGTGAGAATCAGAAGAGCCGACGAGGGGGAAGTAGTAACCTCGATTTAAAAGATGAAGCCAATCCTCGACAGCCACGCGATTGGAATTGTATTTGTAGGGACCATTTACAACTTCCAGCAGATCGAATGAAAAGTCAAAAGTGTTAAGCACATAGGCGGCTGATTCTTCATCTAGAAAATAGTTATTAAAATAGCCTAGATGCCTAGCGCGGGGATGATTGACTTGGAGTATAGTATGAGGGTCTTTTTGGCGGATGTCTTTGAAGAGCAGGGATGCCTCCTCAGCCAGAGGGATGAGGGCGCCATTGTTTTCCTGCTCTGGGTTGGCCTTGAGGGGATAAGTGTTGAAATGGATAACACCATTATGGGTGACTTCATTTCCGCTGATAACGGCTAGGTATTTATTCAAGCCGAGCTTCTTCAGTGCTGGATAATAATTGGTAATGTAGTTATGGTCGGTGGCTACAGCGACATCCACTCCTTCGGCAATCACTGATTTTATTCTCTCAGGAAGAAGCAGAGTACCGTCTAAAGAATTTTGGGTATGCAGATGGGGATCAAGCGAGAGAAGGTTTGATGTATCAACCACTTTGTCAATAACAAAGACGATTTCCTGGTATTGGCCTTTTAAGACTTCTGTGACTTTCTGGTCAAGGGAGTATTCCGGTCCTCTTGAAGCAGAGAGGAGATATGTTCCGACAGGCAATTTGACCTCCTGCCCATCCTCCTGGGGATATATAGAATTTTTGAATCTCTCCCAATCCCTTCCAGACTCCACAGGATTTTCTGGCTTAAAATAGGGTGATTTAGAAGGCTCCAGACCGATGAAAGTGACTTTTCCGGGATTGAATTCGCCTCTGCTGTTTCGGATTTTGACCTTAAGATTTCCATGGGGTGGTTCATTGAGAGTGCATGAATTCGTGGTGTCTTTTTCGACGGTTAAGAATTCTTCGCAGACTGCGGGAAAAAAGTTAGCCCGGACCAGGTAAACACCTCTGGGTAGAGGGACTTCAAGAGAAGAGGTTTTTTCCAGAAATGAGCGGAAAAAGATGGAATCAGAGTAAGCATCCTTGATGATAACTTCCATCTGCTCTCCTTTAAAATCTTTAAATTGAACCTCAGCGGGAAAAGAGTCAATTTTAAGAATTTGGTAGATATCTTTGAGCAAATTCTCATAATGGACATCAGTTAAGAGAATGTAGTGAATTTCAAAAGCTTCTCCTGGAGCAAGCTTCCCTGGTTGGGCATTCTTTTGATAGGGATTCAGGTTGAGCCAGGCCAGGCAATGTCCTTTTTTCTGATAGATCCGATACCTTAAGTTCGGATGCTTTTCCTCATCAAAAGGATTGAAATAGTAGCTGTGAAAGGCAGTAAAAAAGAGGTCATAGCTGAGGTCTTCGAATTCCTTATTTCCTGTATTTTTCAGGGTAGATAGGATATCGATCTTTCCCTTTTGGTAGAAGAAGTTGTAGCGAGTCTTGATTTCTCCTTTTTTTCCATCCTTGGCTTCGTACTGGGCCAGGGCTTCGAAACTCAGAATTCCTTCTGGATAACCTTTTTTTATTTGCTTCAGTGAAGAATAGGTGAGGAATTTTCTTCGGTTGTTCACTTTGATCACTGGTGTGCCGATGCCCAGGTCACTCACCAGGTTTTTTCCAGCAGGAACAAAGCTTAGAATACTTCCCAAAGCATTGGCTCGAGGATAGCTAATAGTAGGCTTTAAAGGCCTGGCAATCCCACCGATCAAGGCCAGGTTTTTTCCGTCTGAGATCACAAAATCTCCCTTTTTCCATTGTTGACATGTTTTCTCAGGAAAATCCCCAGAGCTCTTGATGACTTTCACCTCAAATTCTTCACCGGGGAGGAGAAGAGGAATTAAGAGAAGGAATAATATTAAAAGAAGAAGGCATAAATTTTGTTGGATTTTCATTAATTTTCTCCTTCTTTCAAAAAACAAAAAAAAATCGTTTATTTTCATGAATAGCTTACAATATACTAAAAATTGGGTGAGTTCAATTTTTTTAAATCACCTGGGGTCAGAATTTGTAACTGGGTTCAGGCCTTATCATTAAGAAATGCTCGGGGAAGGAAGTGGAGTCTGATTCGGACTTTAACAGTAAGGCCTGACTCCGCTTATACAAAAGATGAAACCAAGTTCAAGGTTTTCATAGATGACAAAGCCTGACCCCGACTCAGGGGAGTTTGCAATACAAAGGAGGTTTCGATAAAATCCTTTTTATCTGGAATTCGAATAATAGGTTAAACCGTGAAAAGATTCGAAAAGGTTATGGAGAAAAAAGGAAAAAAATTCCTATTCAAAGTGGAAACTTCTGAGAATCATAAAGACTACTCAAAATACGAAGAGCTGAGGGAAGAAATTTGGAGTTTTCCCGAGGATAGCATGCCCGGAACTCGGAATATGATATGTGAAAATTTTCTTCATGATGGAAGCAGTCTTTTTATTGCTGTTTATGCGGAGGCAGAGGAAGGCGGCTTTACAGAAGACAAGGCTCATCTGGTTGGCTTTTCTTACGGATTTGTCGGTGTCAAGGATAAGGAAATTGCCTTCAGAGAGGTGGATAATATTCAATTCTATTCTCAGTACACTGGAGTGAGGGAGGATTTCCAGGAGTTTGGTCTCGGGATTTTAATCAAAGAATTCCAGAAAGAAGCGCTGATCGATTTATTCGGAATTTTCACTGTGACCTGCACTTATGACCCCTTGACTGGTGTGAATGCCTATCGGAACATTTATCACTTTGGGATGGAGGTCATAAAATACCGAGTCGACCTCTATAGTGATTTTGGGGGTCATCTGAACAGGAGGGATATTCCCAGTGACAGGTTTGTCATGTCGTGGGATTTGACAAGAGAGCATCAAAGGCCTGCTTTTGATGTTGGATCCTTACTCGAGAGAGATCAGATAGTGAACGAAGTCGGATTTGAAGAGATTAAGGGAAAAAGCGGTCCCTTGGAACTTGAAGTCATTAAAGAAGTTGACCTTGATTTAGACCATGAATTCTTGCTGCTTGAAATTCCTTTTGATTACTACCAGATACTTAAGGAAACAGATGTCCAGGATCAAAAAATCAGAGAAATTCCCCTTGAATGGAGGTTGAAGACGAGACAGGCTTTCCAAGATTATTTTCAGAAGGGCTACAAGATTATTGATTTCCGGCTGATAAGAAGAAATGACCGCAAAAGGGATTTTTATATCCTAAAAAAATTGGATGAAATTATAAATGTTACAGCCTTTCCTATGAATCTTCAAGGAGGGAAAATTTAAGACTTTGACTGACTGATTTCTTGGCTATTTCGTCAGTAATTTTTATTATTATTTCATATACACCTGGCTCTGGTAGGGCAGAAAGAGGGATACTGGTGCCTTCCAACAGTGACCTCAATTCAGTAATTTTTTGTTGTTTTTTTACAGGATTCATCCGGTACTTCTTTTCACCTTTTTGGAGTTCAAATTCAATAAGAAGAGAGCAGTTTTGATTTTCATCGAAGGCAATATTGTAAATATAATAGAATATATTGATAGCTTTGTTGAGATAAAGGAGGAAAGCAATGTTCAAAAAAGAAATTCCTATTCATCTGAACCTTTTATTCATTGTCTCAATCATTCTTTTCTTGGCGACTTTTTCTTTCGCTCAAAAAGAGGCAAATCCTCTTGTCCTTCAGGAGATGACCTGGACCGATGTCAGGGAATATTTGGACGCCAGTGATATGGTGATCGTTCCTCTGGGCGCCACCGAGCAGCATGGTCCGCATTTGCCTCTGGGAACAGATTATTATGAGGCTCTGGGGATGTCAAAAATCATCTCGGCTCAAACCGGGGTGGTTGTTGCTCCTGTTCTTTTAGCTGGCTACAGTGTGTATCATTCCGGTTTTCCCGGAACACTGAGCCTTAAGCCTGAGACTATGGAACAGGTTTTATTCGAGACGGTCGGGATGTTGATGAAGTATGGGTTTCGCCGCTTTCTCTTCTTCAATTATCATGGAGGGAACAATATCGTCCAGCAAAGGGTCATTCACCGTATTAACCACACCACTGAAGCCATAGCCATAGCTATCGGACACGGCTCTCCAATCCAGAAAGAAGAAGAAGGGGAGTTTTTTGATTGGCATGCCGGAGTGGACGAGACCTCCATCATGCTTTATTTAAAGCCTGAGTTGGTCAAGATGGAAAGGGCTGAAAAACCTAAAATTCAATTTACCCCGCAGATGCAAAAGCTTCAAGAATTATCACAAGAATATCCAGAATTGACGGATGTCTGGAATTCCATAATAGGCGTTCCTGAAGAGACAAAAAAAGGAGGCTCGAGCCGAGAAATCTCGAGCAACGGGATCTGGTCCTTTAGCGATCCCAAAAAGGCAAATTCCAAGATAGGCGAAAAAACAGTGAACAGGATGGTGGAAACAGCCGTCAAGTTCATCAACGCCTGGAAACAAGCCAAATAATCAGTAAAAAATGGGGTCAGGCCTTTATAACTTTTATAATTGCACTTTTTATTCTTGACTTTCTCGAATTTGAAATCTCTGTTGTCCCCCTGAAATTTCCATCTTAATCTCTGATTTCCTTAAAGAAGGTACGAACTAAGCTTGTTTTTTTATTGTGAATGATTTTAAATAGATTCTCTTATATTTCCTTAGGGAGTGTGAAGATGAAAAGAAAAAATCTCATTATTTTTATTGTGTTTATCTTTATTTTAGGTTTTTGGCTGAAGGCCTGCCAGAAGAAACTGGATGAAGAGAGCATTAAATCTAAGGCCAGTGAAATTCACGAGAGAATCCTGACCGTGGACACTCATTGTGATACGCCTTTGCTTCTCTTAAGGCAAAAATGGGATATCGGCATTCGTCATGAGCCTGGCAAGAGAGGAAGCGGACAGGTCGACCTTCCTCGAATGAAAGAAGGTAGCCTGGATGCTTCGTTTTTTGCTGTCTTCTACGGTCAGGAGGAGAGGACTCCTGAAGGATATGCCAGAGCCAAGAAACACGCTTTGCTCTCCTTGGAGGCAATTCATAAAATGGGCGCAGATTATTCTGAGCTTGTGGAATTGGCTGTATCTCCTGATGATGCCTACAGATTAGAAAAGGAAGGGAAAAGAGCTGTCTTCATCGGCCTGGAAAATGGCTACCAGATTGGAAAAGATCTTTCTTTACTGGAATTTTATCATAAAAAGGGAGTTCGGTATATTACTCTCTGCCATACACAGGATAATGATATCTGTGATTCTTCAACAGACAGGCTGAATCCCGAAGATAATGGTTTGAGCGACTTCGGAAAAGAGGTTGTTGCCGAATGCAACCGTCTGGGAATCATGGTGGATGTCTCTCATATTTCTGATAAGTCTTTCTTCGATGTCCTCAAAGTCACTCAAGCTCCCGTTATCGCTTCCCATTCCAGTATCCGCGCTCTCTGTGACAGCCCCAGAAACTTAACAGATGAAATGCTCAGAGCTTTGGCCTCAAACAAGGGCGTGATTCAGATTTGTTTCGTTTCCAGTTTTATCAAAGAGCCAAAGCCAAATCCAGAAAGAGATAAGGCCATCGCCGAACTCCGAGAAAAATATCGATCCTGGAAAGGCAAAAAGGATGAAGCTTTCAGAGAGAAAATGTGGGAAGAATACGGAGAGATTTTTCAGAAATATCCGGTGGAGATGGCTACTATCGAGGAACTTGTTGACCACATAGACCATGCGGTCAAAATCGCAGGCATTGACCATGTCGGAATCGGCACTGATTTTGACGGGGGAGGAGGTGTCGATGGTTGCAATGACGTCAGCCAGCTGCCTTGTATCACTGAAGAGCTCGTTCGCCGGGGTTATTCTGAGAGAAAGATTCAAAAAATTTGGGGCGGAAATATCATGCGTGTCTTTAGAGAGGTTATTGCTATATCAGAGAAGCTTCGAGCTGAAAGGAAGAGTATAGAATAAAAAGCCAAAGCAACGACCAAGCTGGCTAACCTGTTTCTCGAAATCAAACAACTCCAGAAGGAAATAATTTGGCAGTCCTTTTTTGCCTTTTGAGCTGTGTTTTTCAAATCGATCTTGATTTTTTCCATAATTTGTAAAATTTTTTTACAAAAAAAAATTCTCTGTAGCTCCTTGAGTGTTCAAAATTGTTCATAATAAAAGAATTGCTCCTCTTTTGCGTTGGCATAAAATTTGCTTTTTTAATTTGCCTTCAACTCAATTATTTTTTATTATTTAGGAAAGCATGATGTCAAAGAAATACCTCACTTGCATCTTGGTCGTTTTTAGTCTTTTCTTCTTTTTTTTGACTGCTTTTTTTGGTCAGGCAGAAAAAGAGATTAAAAAGAAGCCTCAATATGGAGGTACCCTCCGGGTCAAATCCTTTACCAATATCTTTAGGACCCAGCTCGATCCAGCGAGTCCTGATTCCTATATTTTCGTCTCCGAACAACTCTACGATGGATTGGTCAGGCTGGATAAGAATTTGAATATCGTTCCTTCCTTGGCCGAATATTGGAAGATATCTCCTGATGGCAAGAAATACACCTTTTATCTGAGAAAGGGAATAAAGTTTCATCATGGAAAAGAGCTGAGCGCCGATGATGTGAAGTTTTCCTTGGAAAGACTCATCTACAAACAGACCAACTCCCCTTACTTCCAATTCTTCACCACTCGAGTTGTTGGTGCTCAAGATTTTCGGGAGGAAAAATCAATTCACGTGACAGGATTCATTGTTCGAGATAATTACACTTTTGAGATTCAATTGATAGCGCCCCATGTCTCCACTCTTTATTTGATGAGCATGAGTTTTTGCAAAATCCTTCCTCGCGATTCCTTGCTTTCCCAAGGAAGAGGATTTTTTTCCCAACCTTCTGGAACGGGTCCCTTCAAATTCGCTTATTGGATAAGAGGCCCTCAATTGGAAATTTTGGGTGTAAGGTTAGAAAGGAATGATGAGTATTTCAGAGGCAGAGCCTATCTGGATGCCATCGAGTTCAGCCCGCATTACACTCTGGATCATTTTTTTAATGAAGAGATTGACATTATTCCCACTCTCTCAGAGAGATTGTTAGGAACAGGCTGTCAAATTTTTGAAGGAGGCTCTTTTAATCTCGTCTTTTTAGCGGCGAGCTGCGATATTCCTCCCCTTGATCAGTTGCCTGTCCGAAAAGCTATCTTTTCTGGGATCAACAAGAGAGAAGTCCTTTTAGCCGGATTTGACATAAGATATATGCCCCGCGTCACCAACAGCTTCATCCCTGCCAAATTGCAGGGTTTTTTTCCGGAAGACAATGAAGAAAGTTACAACTCTGAAGAGGCAAAGGGGATGCTCCAGAAGGCAGGTTTTTCAGAGGAAAATAGATTTCCTCCCCTTACTCTTTTTATTATATCACCCAGAACAGAAGTCAAGATTAGAGTCTACAGGGAACTCAGAAAAAAGCTTGACGCTTTGGGAATAAGATTGAGAGTGAAGTATTATAGAAACATTGAGGAAGTCAGAAGGTTCGAAAGGCCCTTCCTGATCTTCATGGAGAGAAAGATGAATTTTCCCGATCCTGAAGATATCATCCGCCCTCTGTTCTTCTCAAAGTCTATTTTTAATGTTTTTGGCTACTCTAATCCTGAGTTGGACAAGCTTTTAGAAGAGACCGATCGCGAGCGAAGCTGGACCAGAAGGATTAAACTGTTTCATAGAATTGAGCAATTTTTATCCGCGGACATCCCGGCCATCCCTCTTTTTTCCAATCAGCAGAGAATAGCTGTTCAGCCTTATGTCAGGGGAGTTAAAATTCATCCTTTGGGCTTCTTTTACCTTGAGACCAGAAAAATATGGTTTGAGAAACATCTTGCCAGATAAAATAAAGCAATGGCTTTAAGAATGTCGCTCCAAACGAGATTCATAGTTGCGGTCACCTTTTTACTGATCATATTAGTCGGAGCAATTCTCTTTGTTATTGAAAAGAGGGAAGTCAAAACCATTTTTGAAGAATCGAAGAACAAAGGGATCCTCCAGGCCAAAAACATAGCCTATTTGAACTTGGAGCCTCTTCTCTTCTGGGATGTTGAGGCTATTGAAGGGAATATTGCCGAACACATAGACCAAAAACTCATTTATGTTATTTTCTACGACCGCTACAATGAACCGTTGGTCGCTAATGATTTTATAAAAAATTATGAAGAGATTTATTGTTGCAGTGGTTTAGAAGAAGAGATAAACGAAGACAGTTATTCCTCTGAATCGAAAAACATAAAAATCAAAGGTGAAAATCGTATCCTAAGGATTATGGAAATTGAGGTTCCGATATTCGCCCGAGGCTCACCGACCAAATGGGGCTCAATAAAGATTGGCCTTTCCTTGGAAGTCATGCGTAGAGAAATTCAAAGGACTCGTCTGGTTTTAATTTTGATCGGCCTGGGAGGACTTCTCCTTGGAGTCATGGGCGCAACTCTTCTAGCCCGAAGAATAACCGGTCCTTTGAAAAAGTTAGTTGAGGGCACTGTTGAGGTTTCTAAAGGAGATTTTTCTCACCAGATTGACATTTCTTCTCAAGATGAGATAGGAAACTTGGCGCGAAGTTTTAATAAGATGAGCGGTGAACTTCTCCAGTCAAGGAAAGGAATCGAGCAAGCCAACAGAAAATTAATCCAGGCTGAAAAATTGGCCTCCATCGGCCGCATCTCGGCTACCATTGCCCATGAAATAAGAAATCCTCTGACCTCGGTTAAATTGAACATCCAGAGAGTTCTTGAAGGCGCCGAGTTGGATGAACTTGAAGGAGAACATTTGAAAATATCCCAAGAGGGAATAAACCAAATAGAAATGTTTATTCGAGAACTGCTGGATTTTACCCGTGTTTCTGAGCTTAATTTGGATCGATTTCCCATCGAGCAAATACTGGACGAGTCAGTCAAGATGATGACCGAATCTCTGGATCAGAAAAAAGTCATCCTGGAGAGAAATTTTCGGCAGGGTTTGCCCCTGGCTTTGGTCGATGGAGATAAGTTGAGACAGGTATTTCTGAACATCCTTCGAAATGCTCATGAAGCTGTTGATGAGGGGGGGAAAATAAGTGTTTCTCTTTCTCTAAAGAGAGAAAAGCCAAGCCAAAAAATTCGGATTGTTATATCCAACAGTGGCAAAGGAATTCCAACCCAAGACTGGGATAGCATTTTTGAGCCTTTTTATACGACCAAAGCTACCGGGACCGGCTTGGGATTGGCCATAGCCCGCAAGATAATAGAACAGCACAAGGGATCTATAAAAGTTATAAAAAAAGAAGGGAAAGGGACTTCCTTCGAAGTTCTCCTTCCCTTTGGGAGAGAAGGATGAATTCAATACTGATCATAGACGATGATCCTTTGATTAGAAAAACCCTTTCCTCTCATCTATCAAAGAAAGGGTTTGAGGTCTTTTTAGAAGAAGATGGAGAGAAAGGACTTCTCAAATACGAGGACAGCTTTCCTGACTTGATCATGCTGGATATTCGCCTTCCTGATATTCCTGGTATCGAAGTCTTGAGGAAGATAAAAGAAAAGAATGATAAAGCTTGCGTCATCGTTATGACTGCCTATGATGATATGAAGACCACGGTGGAAGCTGTCAAATTGGGAGCTTTTGAATACTTAGTCAAACCCCTGGATCATGTTGAGTTGGATCTGACCATCGATAAAGCTTTTCAAGTCAGAAACCTGGAAGATAAACTCAGCTATCTGGTTGAAGAACAGCAAAAGGAATACAAAATTGACAACATTATCGGCCATTCCTCCCAGATGAGAGAAGTGTTCAAGTTAATAGGATCCGTCGCTAACACCAGGACCAATGTCCTGATTCACGGGGAAAGCGGCACCGGAAAAGAATTGGTCGCCAAGGCGATTCACTACAACAGCCTTTATAGCAGTGAACCCTTTATTGTTATCAATTGTTCAGCTATAACCGATACTATTTTAGAGAGTGAGCTTTTTGGGCATGCCAAGGGAGCTTTTACGGATGCAGTCAGTGAGACCAGAGGAAAGTTCGAGATTGCAGGGAAAGGAACTCTGTTTCTGGATGAGATAGGAGATATTTCTCCAAATCTCCAGTCGAAGCTGCTGAGAGTCATTGAAACACGAGATTTTATGAAAGTGGGCGGAGAAAAAATCCTGAAGACGGAGGCGAGAATAATTGCCGCCACCAACCAGAACATCAAACAATCGATCGAGAAGGGAAAATTCCGAGAAGACCTTTATTACAGACTGAAGGTCGTTGAGATTAGCTTGCCCTCTCTTCGAGAGAGAAAAGAAGATATCTCAGACTTAGTGCCTTATCTCCTGGAGAAAATCAATCGTGAGCTTCGCAAGAGTGTGAGGAAGGTTCCTTCTGAAGTGATGAAGCTGCTGATAAATCACCCCTGGAAAGGCAATGTGAGGGAATTGGAGAATGCTTTAACCCGAGCTGTCATTCTAGCTAAAGGGGATGTGATTCTGGAAGAGAATTTACCTCTTGAATCAGGAGAAAAGAAGTTATTTTCAAAGGAATTGGTTCCTTTGAAAGAAGTCGAGAAGAATTATATACATTATGTCCTCAAGTATACAAAGGGAAGCAAGACTCGTTCGAGTCAGATTTTACAAATAAGCCGTCCTACCTTGGATAAGAAAATTAGAGAATACAACCTGGTAGTCTGAGGTTTTTTCTCTCCAGAGGAATAATTCGAATTTTCTTATCTTGTAAACATTTTTTCCCCTGATGTAAACATTTTTTCGAGAAAATGCATCTAAAATTCCTGCCTATAGGCTAAAATTGACTCTTTTATTAATTGGCACAAAAAATGCACCATTTAAGATTTTAGCAAGGAGAAGATCGGAAAATGTCGCCAAAAAAAATTGTTGTCGTCGACGATGATGAGATGATCCGCAAGACTTTCTTCTTAATCCTTCAGAAGAAATATCTCGTCTATCTCGCTAAAGATTCAAAGGAAGCCTTGGAACGTTTTAAAAACGCCGAGGCCGAGATTGATTTAATCATTGCTGATCTGAAGTTGCCTCATATCAATGGAATAGAGTTGATTTCAAAATTCAGAAAAATGGGATACAAAGGCGAAGTCATCATGATTTCTGCTTATCCGGATTTAATCAACAAGAAGAAGCTGAATCGTCTTTCTATAGCTAATTTCTTTGTTAAACCCTTGGATCTGAAAGCATTAAATCGTTCTATAGATTGTCTTTTAAATACAAAAAGCATTTCTGGAGCAAGGCTGTAAGGATAGGTGGCCAGGATAAGATTTTTATAGGAGAAAAAAATGGCAACAAAATTAATCCCTAGAGAAGGAAAAGAACAAATTCAAGAGTTCAGCATCGATGGAAGCTCCCTCTCGGGAATTATCGAAAGTCTGGATCTTGATTTTTTGGATAGATCGGATAAGAAGAGTGAAAAACTCCAAGAAGTGAGTAAAGAAAATAAACTCAGGATGGAAATGTATAAGTTGACAGTGGAGTTTTTTTTCCTGAAGGAAACTCTTTCTCTAAAGGACTTTATTATAACTCTGGAAAAATGTATAATCCTCAGGGCCTTGTCTGAGGTCAATGGGAATCAAAAAGAAGCAGCTCGGTTTTTAGGCATAAAATATACCACTCTTAACGAAAAAATTAAAAAATACAAGATTGACTTCAAGAAGAGCCCCTACCTTATATAAGGCTTCTTATCCTGATGTCTTTCTTAACTGTCTATAAATCCTCGATTTGCCTGTTTTCAGGTGAAATTTTTACATCATTTTAACTCATTATTTGATTCTCATCACCACCTTTTTTCCGTGATAGGATAAGACTTTAGGTCTGCTTTGGGGAATGGTTTTGTCCCCTATATGAGTTGACAGAATAGAAATATTAAATTATTAATGATTAGAATTTAAATCAGGAGGGTTTCTGATGAATGTACAAAAAGAGCTTAAGAATCATATTGATGGAGTATCAAGGAGAAATTTTATGAAATATTTCCTGGCTGGTTCTGCACTTTCTGTATATGCTTTGAATAAACTCAATGCTGTGACTTATCAGAGCATAACTTCTTTAAATCAGAAATACATTCAAGATGAATCACCGGATGGAGTTTATTGGGATGCTATAGGGAAGCATTTTCTCTTCCAGGATGGAGTGATCATGATGAATAACGGGACCGTTGGTCCGATGCCTAAACCTGTTTTTAACACCTTGATCAAGTGGTTCAAGCTTCAGTGCACCAATCCTTTCGATGTCTATGCCTTTATACCCAGAAAAAAGCAGGAAGTGCGCTCCAAGGTTGCCAGCTTCATTAATGCTTCTCCGGATGAAGTCGTCATAACCAGAAATACCACCGAAGGGATGAATTTTGTAGCTAACGGATTGGATTTAGAAGAAGGGGACGAAGTTCTTCTCTCCAGTATGGAACATCCAGGCGGCACCCATCCCTGGAAGCTCAAAGAGAAAAGATACGGAATCAAAGTCAAGGAAGTTCCTATCGGGCTTCCTCCAAAAAGTGTCGACGAACTCGTGGATGCCTTTCAAAAAGCCATCACGCCCAAGACTAAAGTCATCAGCATCAGCCACACAGTGTATATTTCTGGTCTCATCGTTCCCCTCAAAGAATTGAGTCAAATGGCGCATGAGCAGGGAGTGCTTGTTCTGGCCGATAGTGCCCACGGCCTAGGAATGCTGAATCTTGACCTGAAGGAATTGGGGATTGATTTTTTTGCCACCAGTCCCTACAAGTGGCTGGGAGCCCCAACAGGGGTAGGCGTGCTTTATGTCAGGAAAGAAGCCCAGGACAAACTGTGGCCGACGATCGCCTCATCTGGCTGGGATAGGTTTCAAAACGCGAAAAAATACGAAACTCTTGGCCAAAGAGCAGATGCCCTCACAATTGCCCTGGGAGAGGCTATTGATTTTCAGAATTCTATCGGCAAGGAAAGAATTGAGAGGAGGATTAAAGCTCTAGCTGGTTATTTGAAGAGGGAATTGAAGAAACTTCCCGGCGTGAAATTGCACACTTCTGAAGACCCTTATCTCAGCGGAGGGCTGACGGCCTTTTCCATCGAGGGGATTAAGCCTCGTCAATTGGTCAATTATTTGAGGGAAAAATACAACCTGGTGATAAGAACAATTGGCCGCGAAGAAGACAGGACTTATGGAGTAAGAGTCTCATCTCATATTTACATTTCCTACCAGCATATTGATATGCTTCTGGAAGGCCTAAGGCACCTCCTTCGCCATCGGGCCTAAAGTCAATTGCTTAAATAAAGAGATAGAAAACAAACCATTTTTATGGCTTTTCGTAATATTGAATACATGGATTTAACAAAGGCGGAATTGAAATGAGAGCTTCAAAATCTTCAATGACGTGGGTTTTAGGGATTCTTCTCGTTTTTCTCCTTCCTGAGGAGGGAGCAAGGGGAACGGCCTATTCCGAAGAGATTACAGGGTCTGGAGAAGTAAAGGAAGAAAAAACCTCTGAGTCCTGGATGGGCGTGTACATGAACGGAATAAAGGTGGGGTACAGCTTCAGTCAAGAATTTTCTTTAATCAAGAACGGAAAAAAATACAGAAGAGACTACAATGAAAGCTGGATGAAGGTTTCACGTCTGGGAGGAAATCCTGTCGAGATAATCACTGTCCAGGAGTCGCTATACGATGAGAAGGGAAGGCCTTTAGAGACTCTGGTGAGGATGAAGATGTCAGAAAGCGAGATTCTCATCAAAGCTGAGATAACTCCTGATAAAATCATGTTCAAGTCAGAAGACAAGATCATTAAAGAGCTGCCTTATGAAGAAAAGTTTTACCTTGGAACTCCTGTCAATAAGATTATTGAAGAAGAAGGCTTAAAACCCGGAAAAATATATACTTTTAAAATCTTGGACCTTACAACTCATTCACTGATAGATAATCGATTTGAAGTCATCGGGAAGGAGGATGTTTTGATTTTAGGGGAAAAGATGAATCTATATCATGTGAAGGATGAAGCCAATTATCTTATTCCTCTTACTATGGAACGTTGGATGGATGATAAGGGAGAAAGTTGGAAGAGCATAAGTCAAACAAGCTTCACCAAGACAACTCTCATCCGGATGTCAAAAGAGAAGGCCCTCGAGGTTTCTGATGAAAATTTTGATATTGCTTTCTCCACCATCATTGAAACCAATGTCGTATTCGAAAATCCTCAAGAAATTCAAAGAGTCACTTATAAACTCAGCGGTATTTCTTTAGAAAAAATCAAGAGTTTTCCCTATGATGATGGAAGTCAAAATATCATAGAAATCGGAAAGGGCTATGTTATCCTTCAGACAACTTCCCAGATAATCAAAGAGAGTGAAGCCCTTTCTTTTCCTGTTGAGGATGAAGAATTGAAAAAATTTCTGAAACCGACTTCCTTCTGTCAGTCTGATGATCCGGAGATTCAAAAGGTGGCTAAGGGGATTGTCGGCCCGGAGAATAATTCTTGGAAGGCTGCCAAGAAGATTGCCGAGTGGGTCAAAGAGGAGATGACTCCCAATTATGATGTTGGCTTTGCTTCAGCTAGAGAGATTTTGAAGAATCGAGAAGGAGACTGTTCAGAGCATACAGTGTTGACCGTTGCCTTGTGCCGTGCTGTGGGAATTCCTGCCCGGGCCGCAGTGGGCATCATGTCGGCCTACGGCATTTTTGCTTATCATATGTGGCCTGAAGTCTATGTGGGCCGCTGGATTGGAATCGACTCTAAATGGTTGGCTGTGGATGAGAAAAGCGGTCAATATTACACTGACGCCACTCATATAAAATTTGGCCGCAGCAATCTTGACGAGAACATATTCCAGGAAGTGCTCCTTGCTATCTCGGAGGTCATAGGTCATCTAAAATTAGAAATAATCGATTACTATCAGGAAAAATAGGGCTCAATCTTCTAAGGTCGCTTCTTATATATAGGGTCAGGTCTCCAGATTCAAGATTATAGCGGGATAGGTTTTATTTAAATTAAATCTTGAATCTGGAGACCTGACCCCTCTCTTTATCCTGGATGATGATAGAGCCGACCGTAAAGAAGCTTTACAATTTTTTGGCGATTCTTCCCTGTATTCTTATAGAGAAAATATCCATCTTGGGAAATAGAGATAATAAATTGCCAGTTGAATCTGGCATAAATTTTGCAACTCTGTCATCCTATAAATAAAGGGAAAGCAAATAATTAAAAGAGTGACAATTGTTTTTTATACCAAAATAAAAGCAAAAGGAGGAAGCCATGAGTAAAAAAGTCTTGATCATCCTCATTATTGTGATCGTGAGTCTCCTTCTGTTTTTTTCCAGGGCCATGAGTTTTGCCCAGGGAGCACTCACAGTCAGTGAAAAATTTTGGATCATCTGCCCCAAAAACCTGGCTGTGTTTCATATTCTAGTCATGATCAGCCCTTCTGGAGAGAAGATGAAGAATCGCTTTCCGCATCCCCTCAACCAAGAGGCCAGGCAGTATTTTAACGACTTTAAGATCCATCCTGCGGTTCAACAGACTGACAATATGTTTAAAACCATGTGGTATTTTCCGTTCAATTTCATGGCTTTCTACTACAACGAATTTCCCGAAGCAAAATTGAGTGGAAATTTGCCTCCTGAAGAATGGAAATATTACGAAAAAATGATTTCTGATTACCTGGCTTCTGTCAGGAATTTTTACCTTACCTCCAAATTCGAAGATTTTTGGACCAGTCATCAGAAAGATATTCAAGCCTTAATGAAAGAAGTCAAAGACAACCTTCCTTCGATTGATATTCCTCAATTGATGGAGGATTTTTACGGTCGCAAAGTTGAGAGGTTTTACTATGTGCTTGCTCCTTTCATGGCGAGTTCATTCACTCATGTTGAAATGCAGGATAGTCAGGGGAGGTGGAGTTTTTATCATATTGATGGAGGGCAGGATTATTCAAATAGCTTTGCCAACGCTTATTTCGCTTTCCATGAGTTCAGCCATTGTTTCGTAGAGCCGGTTTCAAAAAAGTATGCGAAGGAAATTAATGCCCTTGCCTATCTCTATCAGCCTTTAAAAAGAGATTTTCAAAGCATGGGTTACAGGAATTGGGACCGGGCTTTTAACGAGCATCTGATTCATGCCGGGCAACTTCATTTGACAAAAAAAGCCTTTGGAGAGGAAAGAGCAGAGCAGATGATGGAAAGGGAAACAAAAAAAGGCTTCAAGTTGCTCCGACATTTTTATAATTGGCTGAAGCATTATGATGAAAACAGGGAAAAGAATGAAGATTTGAGTTCATTCTATCCGGAAATTCTGAGCCGGCTTTCTCGCTTTAAAGTGGAAGAATACAGAAAACCAGACATTCTGGGATTCTATCCGGAATTCAGGGATAACAAGCTTTTCATCAAAAAAGTTGTTCCTGATACAGCTTTCCAGAAAGCAGGATTTGAAAAAAGTGATGTTGTGCATTCGATCGCAAAAATCAAGATAAGCTCTGAACAAGACTTCAAGAAGGCGATGGAGAAAAAGAATGAGGCTAAGGAAGGAGAATCGATAGAAGTTGTCATAGTCAGGAGCGGCCAAAAGGTCAAGAAGCTCGTTCCTGTCCCTTTTATCATTGATTATAAATATACTAAAAAGAATGAGTCTTGATGGCTTTCTGGATTGTCTCGGTAATTAAGGATTAAATGGAGGAATAAGATGAAAAAAACAGGTATATTACTGACAATTTTTTTGGCTTTAGGGGTTTTTACATTTTCCTTTCCAGCCACTGAGAACCGCCCTGGTCTTTCCCTGGAGGAGACCTTTTGGATTTATGTCAGAGCCGTTCAGCATTCTGACTTGAAAGCCCTTTTCACTACTGTGACCGATAATAAGGATTTCTTCTTCCTCACCAGCACAGGAAAGCTCATCGATTCCCGGGAGGAGTATTACAAGTTTCATGAAGACTGGTTCCAGGAAAAAGACTGGGAGATGCCAGTTGAATTGTTGTACCTAAAAGAGGGAAAGGACTACGGTTATACTACCGCCCTTTTTTACTACAAGAGCAAATTGCCTGAAGGAGGGAGGTATGTTCTTGACTCTTATTTCACTCTCATTTTCCATAAGGAAGAGGGGATGTGGAAGGTTGTGGGGGATGTTTGCACTCCTATCAATCGATATCTTACAGAAGACAATCCAGAGATAAAATACACTTCAGATCAGGTCTATCTTTTTAAGACAATAGAAAATCGCCGCACCGTGCGTAAATTCAAGCCCACCCCTGTTCCCAAAGAACATATTCTCAAAATCCTTGAAGCAGCCCATTACGCCCCTACTGCCGGCAACCAGCAGCCCTGGAAATTCCTGGTCATCCAA
>Ga0209636_10000690_pt1 | contig 33504 bp, 28 predicted proteins | sample DeeMarSWOR152_54_FD_187464 | JGI IMG/M metagenome (GOLD analysis project Ga0209636, IMG submission 187464) | Marine sediment microbial communities from White Oak River estuary, North Carolina - WOR-1-52-54 (SPAdes) (version 2) | ecosystem: Environmental > Aquatic > Marine > Intertidal zone >...
ATGAAGGCGATCCATATGTGCAGGACCCTCTTCCAGTGCGAGCCCAAAGCGATATCCCTGCTTTTGCGCTACTGCAAGGGCTATCTGGTTATACTTACCATAGGGCCAGGCTATGACCCTCGGGGTAATGCCAAGCTGCTTTTCAAATAAATCTTTTTGTGCAGTGAAGTCGGCTTTGATTCTGGCTCTATATTTCTCCGCCGTCTCATACGTTTTTGTTCTGGGGTCAAAGGCGAATACAGTTGTTGCCGGACCCACATTCCCTTGAGGATTGTAGACTATTGCTTTGTGTAAGCCATAGGTGTGAGAGGCGATCTCGACCAGGTCGCTTTTGGCTACTTCCCTGATTTGCTCCCAGCTCATCAGAGGTTCCGGCAGGCCCCTTGGATGATCAGCAATCCAAGATCCTACTACTGACAGGAGGGAGGGATAGCCGAACTTTTTCAGAACGGGGAAGACAAAGTCGTAATAGGAGAGGTAACCGTCGTCGAAGGTCAAAAGCACAGGCTTATCTGGAAGCTTCACTGTGCCCGCCTTCGCCTTCAGAATATCATCTAAGGAGACTGGGTGGTACCCGTGGGTGCGCAGATATTCCATCTGCTCCACGAAAACCTGCTGAGGCACACAATAGGGGTCATCCAGTGACAGCTGATCCGGAACGCTGTGGTAACATAGTACCAGAAACTCATCAGGTCGCATCCCTCCAGCCAGCAGAACACTTGTCAGGTTGATGACAATACATGTTATAAGAATAATAGACAGTTTCTTTGCCATCAGAACCTCCACCTATAGCTTAAATGAAAGCTGGAACTGCTCACGGGTTCACCGTCATAGACATTTCTGGCTAAATCAATACCCCATAGTAAAGCTTGTGTGTCCGAAAACTCGTGTTGTTGGTCGTAACGGATGGCACCAATTAGATCATTGGAAAACCCGGACTGCTTGTAAGTGCCCAGGGTGAGAAAGAGCCTGTGCACGAATGCGCGGTTATAAAGACGCCACACCGTATGCTCGGTCATGAGTGTAGCGGACAGGCTCAAATCCTTCGTGGGGTTAAAATAAGGGGCGTCATCCCGGGTATTCCTGGAAGTGTAAAGGCCAAGGAAAAGTCTCTGCTGCCAATTATCTTCAACCCACAAATTCTGTTCGTAGCCGAGCCGACCCTTATCCCTGTCATTGTCATCGGAGAATTTAAAATGAGTAAGGGAAAGGTGGTAACTGCGCCACTCACTTTCCCTATATGTTATTCCCATATCGAATTTGTTGGCTTCAATATCATAAACGCGGGCGTGCATTGCTATGTCGGTTGTAAAACTGTCGTAAGAAAGGCTGAGGCGCCAGTAATCATCAGGATAAACATTGACTTGCGTAAGGGATCCAAAATCGCGCCCGTCATTATAGTTGACCGAAAACTGTTGCCTCAGGTTGAAGGAATGTCGGAAAATATGATCGATCCCCAGACCTATCCGGCGGAAATGGCTGGACTGATTCTCATCCCGGGTTTGCTGCCACAGGAGAAAGGTATACAGTCTGGTGTAAAGGGAAAGAGGCTGGAAAAACTTGGTCTCAAAGCGTATATCCTGAGTCCCTTCGTCTTCTCTCGACAGAGCGACATCTGTCGAAAGCTCCCGCATCTCCTCCACCTTGAATTCACGAGCAACTCGCTGCAGGTGTCTGCATTTGGGATGAATGGCTAGGAGCCTGGTTGCCTCCCTTCTGGCCTCTTCCTTGAGCGCAAGCTCATTAAGTGCTGATAGCTCCCCCATTTGTGCCTCAAAGTATTTGGGGTCAAGGGCATCGATAATCCTGAATTCCTTCAGTGCCTTGTGCGGCCATCCGCGCCAGAGATGTATATGCGCAAGAGCGCTTCGGATTCCTCTGTTGGCAGGCGCCTTTTCATGAAGATCCTCGAAGTACCTCTCTGCCTCCCGCAACCTATCCTCACGCGCAAGCAACCAACCTCTGGCAACAGCTACCTGCAGCTTCCGCCAGTTGGGTCGAATATATTTGCCCCTCCCAATTACCGATGGTATCTCCTGATCAAGCTCGTCCAGTAACCCTCTCGCCATGCCCCACTCCCTTATTTCCTGAAGTGCATAGAACTTGACTATTCGACCATTAAATGAGTCGGGCTGGGCTCTCAACGCTTCATCGCATAGTGCCAAGGCCTTGTATGGCTGCCCCAGGTATAGATATGCCCTAGCGACTTCTTCAAGCACCCATGGTGGAAGCGATATCCCCTCCTTGCCCAGTTTCTCGTAAGCATCCACCGCTTCTTCCATGTCATTGTTTTTGACGAGTGCGATGATGTAGTCAAATTGATACCTTGGAGCTTCGTTCCTTTCCGCTAAGGGAAAGAGGATATTTATCGCTCCCGTAGGTTCGCCCCAGCGAATGCGGTCCACTGCCATGTCCCCCATGATGTTGTGGGAAATCCCCACATCCGAGGGGAATTCCCTGGAGGTCTGTTCGAGGGCATAGGAGCTGGCACCCATATCAGAGAGGGCTTGCAGTCTCAGTTTGCGGGCAATTGGGTTTCCTGGCGATAATTCGAGAATGCAATCATATTCTTGAATAGCAGACCAGAACCTCTTTGCCTTTTCATTGGCAAATGCACGGGCAAATCTGATTTCCAGATTGTTTGGATCGGCCGCCAGGAGTCCTTCCAAGATCCTAATGGCTCGCTCACCGTGCCCCTCCACTGAAAGACAATAGGTGAGACCGATGCGTGCCCTGACATGGCCTGGATGCTTGGAGAGGATCTTTTGATAATGGGTCTCTGCTTTTTTTGTTTCACCCGTTTTGAAGTAGGCCCATGCGATCCAACAGAGCAGATGATAGGGATAACGATCAAGGTCAAGGTTTGCCTTCTCAAAGGCCTGAATAGCTCCTTTGTAGTTCTTGGTGAGTGTCAGCACCAATATGTACTCTAGGCTGGCTTTCTCATCCCCTTCTCCAGCCGCTGTCCGGAGATCATTCAGTATAGTCTTTTGATCATCAGCGGAGAGGGAGGCGATCAAATCGTCACGTAATTTGTATACCTGTTCGGCCTCAACATCTTTTCCTGAGGCCAGGAGGTGGTAAAGCTTCATGGCTTCCAAGTATCTGCCCTGTCTGGTCAGAATCTCAGCCTTGATTAGCGAGAGGGATAATGAATCCGGAGCCTGCATCAAGAATGCCTCAACCGTATCAATGGCCCCTTCAAGGTCACCGTCCCTCATAAGGCTTAACACAAGACCCTTCTGGGCCTCCTGATCTAAAGGTGTCTGTCCAATTACCTTTTCATACAGTGAAGCAGCTTTCAGAAATTCTTTTTTCTCATAGTACGCCTTTGCCATGTTTCTCAAAAGATAGGCGCGACGAGGGAATGACGCGGGCAAATCCTCGAACAACCTTATGGCCTCATCAGCTTTTCCATCCCAGAGGAGGATGACCATGTAATCAGAATATATGGTCGGGTATTTCATCGGTTCTGAAGAAAAAGGAGCAAGAATGGACAATGCCTCCTTGTAATTTCCAGCTTTCACCATCTCTCTTGCCCTTTCGAGAGTTGTCTCAAGGTCACTCAAGGCGCTGGTGTGTTGCTGCCACTGCATACTATGAACCCCTTGGATAATAGGGGCCACCTGGGCATGCACAATAGAACATGAATCAAGAGGGCGGGTCACAGTCAATACTATCTTTGAGGCAAGCCATGAAATAATAAGAATCGAAAAAAGGGTCTTCATGGGATAAGATGTCAGTTCAAGCCAGCGCATCATCCTGAGATATGGTAGCTGCGTTTGATGTGGTTCTAGGAAGGATTATGGGAGAGAACCTCATTTGGCGTTTTGAGATAAGCAATAGTGATGCCAATTCTGATATTACTCCCTAATCCTCTCGCATCTCATCAATCTGGTTACACTCCTCAAGCAAATTGGAGAGGTATTAGAACAATGTGGGCAGGTTATTTTTGCTTTTTAGACTGATAGTGATTATTAGTAGATATTAATAACTTATAAGGTATCGTTTTCTCGGCTCATTGCTGAATAGGATGGGCGTTTTATAAGAACAGGTAGCTCATTAAAGAAAGGAGGAGAAAAATGGCAAAGGGGAAAAAGATATTAACAACTGCGTTTGGAATTCCCGTAGGTGACGATCAAAATAGTCTAACCGGTGGTGAGCGCGGGCCGGTGCTCATACAAGACGTTCACCTGCTGGAAAAGCTGGCCCACTTCGATCGCGAGCGCATCCCAGAACGGGTGGTGCATGCGAAGGGTGCGGGAGCGTATGGGTATTTCGAAGTGACCGCCGACGTCACAAAATACACAAAGGCCAAGTTCCTTTCCGAGGTCGGTAAAAGGACTGAGGTCTTTGCCCGCTTCTCCACCGTGGGAGGCGAGAGGGGCTCTGCCGATGCAGCACGAGACCCCCGGGGATTTGCCGTGAAGTTCTACACTGAAGAGGGCAACTACGACCTTGTGGGCAACAATACGCCAGTATTTTTCATCCGGGATCCTCTGAAGTTCCCTGACTTCATCCACACCCAGAAGCGTCACCCAGCCACCAACCTTCCTGATCCGGACATGTTCTGGGACTTCCTCTCACTCACCCCGGAGTCTATTCATCAGGTGACCATCTTGTTCTCAGACAGGGGTACACCCGCTACCTACCGGCACATGAATGGATACAGCAGCCACACCTTCAAATGGTATAATGAGAGGGGTGAGTATGTCTGGGTGCAATATCACTTTAAGACAGACCAGGGTATCAAGAACCTGACTCGAGAGGACGCGAAGCGGATCTCAGGCGAAGATCCAAATCATGCCACTCGTGACCTCTATGAGGCCATTGAGCAGGGTGATTACCCTTCCTGGACGCTTGAAATGCAAATCCTGACACAGGAACAGGCTAAGGACTTCCCCTGGGACATCTTTGATATTACTAAGGTATGGCCACATGGAGAGGTCGCGCCCATGAAAATCGGCACGTTAGTGCTAAACCGCAACCCAGTCAATTACTTTGCAGAGGTGGAGCAGGCTGCCTTCTGTCCCGGCAACGTTGTACCTGGCATCGCCATCTCACCGGACAAGATGCTGCAAGCCAGAGTTTTTTCCTATCATGACACTCACATTCACCGACTGGGACCTAACTATCACCTGATCCCTGTCAACGCGCCGAAATACGCCCCTGAAAACAGTTACCAACGTGATGGGTTTATGCGGGTTGATGCCAACAGAGGCGGCGAACCCAATTATTGGCCCAACAGCTTCGCGGGCCCGGCCCCGGATCCCCAAGCAGCCGAACCTCCCTTTGAGGTCTCTGGAAATGCTGCGCGTTATCCTTACACTCACCCCAACGATGATTTTGTACAGGCCGGTAACCTGTACCGGGGGGTCATGACCGACGAGGATCGCCATCACCTCATCGGGAACATCGTGGATCATTTGGGTGGCGCTCAAAAACGCATCCAACTTCGCCAGACTGCTGTGTTCTTTAAGGCTGACCAAGAGTACGGCCGTCGCGTGGCCGAGGGGCTTGGCCTGGATGTGAAAGAGGTCGAGCGCTTGGCCAGGATGACCCATGAGGAGCGGGCCAAAGCGACGGAACAATGAACCCATTGAGAATGAGCGTTAAAGGAGGTGATGAAGTTTCAGATATGGTCCTGTCGGGGCCTCTATACATCTAACTGAACGGGGCCGGGTTGTGGCAATCAAGGCTTATGGGGCTTACGTGCCTGAAACGCTGAGGAAAAATGAAGATCATCAGGGAGATCCTGGATAGAGAAATAACCTTTGAGTGCCCTTTAAACTGAGGTAGCGTGAGGCTCGCATTCCTAGCTCTCGTGGTTCCCGAAAATCTTGTATGGCGTTCACTTACTGCTCCAGACACGAAAAATCAAGGCCTGCAAAATTTGAGTATGCCTGCTGCAATCTGTGCCCTTTATGTCTATGTGTGTATAGGTGTAATCGGCGAATGGAGCCCTGTGCGCTCAGCAGGGCTTTCATCTTGATTGACCGCGAAGATCCTCAATCAACTCCATAGCCTCTAGCCTGCTATTTGGATTGGAGATCGCTTCTTTTTCCTTGACATCCTTAAAGGCACTCTCGTAGGGTTCTTCGTGAAAATGAATAGGGTGTATGATTTTTGGTTGCTTCGCAGGCCGGTTTCGCCCTTTGGGATCCATTCCGGCGTTTTTCAGGCCTGGGAGCGTAATTAGAGGGTTTTAAGGGGAGATCGGTGCTATGCCAGAGGGAACTGTAAAATGGTTTAATGAGAAAAAGGGATTTGGTTTCATCAGTCAGGACGAGGGTGGGGACATATTTGTTCACTATTCTTCCATCGATATGCCTGGATTCAAGAGACTTGTAGAAGGTGACCGCGTGAGCTTTGAGGTGGAAGAGGATGATCGAGGGCCCAAGGCCAAGAACGTCAGAAAGCTTTGATTGAAAAGACCGGATAAAGCGAATCTCCAATTGATTGTGCTCGGTCGGGACCTCTTTAGCACATGACAGCCTAGTTCCCATTGAAGCAATGGAGGCAAGAAAGCGGTCCATGTTGCTAGAGAGTTCATGGCTCCCGTGATGTAGATCTCTCTCTGGAACATAATCCCCATTCGGGCAAAAACGTCTAAGTTGTTCCAGGGTGTCATATTCACTTTGATCAGACAGGAGGCTTCTATCTCATGGGCAAGAGCAGGGTTTCCATCATTCGGACACCGAAAGCACCTGCGTATGAACAGATACGTGCTGCTGTGGAGGAGGCAATTGATTTAGTGGGCGGGATACGGGAGTTTATCAAGCCCGGACAGAAGGTCTTGGTCAATCCGAGCTGGGTATCAGTGATGCCAAGGCGTGAACAGGCGGCCATTACATTACCTGAGGTGACACGGGCGGTGGCCGATATAGTACGGGATGGAGGGGCAAGGCCGATCATAGCGGAATCCTCACCCATGGGAATAGATTCGGAGAGGGTAATCGCTGAGTCTGGATATCGGCAACTCCGGGATATGGGCTATGAGGTGATCGATCTGAAGAAAATGGAGCCCACCATGGTTCCCCTGCAGAATGGCAAGATCTTCAAGGAGATACAGACCTACAAGCTCGTTAAGGAAACAGATGCGATCATACCTGTTGCCAAGCTCAAGACACACGATCAGATGGAGCTTACCCTGGCAATTAAGAAACTGAAGGGATTGCTGACAGATAGGTATAAGCGCGAATTTCACCAAAAGGGTGTGTTCGAGGCCTGTGTTGATTGGTACGATGCCTTGAGACCTCCTTTGTCCATTGTGGATGCAATTTACTGCCAGGAAGGCCTAGGGCCCATCTTCGGCAAGCCCGTGGAAATGGACCTGATTGTGGCAGGTCCCGATGCGGTTGCAGTGGATGCGGTGTGCGGGTATATCACCGGCTTTGGTCCAGAGGAAGTGCCCATAACATTGGAAGCCACTAGACGTGGTTTGGGAGTTGCCGAAAGAGGCGACATTGAGATCCTTGGAGAATCTATAGAGTCGGTACACCGTCGATTTATGAGGGCCCTTGAGGATGAGCGAATGAAAATCGAAGGGATTGACCTGATCTATGGGGAGGCGACCTGCACAGGCTGCCGCATGGGCATCATGAGTTCCCTGTTCGATATGAAGGAGGCGGACCAGCTGATGTATCTGCCAGGCATTACCGTTGTAACCGGTGACCCAGAGATACCAGAAACGGTTCCAAAGGATGGCTTAGTGACAGTGGGTCGATGCGTTCCTAAAGGGAAGAGAGGCAACCGTCATGTGAAAGGTTGTCCACCCAATAACCTGGATATCGTGCAGGCCATCATCGGTGATCGGGCCAAGGCTGAGCGTCACTGGGAATAGACAGGGCTCTCGATCTGCCCAAAAGCTATGATTACGCGGAGCTATGGATTGCGCACCTCACCCGCCGGCGTTTCCTATCTGTCTACTTACCCCGAACCTCAATTCTTATACGATCGAGCTCATCCAATATCTTCTTGCTCATGTTTTCCCCGGGAAAATGTTTCTGTAACCACGGATCACAGAGCTCTTTCCATATTTCCGGCATATCTGCCTTTTTCCTGAACATCTCTCGTTCCTCTGGCGTCGGAAAGTAGATCTCCAGGCCGGATGCCATCAGCTTTTTCTGATATACCCTGTCTACCCGGCGGTGTGCCTCATAATCTCGCTCTTCCGCATGCTTGGCTGCTTTCAATGTGGCCTTCTGAAGATCCTGGGGCAGCTCGTTCCATAACTCCCGGTTGATCGCGATATTACAGCAGTCCCAGCCGAAATCCAGGGCTGTGTAATACTTCAAGACCTCATAATGCCGCTCTTCTACCAGTGGGCTCCACAAGTTCCAACACCCGTCCACGACATTCCGCTCTAACGCATTGTAGAGATCCGCCCACGGGATCGTCTGTAACGTCATGCCACTGCCTTTTCCCATGTTCTGTAAGGCCTTTACAAACCCAAGGGAAGCGGAAACCCGCATCTTCAAACCAGCAAGATCATCCGGCGTTCTGATCGGCCTGACTTTGTTCCCGAGACCGTAGGAGCCCATCGGAAGGCTGGCAATGAGTTTACAGCCAACTTCTTCCCATGCCTTGTCCATGATCCTGTATACAATCCCATCTGGTTGTGCATACGCTATCGCCGCTTCGTCATAGCTTCCTATGGTCCAGGGCATCCAGTTCAGCATGCCACCTGGAACGAGGTTCACATAAGGAGCGAAAATCCCCATTGCCACGCTCCCCTCTTGAACGGCATGGAAAATTTCATCATGGCTTCCCAGCAGTCCGCTCGGCTGAAACTTCACTTGAATTCTGCCATTCGAGTAAACGTTGATGAGGTCACAAAACAGCTGAGCCGATTCGTTTCTCACCTGTTGCGTCCAAGCGCTCCCGAGCCGCCATTTGTACTTTGGTTTCTTTTTTGCCTCTGCCAGGCCCTGGTTAAACACCAAAACGCATGAGAGGAATATGGCAAAAATGAGTGTTCCTGGAGTTTTAAAAAACGCCTTCCTTTTCATCTGAAACCTCCGTCTGTTGCCTTTAGTAACCGAGAGCAAGGAGAAAAAAAGCCGATCTCACATCTCCTTGCGTGATAGCCAGGAACGCGGTTTTTTAACGTGAGACTATGCTCAAAGGGCGATTGTGTGTCAAGGGAATAATGCAGGGATCAGCCATGTGCTTCAGGACGCTATTTTTTCTTGCACCCGGCAGATATCCCTGTTATAAGGCCTCCCGAGGGGGTCCTACCTGGCTACTTACTCGTCATTCATTTAGATACCAGGCCATCTTCTACAATTGGCCCGGAGAAAGGAGGGTTGCAGATGCGTGACGATCATTCCAGCAAGATCACAAGGCGTGCTTTTCTCAAGAAATCCTCGGCTTTGGCGCTCGGTTTAGCTGCGCTGGGAGAGACCTTTTTGGAATCACCAGGAGTCACTCCTGCCAAGGCTCAAACAGAAGGCCGGAGGGGAAATCCCAAGGTCCAGACTGTCCTGGGTCCGATCTCTCCCGATGAGGTTGGCCTCGCGCTCATGCATGAACATGCACCGGTCATCGACTGGTCAGCGCTGTATGGTCAGCCCCCTGCTCCCATTAAAGGTGCCTTGCGTCGGAGGATTATTGAGGAGACTGTCAGGTCGTTGGAGGAATTCCACCAACAGCTCAAGGGCTGGGCCAAGACGGGCACACTCATTGAGTGTACGCCAATTCGGGTCGGCCGCTATCCTGATCTGATCGTAGAGATGGCAAGAAAGACCAATATCCATGTAGTCGCCTGTACCAGTTTTTGGTGTGAGGATTTAGCACCAATGCATCCTTGGGCAGTCTCGATGCTGGTACAAGAAGGTGGCATTGAGAAGGTTGCCAGGCTCCACATGAGGGAAATCACAGAAGGGATGGAAGATCCCTATGGAAGGCCGGGAGAATCCTTCACGGACATCAGGGCCGGGATCATGAAACCCGGCACCAGTAAATACTTAACCTTCCTGGAGCGACGCGCTGCTCAAGCAGTTGCTCTGGCTTGCCTTGAAACCGGATGCCCTATCAGTTTCCATACCGCCGAGGGCGGGGGACTGGAAGTGGCTCAGTTGGTCTTATCTCTGGGGGTCGATCCTAAGAAAATCATCATTGGTCATCAAGGCTACATGGATGATCGAGAAAACGTGCGGGCAACGGACTATCACAAGAGATTGGCAGCACTGGGGGTATGGGTTCAGTTCGATCGCATCGGCTATGAGAAATATCCGTGGGAAAACCGGGCGGAGTTCATAAAACCCATGGTTGATGCTGGTTTTGAAGATCAACTCCTCCTCAGCCATGATGCGGTCCCCTTCTTTTACAGGACCTTCTGGCAGAAAGAGAAAAGGGAGTCTGATTGGTGGCATTTTAGGGTGCATCCCTACACCCTCATTCTTTCAGAGGTCGTTCCAGGACTGAAACAAGCAGGGATCTCGGACAGGGTTATCCGCAAGATGTTGATCGAAAACCCCAAGAAGGCCCTGGCCTTTTAGTGAGTAGAGTGCCGACAGAGGTCAGTGGGTAGCAGGCCGTTGCCCGCTGATCTCTGATACCCCTGAGAACATGACCGAAACCCTCTGAAATAGGCGGAGACGATCGCAAGGGACGGCTTGGTTACGGTCAGAATTTGTGAATGTCTACGGCTAGCACTGCCTTTCCAAGACCTTCAATGGTAATCGGAAGTTCGGTCTTCTCTAATTATGTCATAAAGCGTGCCCTTTCCAATCAAATCGTCTCCTGCTAATAGCCAGAGATGTCCTCATTTTTTAAGAACGCTTTTGGCCTGTTCATTTCAGTATGCGGGAAATCCAGGTGAGTCACCTTAAGGCAGTATTGAAGTCGATACTCACTGGCGTGCAGGTAACTGAAGGTATAGTCTGCGCCCTTGGCTTGATTATTACAACCCTCCTGATCTTCGCCCAGGTGGTGAATCGCTACTTCCTGCACTTTGAGATCATGTGGTTGAGCGATCTGGCACTCTATGTCTTTGTCTTTTTTATGTTGATTGCGGGTGCAGTTGCGACATGGCGAGAAGGGCATGTCGCGGTTGAGTTCTTACGTGACAGGATTGTACGGGGCAGACCGGTTCTGGGAGCCCTTTACCGGGTTTTCCTGGAGGTGATGTCCATTGCCGCATTGTGCGCGATCCTACCTCCTGCGTATCGATTCATGAGGCGGGCCATGAAATATCCTGAATACGGCACCCTGGTGCGTTGGTTTAACACCAGCTGGCTCCAGATCACGCTTGCTATTGCACTGTTGCTGATACTGGCTCACTTGCTGGTTATTGCCCGAAGGGATATTGCCGAGCTGGCCAGGCGCCTGCGAGATCCCTCAACCTCTCGAAACCCTCAGCGGCACCGGTAGATGAGGATATAGATGGAACTTGGAATCATCGTTGGGTTGATTCTCTTTTTTGTCGGGATCATCATAGGGCTTCCACTGTGCTGGGTCTTCTTGGGAAGCTCGGCCGTGGCCCTCCTTCTCATAGATCAACCCCTTTCCTTTATGGCGGGTACCACGTATCATGCAATCGATAGCTATGTCCTTATGGCAATCGCCTTCTTTATCTTCGCCGGCAACATGATGTCTGTGTCGGGGATTGCCGACAGGCTCACCCGGTTTGCCTATGCCCTGGTAGGGCGAATACGGGGAGGGCTGGTAGACGTCGGTATCATAGCCACAGTGTTTATGGGTGCTTTAACCGGTTCATCCCTTCCTTGCATTGCTGCCCTCATACCGATCTTGGTTCCCCGGCTCGAGAAGCTTGGATACGCGCGAAGCTATATTACAGCGGTTCTATGTTCCTCAAGTTTCCTGGGATACCTCATACCGCCGAGTGTTCCGGCACTCATCTACTGCCTGGTTGCCCAGCAGTCGGTGGCTGCAGTCTTTTTATCCACCGTCTTCCCGGGACTACTGCTTGCGGGAGGGTACATGCTGGTAAACACCCTTATCGTCAAAGGTTACATGCACACAACAAAAGATGTTCCGGAACTACCGGAGACCTTCGGAGAAACGGTGAAGGAGATCGGGGGAGCTGGCTGGGCCGCGTTACCTGCTCTAGGCTGCCCCATTGTCGTGCTGGTGGGGATTTATGGCGGTATATGTACCCCTAACGAGGCAGGAGCTGTTGCAGTTGTGTACACTGCAATCGTCGGGCTCTTCATGTACCGGGAAATGAACCTAAAATCCTTATGGGGAAGCGCGCAGACCACGCTGACTACACTTGGAATGATTGCCCTGTTGCTCGGTTTTGGCACGGTCTTCACCAGACTTCTAATCCGGGAAGGGGTTGGCCAGGCCATGACGGATATTGTCATCGGATTCTCCCAGAATAAGTACGTGATATTGGCGTTGATGAACATACTCTTGCTGTTTTTTGGTATGTTTATCGATGGTATTCCCATTCTCATCATCGTCGTGCCGCTCATATTGCCGCTGGTCACGGAGATAGATGTAAACCTGGTTCAGCTGGGAGCGATTGTCATTGTGAATGTTGGCCTTGGCGTGGTGACCCCGCCGTATGCCATCTCCATTTTTGTCGGTTCCCGCTTGGCAGAGGTTCCGTATATCGACCTGGTCAAGCCGATGGTGATCTTTCTGCTCCTTGTCGGTATCCCGGTTTTGTTGCTCACTACCTATGTGCCGGCGCTTTCATTATGGTTGCCGACGCTGGCCTTGGGACCGAAGATCGTCGGTGCGTGGTAAAGGGATAATCATGAGGGAGACAAGATGTTTGATGTATTGATAAGGGGTGGCAAAATCATTGATGGCACGGGAAATGTGGGTTTTAAGGGCGATGTAGCCGTTTACGGGGATCGGGTAAGAATTCTTGTAGGCGACACATCATCTGTAGAGGCTGGCGATACCATCGATGTATCCGGCTGTATCGTGGCGCCCGGCTTTATCGATTCCCACACCCATTCTGATCTGATGGCCCTTGCCGAACCGCTCAATGAGCCAAAGGTCATGCAAGGGGTCTGTACGGAGATGATGGGGTCAGACGGAGTTGGGTATGCACCGCTTTCAAGGGAGAATTTGGAGAAGATGGTGCTCTTGTTTTCCGGTATAAACGGCTATCCCAAGCTGGAGTTTAACTGGAGCTCGATTACCGAATACCTGGAGCGATTCCGCCACAAGACGTCCTGCAATGTGGCCTCCCTTATCCCCAACGGGTGTCTGAGGGTGGCTACCGTTGGCTGGGACGATCGTCCCGCTACCAGGGATGAAATAGGAAGGATGCAGGATATGATACGGCGAGGAATGGGCGAGGGGGGATGCGGGCTCTCGACCGGGTTAGATTACCCCCCCGGCAGCTGGGCCACCACCGATGAACTGGTAGAACTGTGTAAGACCGTCGCTGAGTGCGGTGGCGTGTATTCAACCCATGTCCGATATAGCCTGGGGGATGGTGTCTTTGACGGATTTCGAGAGGCCCTGGAAATCGGAAGGCGCAGCGGCTGCCCGGTCCATATCTCTCACTACTTCGCAACCATACCCCTTCGAGGACAGACCGAAAGGATGATGCGCTTCATCGATGATGCCATTGCAAGTGGCGTTGATGTAACCTTCGACGCCTATCCCTATGAGGCAGGGAGCACCTCAATGACGATTGCCCTGCCGCGGTGGGCATTCAAGGGCGGGCCGCATGAGCTTCTCAACCTGCTCAAAAATAGGGATGATCGGGAGAGGATGCGTGGCCAGTCCGCCAAAGTAATCGGTCAGCTGGAAGAAATCGTTGTCAGTGCGGTGCGCACCGAAAGGAACAAGTGGTGGGAGGGGTTAACCGTGCAGGCGATCTCTGACAGGCTTCAGAAGGACCCATGGGATACCATCTGTGACATGTTGGTTGAGGAAGACCTGGGGGTAACCTTTTATACCTTCAGTGGCGATATGAATGACGTTAAAGTCCTGATGACGCACCCTGCGCATATGTTTATTACGGACGGGCTGCGGATCGGCGGGATGCCGAATCCTCGAACCTATGGGACATTTCCAAAGGTACTGGGCCAGATGGTAAGGGACGAAAAGATCATGACTGTGGAACAGGCAATCCGGAAAATGACCTCCTTTCCAGCGCAGCGCTACGGGCTGGCGGGGAGAGGGATTTTAAGAGATGGGATGAAGGCCGATATCGTGGTCTTTGATCCAGTTACCGTCAGCGGCACGGCGACATTCCCCAAACCGAAGCAGTTCCCGGTAGGAATTGAGTATGTCTTTGTAAACGGCAAGATGGTGGTGGAAAAAGCAAAGCACACGGGGGCCCTGCCCGGGGAACCTTTAAAAATGAGGGGTTTTGCGGGAAATTGAGTATCACCCGAAGTTGGCTCCTGCCCTGTTTGCGTATCACGACGAAATAGCCCCCTTAAGAGGCCCAATGAGACTGTCATTACAGATATCATTGACCGATCATGTGATAGTCACTTATCTCTTGTTACGGGCAGTGAGGGGAGTACAGGATTTTTCGTTTGCATTTTGTGGAACAATGTGTTGTGTGTGTGTCTCCTATAAATTCGCCGCATTGGCGGATGAGGCAGTGAGGAACCGATGACTGATCTCACCTTCAAGGGAGCAAGAAGATGAAATTAGGAAATGTTGAGAGAGCCCACCAAGAACCGGAAAGGAGAATGTGGTATTTAAAATACCTGGTTTGTGCCATTGTGGTGACATGTGCTGCATTTTCTATTTTCCCCGCCGTAAGGACTTCCTCTTCACAGGGGGATGTACCGGATAAGCAGTTCTTTGAAGATTACATAAAGAATAAGGCCAGTACCTTCTTTCAGTACCACACAAATGGCATAGAGCCTTTTTTATCCATGACTCTGGCCAATAATAGGGCATTTAAATGCATTTCGTCAGCTGGCAGGGAAGTTGACTTCGATGGTTACGTGGAGATCTATAAGTACACCTTTGGCAACTTCGTATACGACAGGATATCGCCTGTTAAGGTTAAGATTGAGCAAGTCAATGATGGTGAGATTGTGGTCACCTATACCATGAGTATGGCTGGAAGGACACGTGGTGGTTCGCGATGGGAAGTGGAAAGGGATAACAAATATACATTCGTCCGAATCAGGGCCGATAATAGGGAAAAACTCAGAGAACTCGATCCTCAAAACCTGGAGAAGTATTTTGAAGAGGACGAGGATAAGTGGATAATCACAAGAATTCAATATGGGTAGGAGCTGGAGTTTCCTTAATCCTTGGAGAAAACCGTTGTCCTTGAGCGTAAATTGCTGGAGAGGTGGGGTACCCATCGAGGGTGAGCAGGAAGGGGAAAGCCAGCCCTTTAGAGGCTGGAAGGGGTAAGTAGTCCTTGCCTGCGAGCCCCGAAAGGGTCACCTCGAAAGCAGGGGAAGCGAAAGGACAAGGGTTTTCGCTAATGAAAAATAGAGTTTGCCATATAATCAAAAGGTTATGGAAATACACGCTATAAAACTTCAGAAACTCCATGGGTAGGAGGTATCTCAATTAATCAAGAAGGAGGAGATAGCTATGATACTCAGGGCTGCTTTGGTTCTTTTGGTGAGCTTACTGTGTGCAACCAGTGCGCTGGCCCAGCAATGTCTGGACTGTCATGAAAAGGTCACGCCCAATATCGTATCCGACTGGCAACTGAGTGACCACAGCCGGAATGACGTCTCCTGTTCAGCGTGTCATGGAGAGCAACACAGGTCCAGTCAAGATGTCTATAAGGCCCAGATTCCAAGTTCTGCAACCTGTGCCGACTGTCATGAAGCGCAAGTCCTACAATTCAAGGCTGGAAAGCATGCCCTTGCCTGGGCAGCGATGAAGGCGATGCCAACAGCCCACTGGCAACCAATGGCCTTGATGGAAGGAATGAAGGGGTGTGGTGGGTGCCATAAGATCGGATTGAAGACCGAGGCGGAGATAAAGGAGCTGAAGCGGGATGGTGCAGGATTTGGCGTTGCCTCATGTGATGCGTGTCACACTAGGCATATCTTCTCCCTGAAGGAAGCCAAGGAGCCACAGGCCTGTCGAACCTGTCACATGGGTATTGACCATCCCCAGTGGGAGATGTTTTCCTCATCAAAACATGGGGTCAGGTATCTGCTGAAACAAAACGGGATCCTTCCCGCAACGGTTGCCGCACCGACCTGTCAGACCTGCCACATGCAGCAAGGTAACCACGCTGTCAGGACCGCGTGGGGATTTCTAGCTGTGAGGCTGCCGATGCCGGATGACAAGCAGTGGGCCACGGACCGCGCCACAATCCTCCAGGCCCTTGGTGTGCTTGACCCTGCCGGGAAACCGACAGCGCGACTTGAGGTGGTCAAGGCAGCCGATGTCGCCCGACTGACACAGGAGGACTGGCAGGAAGAGCGAGACAAGATGGTCAAGACTTGCAACCGGTGCCACTCGGTCAACTTTGCCAGCAGAGAGCTAGAAAAGGGCGACCAGATGATCAGGGAGGCAGATCGACTTATGGCTGAGGCGATCCGTGTTGTTGCGGGTCTATACAAAGACGGTGTCCTCGCCAAGCCGGACACCTATGCCCATCCATTCCCCGACCTGCTGACATTTCACGACGCGCCCACGGTTATTGAACAGAAACTCTTTCTCATGTTTCTCAAACACCGAATGAGGACCTTCCAGGGAGCCTTCCATGCCAATCCTGATTATGCGCTCTGGTACGGCTGGAGTGAAATGAATCGCGATCTCTCGGAAATCAAGGCAATGGCTGAAGAGCTGCTGAAGGGCCATGGGTAACATGAAAGCCGTTTTGCCAGAAAACGCTCCAGTTGAAGCCATTCATCGAGGGCCTTTCTCGCGGTTCAGCGCAGAAGGCACGAGTCATACGGTCTGTCAGGTAGATGCCACCCGGAAAACTGGTTGGTTTGCCCCCTCTTTTTCCGACCCGGTCAATTCGGTTCAAGGCCAATGCAGTGGGAGAGGAAAATGCGCTGATGAGAGGCAACTCCTCTATCTTCGGAGGACGATATATTTACAGGTAAAGGGATTCTGGGCTCATCGATGTAATTTGGGTTTATGCACACCTTTGACCAAGAGGGATGAAAGGCCATGGCAAAGCTGAAAGGAAGTGACGGGAGATCCTCTCTTATCCTATGTAGGACATCGAAGGACGTGATCCGGAAAGGCATACCGATTATTACCAGAGGGCAGGGTAGTAAGGTTTTCGATCAGGACGGCACTTCGTACTTGGACCTTACGGCTGGGCTAACGAGGCCTGTTCTTGTAGGCCACGGGCGAAAAGACCTGGCTGAGGCCATTGCCAAGCAGGCAGCTGAGCTAGCCTACTTTACGCCCATGCACTTCGCCAACCCTCGGGCCATCGAGCTCGCAGAAACTCTCGCGGGACTGACCCCGGATGGGATCGACAACTTCCTCTTCGTTTGCGATGGCTCCGAGGCGGTTGAGTCGGCAATGAAACTCGCCAAGCAGTACCACTACTGCCGGGGCCAAAGAGACCGCTTCAAGGTCATCTCACGGAGGGGGGCCTACCATGGTGTCACCTCGTTGGCCCTTAGGGCGTTGGGTACGGTTTTGACCATGCGGCAGTGCATGGAGCCGCTGGCCCCGGGATCGATCTTTGTGGAATCCCCCTACTGTTATCGCTGTCCACTCCATTTGAGCTATCCTGACTGCGACCTCGTCTGCGCCAGGGATGTTCGAGGTGTTGTTGAATTTGAGGGACCTGAGCAGATTTCCGCCTTCATAGGTGAGCCGATCCAGCAGGGGTTCGGCGCCTTGGCCCCGCCGCCCGGATACTGGGAAATTATCCGCGAGATCTGCGACGATTATGGGATACTGCTCATTATCGATGAGGTCATCTGTGGCTTCGGGAGAACCGGTCGCTGGTTTGGGATCGAGCATTTTGGCGTTCAGCCAGATATCATGACCATGGCCAAGGGCATCTCCAGCGGGTATGTACCCCTGGGCGCGGTTGGTTGCACGGACGAGGTCATTGACCCGGTTGATACTCTCGAACACATGCACACCTATGCCAACCATCCGGTTGCCTGTGCGGCAGGTCTGAAGAACATCGAGATCCTGAAACAGGAGCGGTTGATTGAACGAGCGGCGGAAATCGGACGCTACTTCCTGGAGTCCTTGAAGTCCCTTGAGGATTACCCCATTGTCGCTGAAGTCCGGGGGACGGGCCTGTGGCTTGGCCTTGATTTTACCGTTGACAAAAAGACCAGGGCTCTGTTCCCGATGACCCGGCTCTGGGACCTGGTGAACCGGGCAAAGGGCAAGGGTTTAATGGTTAAACAGATGGGACAGGCCCTTGAACTGGCGCCCCCTCTTGTCATCGAAAGGGGCGAGATTGATGAAGGCGTCAGGATCTTGCACGCCTGCATCGCCGAACAAGCGAAGGACATGGGTCTGAGTCGGTGAGCTTGCCAAGGGTATCAGGCAGACAATCGTTGGGCTGAGAGATCACCAGGCCGCCTCAATTCCCCGAAGATGAGGATGTGCCTCTGCCTCTCATTCAGCATACCTCCCAACTTCTGCAAGCTCTTCCAACCCACTGCGATCGATTAGTCTGATGCTTTGCCCCTTTACTTCGATCAGTTTCTGCCTGCTCATCCTCGCGAGGATCCGTGAGAGGGTCTCGGGAATTGTACCGAGAAGGCTCGCCAGCTGCCCCTTTGAAATGGTGAGACTAACGGCATCATCTCTGCCCTGTTCATCTGCCAGGTAGATCAGGTATGCTGCCAGTCGGCCTGAAACCCCCTTAAGTGAGAGATGTTCTATCTGAACGGTAAATTCGCGAAGCCGCCTTGACAGCACTGCAAGCATGTTGAGTGCGAGAGATGGGCTGCTGGCTATGAGATCGACAAATGAGGTCCTTGGGAAAAAAAGAAGGTGGCTCCTGGCAAGTGCCTCCGCATTGGCTGGGAATTGCCTCCCGGAGAAAACAGCAACCTCACCCAATGGTTCTCCGGGGCCAATGATATGGAGGATATGCTCCTTTCCCTCTGAGGAGATCTTAAAGACCTTTACCAATCCGCTTACAACAACGTAAAACCCGTTGGCATCGTCCCCCTCGAAGAAGATGACCTCTCCCTTATTGAAAGACCTGTCAACGGCGATCTTCTTGAGTTCTTTCAGCTGGCTCTGGGGAAGGCCACTGAAGAAAGGGGTGGCTGAGATTATAGAGAGGGTTTTTTCCAAGGCCGTTTCCTCTTTTTTAAAAATTAGCATCCGTTTTTGACTTAAGTCAAGGCAGGGGATGAAGGGAGCGTGTAGGATTCTCACAAATTGAGGCCTGAGACGTATCATTGATGAGGGGGAAGGATGATGGATATCAAGTACTTGAGGGACTTGCTGGAGCAAGTGCAAAGTGGCCGCATGAATCTGGACGCTGTCATAGATGAGCTCAGAGAGCTCCCCTTCCAGGATCTGGGCTATGCCAGAATTGACAACCACCGCTCCATCCGGAAAGGTGTGCCCGAGGTCATCTTCTGCCAGGGGAAGACAATGGAGCAGATCAGGGGGATTGTGAAGCGAATGTCCAGGAGTCACCAGAACATCATGGCTACTCGGGCCAGCCACGGAGTATTCGAGGGGATCCAGAAGGTGGCGGAGTGTCAGTACTATAACGAGGCCCGAATTGTAGTGGTCAATCCGCGTCCCGTGGAAAAGCTGGGAAATATCGCCGTGGTAACTGCTGGCACTTGCGACATGCCTGTTGCCGAGGAGGCAGCTGTGACCGCGGAGGTGCTGGGAAATCGGGTGACCAGGATCTACGATGTGGGAGTAGCTGGGATTCACCGCCTCCTCCATGCCGCATCTGACCTACTCCATGCCCATGTAGCGGTCGTTGTCGCGGGCATGGAAGGGGCCCTTGCCAGTGTCGTGGGAGGGCTCGTAGCGTGTCCAGTCATTGGGGTTCCCACCAGCGTCGGCTATGGTGCTAGCTTCGGGGGGATCGCAGCCCTTCTCACCATGCTCAATAGCTGTGCCTCCGGGGTGTCGGTGGTCAATATCGACAATGGCTTTGGGGCAGGCTACCAGGCCAGCCTCATTAACAAGGCGGCTGCGAGGCGAGCAGGGGAGGAGTTAGTCGAGGAGGAAAGACTCTCATCGGTTAAGGGTTATTGATTGGCACCGTGTTAGCTTTGAGGAAACCATGAGGGTTGCCTTTCTTCAACAGAAAACTGACAGTCGAAAGGGGAACTGAAATGAAATGCCCGGGACAGGATACCCGTTATTGGAGGCCTGGGGCTATTTTTGAGGTCAAATGTCCCAGGTGCGGTAATGAAGTGGAGTTTTTCAAGGATGATACAACCCGTACTTGTAGAAAATGCGGTCACCGTTTTTTGAACCCCCGTATGGATTTTGGCTGCGCCTCATACTGTCAGTATGCCGAGCAGTGCATAGGGAACCTTCCTCCAGAACTCATAGCTAAGAGAGAAGACCTGCTAAAGGACCGGGTGGCTGTTGAGGTGAAACGCTATTTTAAACAGGATTTCAAACGTATCGGCCATGCAGTGCGGGTCGCCAGATATGCCGAGCAAATAGGCAAGGAGGAACGGGGCAACCTGGCAGTAATTTTGACAGCGGCTTATCTGCAGGATATCGGCATTGAAGAAGCGCAGGAGAATCATGAGAGTACTGCTGCCGGGTACCAGAAGGAACAAGGTCCACCGGTGGCAAGGGAGATATTGATGAGAGTGGGGGCCGGGGAGGAGTTGATTGGAGAGGTATGCGATATCATAGCACATCACCATCATCCAGGAGCCCAAGGGAGTATCAATTTCAAGGTGGTCTATGATGCGGATATGCTGGTCAACCTGGAGGAAGAGCAGAAGGATGCCGCCATAGGGCCTGAGAAGTTGGCCAGCATTATTGAGAAATGCTTTAAAACTGAGAGCGGCCGAAATCTCGCGAAGAGTGTTCTTTTGAAGAGGGGAGATTGATATGGAGAAGATCATGCACGTCAAAAGAAAGATCATAAAAATCGATGAAGAGCTCTGCAATGGATGCGGGCAGTGTGTGCCCTCATGTGCAGAAGGAGCTATCCAGATCGTGGATGGAAAGGCAAGACTTGTTGAGGACAAATACTGTGACGGTCTGGGTGCCTGCCTGGAAGAATGCCCCACAGGGGCCCTCACAATAGTGGAGCGTGAAGCGGATGAGTTTGATGAGGAGGCTGTCCGAGAATACCTTCATTCAAAAGGTGGGGAAAAGAGATCGGAAGGAGGGATCATGGCCTGCGGATGTCCTTCCACCCACATACAGTCCTTTGTTCAACCTGCATCTTGCCAGGGGGCAAATGAGGCGGATGCTCTGGTGGGGGCAGCTACCACACTCAGCCACTGGCCTGTACAGATCAGATTGGTACCGCCCGCTGCGCCATTTCTAAGGGGGGCAGACCTCCTGGTGGCGGCTGACTGTACGCCCATAGCATATCCCGATTTTCACCGGGATTTCCTCAAGGGAAGGGCTGTCATGGTGGGGTGTCCAAAGTTCGATGACGCGGGGGAGTATATCCAAAAGTTCGCCGATGTCTTTAGGGGGGCGGAAATAAAAAGCATTATGGTGGTTGTGATGGAGGTGCCCTGCTGTCAAGGCCTGCCCCTTATTGTTGAGAAGGGAATGGAGATGGCAGGCAGGAGAATTCCCTTTGAAAGAGTAGTAATCAGCCCACGGGGTGACGTCCTGGGTAAGGAGAAATTGGCCGCTTAAGATCACCGGCTCCATTACAATCCCCTTAGTGCAATGGACACTGAGCTTCCTTCCCATATATCCCGCTACGGCCCGATCTTTATATTCCCTCAAAAACTCAAATACAGTTCATACTCTTTTTCATTGCGGGATATCTTCTCATACCTGTTTCCAGGGGCAATGAAATAGTAAAAGGCGCCAGGAAAATGAATAGGTGATTTTCTAGCCATACCCTGCACGTCGCAAGGCAAAGATTAGAAGTCGATACTTACCTAATTATGCCAGCCCGCCGTTTTATTGGAAAACGTGCTTCAGGGCCTTGCATTCTTCCACATCCAAATCGCCGTTGTCAGAATAAGAACTGACAGATACGAAGCGCGTATTCCGGGATATAGAATAGGAGAAACCACCTGTGATTGCACCAGGACATCGTAGGTTCCCCCAGCTCCCAAAAAGAACGGGAAAATTAACAGCGCGCTGTTTCCTAACCGGTATACAGTAGCGTACATCAGCCCTACAAAGAATAGTTTGCCATACTCCGGCTGGAATCCCACGTGATGGAAAGCATAGAAGAGAGATGCCAGGACAATCCCCGGCACAATACCGAAATCCCGCTCGAACAGGGCTCTTAGGAAACCATAAAAGAATATCAATTCAAAGACCAACACACACATGACGTATGCGGCCGTCCAGAGCTCCAATGCATTCAAGCGGAACTGGGCCGGGGGCGGACTCCCTGACAAGAAGATGAAAAACAAGACTATTCCAAGTATCACGTTGATCGGAAGGAAGATGTACCAGTTCTTGAGGCTCAAGCCGAATTCAGAGAAGTGGCTGGCAGAGCGATGAATATACACGAGCGGGAAAACGATACCCACGAGGAACACCTGGAAAATGTCTCGGATAATAGTGCTCAACCAGGGGAGGTTGTGAACTAGTATCATGGATATTGATAAGCTGAGAACAACCAGCCCGCTGAAGGTGGGAACAAGGGTGTTCCGAGAAGGCTGCCACTTAAAGAGCTGTGATGACATGTCCTCCATAAGATGTCTCAGTCTTGTGCATTTTAGATCGCATATATGCTGGTTGGTTCAGGAACCCTAGGACTGCATAACGCTTTGCCAAATCTATAAAACCAAACAATTACAGATTACACTCCCTGATTAAGACGTCAAATGATTTCTCTCACATTATGAAACGTACCAATCTGTCTGAGGACGAAGGGAATCAGTGGAGGATTGGTACCCAGGGTGTTCCGAAAGAAGTAAATTTATATAGCGACCATTAGGCGAGAGGGTGATTCTTCTTGGAATAAGGATTCGCTCATCTCACACAGGAATGGTAATCCACGATTCAAGACCGGACACCGCTTTCATTTCAAATGCCAACCAGTCATTCTCTGCGACGTCGGCGTAGCCCTTCATTTACAGCCTCAACGAGGGTTAAGCAACTTCTACATCGACGTCCCCTTTCATAAAATCGAGTAGAATAGGCCCAGGATATCCTTTTGCCTCATGCAGTATGGTTAAACGGGAAGGCCGATAACTCTCTTAATTCAAAAATTATTTATTCCAGTTATACGTACCGTGCGCACTGAAAGCCTTTGCCAAGCTCGCACCACACGCACGCGCCCGGCATGGTCTGTGCTGCCGAAACTTGCGATTCGCACTTTCCGCAGAGATGTTCCTCTCCGGGCTTCATTGGACCTTCGCATGGCGTTATTGTCATAGGGCAAAGCATGACGCATGAGCCGCACTGCTTACAGAAGTCAGGACGGACACCAAAGGGGAAGTCGACGCGACGCTCTTTACCGCGTCCGACAAAACCTATAGCTTGCGCCTTCCATATTTCCGTGCAGACTCGCACGCAGCGGCCGCAGAGCACGCAGTCACTGTTTCTAAATGGGTAGCGGACTTCCTTCACGCCGCAGAGTACGGCGATATCCTGGATGGCACGCGAATTCGGAGCTTGAGCGACGAGAAGCTCCGCGATGTTGTGCCGCAACTTTCTTATTTTTTCGGTGTTCGTGCGTATAACCATGCCTTCTTGCACGAGCAAGGTGCAGGAGGTGGTGATTTTTGAGCGACCGTCATGGACATGTTCAACGATGCAGAGACGGCAGGCGCCGAGGTCGGAGAGATAGGGCACATGACATAGGTGTGGGATACAGATGCCAAATTCGATGGCCACATCGAGCACACTTGCTCCTTTCACCGCGCGCACGTGGGCACCATCAATTGTCAAGGTCACGAACTGCTGCATAGCTTACCTCTTTACTTAATTACCACAGCTTCAAACTTGCACTCGCTTTGACAGATTCCGCATTTACGGCATGTCTCGGGGTCTATAACATGAACCTGTTTTTTCTTTCCGCTAATCGCTCCATGGGGGCATGCTCGCCTGCAGACTCCACAGCCGTTGCATTTTTCTGGATCGATCGCATATTCGACCATTGCTTTGCACACACCAGCAGGGCATCGCTTTTGGTTGATATGTGCTTCATATTCGTCACGGAAATAGCGTAACGTCGAGAGCACCGGATTCCGCGCACTCTTACCCAACGCACAGAGCGATGTTTCACCTACCGTTTCTGCTAAGTCTTCTAATAGCGTAATCTGTTCAGGTCGGCCATGGCCTTCGGTAATATCGCTGATGATCTCGAGCATGCGATCAATGCCCAGACGGCAGGGCACGCACTTGCCGCACGACTCATCCTGGAGGAAGGCAAGGAAGTACTTGGCAACGTCGACCATGCACGTTCCCTCGTCCATCACTACCATGCCACCGGAACCCACCATAGAGCCCGCTTCAGCGAGTGCTTCGAAATCGATGGGAAGATCAAACTTGTCTACTGGCAGGCACCCACCGGAAGGCCCCCCGGTCTGTACGGCTTTGACCGCCCTCCCGTTATCTGCTCCACCACCGATATCGAACACGACGGTCCGCAACGGCGTACCCATGGCTACCTCGACGAGCCCGGTATTTTTGACCCGACCGGTGAGGGCCAGAATTTTGGTTCCTTTACTGCCTTTAGTTCCCTTTGAGGCAAACCAGGAAGCCCCATTCATAATAATTGACGGCACGTTGGCCCAGGTCTCCACGTTATTGAGGGTGGTAGGTTTGTGCCAGAGACCATCCACCACGGTGTGGACATCTTTGGGTCGCGGTTCACCGACCTTACCCTCCAGTGAAGCCATGAGTGCGGTTGACTCGCCGCAGACAAAGGCGCCACCTCCTCTGGCGATTTCTATATCGAACGAGAATGTCGATCCCAGAATGTGCTCTCCTAAAAGCCCCAATTCTCTCGCTTGCTGCACGGCCACTCGGGCATGTTTGACAGCTAAGGGATATTCTTTACGGACATAGACGTATCCTTGCCGGGCACCAATAGCCAAAGCTCCGATCATCATCCCTTCAAACACCAGGTGCGGGTTACCTTCCAAGAGACAACGGTCCATGTAGGCGCCTGGATCACCTTCATCTGCATTGCAGATAACGTACTTTTCATCCCCTGGGGCAGCCCAACAGTCAGCCCATTTCCGACCTGTAGGGAAGCCACCACCGCCACGACCCCGCAAACCAGAAGCTTTGATTTCCTCAATGATTGCTACTGGAGGCATCTCGGTGAGGGCTTTTGTTAGTGACCTATACCCGCCAAGAACGATATAACTCTCAATAGAGCAAGGATCAATCAGTCGATTCTGTGACAGCAGCTGACGGTCCTGAGCTCGGTAGAAGGGAATTTCCGCCTCGGTGCCAACCTTTGTGCCAGAGACAGGATCGGTATAGAGCAATCGTTCAATAACCTCACCTTTGCTAACCGTTTTGATAACGATATCGTGTGCATCGTCAGGGGTGAGGTGACAGTAGAATATATTGCCCGGCTCAAGCACCATAATGGGGCCCTGTTCACAAAAGCCGTGACAACCGGTGACTCGCACCAGTACACGCTTGTCCAGTCCCTCTTTGCTCAGGACATCCTTGACTGCATCGATTACTGAGAGTGAACCTGATGCCTGGCATCCAGTTCCGCCGCAGAAAGTGAGGGTCTTGGTGAAATGCGTGTGTTCAGCGCTAAGTTGCATACGGAGATCTTCAAGATCATTGATGTGGTCCGGCCTGGGCATGGGCGATTTTCTCCTTTCCATTCCTACGGGTAAATTCGATTAAGGACCGAAGCTTGCCGGGAGACATGTGATGATAGTACGTCCCGTTTATGACGACTGTAGGCCCGAGTGCACAGCAACCAAGGCAATTAACGCATTCAAGGGTGAAAAGGCCATCCTCAGAAGTTTCTCCCGGTTTGACGTTGAGTTGTCCGAGAACCTGGTCGACGAGAAGATCACAGCCTCGAACGTGACAGGCAGTACCCATGCAGACTGTGACTACGTATTTCCCTCGCGGTGTGAGCGAAAACGCCTTGTAAAAGTGTGCAGCTCGATACACCTCAATGGGGGGCACTCCCAATTCTCTTGCCGCAGTCTCCATGGTTTCCTCAGGTAAATATCCAAAGGCGTCCTGGACATCTTGCAGCACTTCAATGAGTTGATGAGGTTGACTCCGGCGGCCTTCGAGAATTGAATCAATATTGAAATCGGGCATAATCGATTCCTCCAGTAATAATTTCTGCTTGACAGCTCATAAATTACTAGTTAAAGAGGGCAATGAAAATACGGCTATACTGCATATGCTATGCCTATAATATTTAGGCAAAAAAATGCCTAATTTGTGCCTACAAAATGCCAATAACAGGAGGATTTGACATGCCTCGAAAACAGCATCCGGTGCGCCAGACTGGTACCTCAGAATGGCACAGTCCTGCAGAGGGACTGCCCTTCCTCTGGCGAATTCCCCAGAACATTGAAACCGAGCCGGCAAAAGTGGAAATCGCTCTCCGTGAACGCATTAAGGAATTGAACTGCCTGTACGGGATCGCCAAGCTTGCTGAGCGCCACGGGGATTCCATAGATGAGGTTTTGCGAGGCCTTGTCGATTTCTTGCCCTACTCGTGGCAATATCCCGAGGTCACCTGTGCGCGGATAGAATTTGCTGGGAAGGTTTACAAGAGCAGCAATTTCAAAGTCACCAGGTGGCGACAGTCCTCACAAATTTTCATGTATAACGAACCAGCAGGTGAAGTGGCGGTGTTTTACCTCAAAGAGTGCCCGCCAGCGGATGAAGGACCATTTCTCAAGGAAGAGCGAGCTTTGCTTGATGCGGTGGCCGAGCGGATCGGGGCTATTGCGATGAGGATTGCTGCTGAGCAGGAGTTGCTGGAAACCAACAAGCAGCTGATGGTGGAACGGAAGGCATTGCAGGAGACGAACACCGCGTTGCGAGCGGTTCTGGCTAGGATCGAGGAGGAGAAACAAGAAATTCACAGAAATGTGCAGACAAATGCCGAGAAGATTCTCATGCCGATTTTGCACGCACTGGAACTGGAGCTGCCTAAAATTCAGAGGAAGTATGTAGAACTACTGAAAACCAACCTCGAAGAACTCACCTCACCTTTCATCAACAGGTTTTCCCAGAAATATCACTCATTGACACCCACGGAGGTGAAAATCTGCAACATGATCCGTAATGGGTTACAGACAAAAGAAATCGCTCAGCTGTGCGGTATCTCCTGGGCTACAGTCAACCGGCACCGGGAACATATCCGCCGAAAGCTTGGCATCACCAACAGTAACGTCAACCTTGTAACCTACTTGCAATCGAGCATGTCAGGAGAAAACTCGGGAAAGCTGTCGCATCTGGATCAGGGCAGTTCTTGAGGTAATTAGAGGTTGCCATGATTGACGCTCGGGATAAGTTACTTTAAAAAATGAGAAATATGCAAAATTGTGATCGGGATATGCAGGATAATGAGGCCGTTTCTTAATGATGCCATCCTTATAAAGACCGACCACTATCTCATCGCCTCGGCTAAGAGCTTATCAACCTCTTTAACCATTAAATCAACATTCTTAATATTTTCTGGAAAATGTCTTCTTAATGATTGACAGCTATTTTCTTAAAACCTCAAGAATCAGACTTTTCTGACAGTCTCAGCTGAAATAGCCAATCGCGCTCAATGTCCATGCCTCTGATATTTGAAACACAAATCATCACGGAGGCTCATCAAATCACGCCGGCTTAATGACTCAAGATGTTGTGGTTTCCTGCCAAAAAAGTAGCATACTACAGGCGAAGGGCCATCCTTACCTGCCCTTTGACAAGGTGGTTTGAGAAAGTCTAATTACCAATGAAAGCCCGCCAACACCCCAAGATGTCCTCCTCCTGCATCAGCATCGACATCGAATAGAGTTACCTCTGCTGTTGAAAAGGCTGCCTCCAGACCGATATTGAAGTGATCCGCCAGTGTCCAATAGACACCTCCTCCAAACCAAATGCCCACTGCATTATCAGAGTCCGATACTGTGATCCCAAGAGCTGTGCCTGTGTATTCCGCACTGATACAGGAAATCCCACCACCGATAAACGGACGTGTATGTAGAGACTGGTCCCATATCTTTCGAACTCCAAGGTTTAGCTCTGAGGTCTCTCCCTTTATATCGAATTGGACAGTTCCTAACAGTGGATCAAACATGAGCGCAGTCTCCTCACCGCTTGAAGATAAATAGTCAATGACAATGCTCACTGGCCAGCCTTGCTGCTTAAAGTCAACCTTTATGCCGAATTCCTCTTGCTCTTCAACAGGCTCCCATTCATCCTCATCAAGAACCTTGGCTCCCAGGAAAACATTGAGATTCCCTGTCCAATCATCACAGATTGCCAGGTTGGGAGTTGATAACAGGAAATATGCACTAATCAAGGCCGTTATTTTTTTCATCTTTTGCGGAGACTTTCTATTTTCGACTTGAGACCGAGACCGACCTTCCCTTGAAACCTCTGGCTGCTCCGAGGTATCCGCGGTGCTTTCCAAGCCTGCAGTCGTCCCTGGCTCTCCCTGCTTATTTGCTTTATTGCAGAATAAGAAGAGCTCATTAAGCGCGATTTAGAGCTGACTGAGCGCTGAGATTCTTGATGCCTCCCCGCAATGGAATGGTGATTCGGCAGTAACTGCTGTCGTTGTTTCTCTACTCGCACTTGTCGCTCCTTTAGCCACCTACGAAACAGACCGCTTTTTATTGCTGGTGGATCGTCGGGGTCAGGATCATAAATAACTGGGTATCTCCTTGGCCCCCACCAGGGATAGCAACAATGAACCCATCCATAAGTACAGAACCATGGTCGGCAGCCACATGGATACCAGGGATAGCACCAGGGATAGTATGGGGCATATGCACGCGGCCATTCTTCCTCCCACAGGTGAATCTCCTTGACTACAAGATAGGGACAGGGGTAGTCAATCTCCCCTAACCTTATGACCTCCTCGCCCTGCACAACCCCGACGATGGTAACCTTTCGCCCCCTGCGGTAGATCTCACTGTCTAGAAGGCCCACATTAAGTGCTAAAAAACGCCCCCGGGAAACATCGATATTTATTGGTCTGCCCTTACGGTCTAGCTCTGTCTGATATATCTCCAGGAGGCTACCCTCTCTCTTGTTGACCATTTTGATGATAACCCCTCCCAAAAGGACCACCTTTCCCTGATAGTCCTCGGGAGCCTTCTGCAATTCAGCAAAGGTAATCTCCCTGTCTACCTCTTGTAAGATATCATGTGAGATGACATGGGCACAGCTGGATAGACAGAGGACGGCAACTACAGTGACTAGAAGACTCCTCTTCATGATTTACTGGGGACATCCTCCCATAATTCTGTTGAGCTCTTTGAACTCATGATCTACTAGAACCTTTGTTGGCAGAGATGCCAGATTGCTCTCTGTAAATGCCCATCCGCCGAAAAACCGCCTCTTAAAATAGTGGCTCTGAAATCCAACTATGCCCTCTAAGGGCTTTCCCTTGGGAGCCGTGAGGGAAATGATCTTGACTACCCCGAACCTACCGGAAAGGACTTTCCACCTCTCCAAATCAGCCTTTACGGTTAACTCGAGGCGCCCATTGGGGGAGAGCCCGGTTTCGATACATTTCAATGTCGTTCCATTGTAATCATAAAATGAGATATATAAAAATAGCTCTTGCCCTGTGGGGTTAATTATGTGCAGCAAGGTATGCCTATCTTTTCTCAGATCGTATGTCCCTACAAGATACGAGCTGAACGCGCCGCTCTCCTGAGCGCAGACAGCAAATACGTGGAAAGGCAGAATAAAGAACAAGACAAAGATAAAATATCTTCCCTTTCTCATTTAAGTTCCCCATTGGTGTTTTTTGGTCGCGTCCACCACTAGCCCACCTCAATAGTCAGTTTGCCCCGGAGGTCAATCTCCTGGCCCTCCACCAAAATGCACCCAGGTTGTGTACAGGGGATTTTTACAGCATTACATATAAAATATGACTCAACATACTTTAGATGCAACATTGATTACTGCCAAATATCTCGGGAAATCAGTGCCAATCTGGGAGCTTTAAGGATTTTCTAGATTAGTCACACATTTTCGCAGTTAGACACCATGAGTGGGCTTAGATGATGAACCCGAGGCAATAGATCTTAATTTATGGTAAAGTACGCGCCATGGCCACAAAACCTCAATCCGAAAGAGACCCCGACAACCGTTCCAACTCGCTTTTCGCTGACTTCCATAAATACACCGAATCACTTCCCATACCAATCAAGGTCACCCCGTCCGATATATGAGTTCGAGCTGATTCAGGACCGTCCGCGAAAATACCAACCGGGGTACCTTTTTCAAGGCACTGCCGTTTGACCTTTTGGATCGCGCCCTCCACCTCCGGTTTGTCAAGCTGACCGATCAGACCCAGACTTCCAGACAAATCATAGGGGCCTATCATGATGGCGTCTATTCCTGGGGTTTCTATGATCGACTCAACGTTATTGACACCCTCAATATGTTCAATCTGGAGGATTATCGCAATCTCCTCATTGGCCTTTCGGACATAATCCGCGAATTCCATACCATACTTGGATGCCCTGGCCAGGCCAAGGCTCCGAATTCCCTCAGAAGGATATTTAGACGCCTGGACAGCCGCCTTCGCCTCTTCGGCCGTCTTTATCTGAGGGACAATGACGCCATCGCAGCCGATGTCCAGGGTCTTTTTGATCCAGACACTATCGTTCCATGGCACCCGTACAACCGCAGCACATCCCTCCCTCAATGCCTGGGTCATAATCTGTGCTTGAACAAGATCAATGGCGGCATGTTCCATGTCGATCCATACCCAATCAAAGCCCACTTCGGAAATGATTTCTGCCACCTCCGGAGATGCAATCCCAAGCACGGTTCCCACAAGTAACTCTTTTTTTCTCAGTTTGCCTTTAAACCCTCTATCCATGAATCCTCCTGCCTCACGCATCACCGCGGTCTTGGCCCTAGGATATCTCAGTTCGTAGATGTTGCTGAGGCCGAACTGAAAAGTCAAGGAAAAAGGGTGTCACAGGGTAGATAGTGACATGGGGATTAATTTCCGAACATTTATCTATTTGGGATTCAAGTGTCTGATAATTGTGATACTGCCTGAACTGTTTAACGCATCTTGAACTAGACGGAGCGGCAGATAATACAGACCCATGCGGTTTTAACAGCAATCGCCCCTAAATCGCGGCATGCTTGCAAATTAGCTTACAAATCACTACAGTGAGCGTGGAAACCGCCACCGGTCAGGGTTGGTAAGCATGCAGAACAGGAGCTCTATCTTCTCCCCTTTATCAGAGAAATCCTGGAAAAGGCCCAAAAGTCCTCGCAGTGAGACTGCTTATCACTATTTTGAGTGCGGTGACCCCATAATGGATTTGCCCGTGACCCTGAGCCCGGAAGAGCTGGTCAACGCCATGATGTGTCTAGCCGCTGGGTAAACCATTGTTGCGATAGGGTGATTTTTATGCGTTCGGATTTGCCCTTTAACCGACCGAAGGTGTTGTTGTTGACAGCAGGACATCTTGTGACGGATATCTATCCAGGGTTACTTTCGCCCTTGCTACCAGCGTTACAAATTACCCTGGGACTCAGTCTGCCTGAAACCGCATTTATCGCATCTTCATTGGTGATCATTTCCTCGTTGTCCCAACTAGTATTCGGTTACCTCTCCGATCTAACCCGGAAAACAGTCCTTGTGGCATCGGGTCCAGTGATTGGCGCCGTGTTTTTGAGCAGTCTGGGCTTTGCCGATAGCTATTGGATGCTCATACTCTTTGTTTCCCTCGGCGGGCTAGGCGTTGCTGCTTTCCACCCGCAAGGCGCGGCTTTGATAGGGATTAAAAGCGGAGATCGTCCCTTCACGGGTATGTCGCTATTCGTTACTGGGGGGGCGCTTGGCGTGTCAGTGGGGGCGTTGATTGCGGGACCGATTGTGGAGCTAGGTTCCATCCGAACGCTTTCGTATCTGATGATCCCCGGTATCTGCATTGGTTTTCTTTTATGGAACTATATCTCACCGGATATCCTTATGAGGCATCACCAGAAAGCCGCCTCCGGAAATGGAAGAGCCTATTGGGCGGTGCTCGTTATCATGATTATGCTTGCGATGGCGCGCGCGTATATCTTTGTTTCCTTGAGCACGTTCATCCCGCTCTATCTCGCTGAAAAGGGGCACACCTTATCTTTTGGGGGTCTGACCCTTTTCTTTTTACATACTGCTGCGGGGATCGGCGGGCTGAGCGGCAGCTTCTGGGCGGAAAGATTGGGAGCGCCTAAAGTGGTCTTAATCTCCTTTCTGGTTCCAGTGCCGTTGTTTATGGTCTATGTTTTCGCGGAATCCTCAGTTGGTATCGTCTTCCTGGCCTTGGCTGCATATGTGCTTTTCACATCCACCCCCTTGGTGATCTCTCTTGGTCAGAGGGCATATCCCAAAAATATCTCCATGGCCTCAAGCATGGTTATGGGATTTGCCTGGGGCAGTGCCGGTGTCCTGGTGACACCGACGGGCGTTCTGGCAGACCATATCGGCCTTCTTCATACACTCATATCTATTTCGTCTATGCCATTTGTTGGATTTCTTCTGACGTTCCTAATCTTCAGAAAGATGGATCTGTGATTGAGAAAGACGTAAGAAAGCCGCTGGATGAAGGCTATGCAGACCTCATGAAAGGGCTCATATGAAAGATCAGATTATGGAGACCTTTGATTTCGTCATTATCGGCTCCGGGTTCGGAGGGAGCGTGTCTGCCATGCGGCTCACGGAAAAAGGGTACCGCGTGTTGGTCTTAGAGCGGGGCAAACGCTTTCGTGACCAGGACTTTGCCACGACCAATTGGAAATTCTGGAAGTACCTCTGGAGCCCTGCTCTACGCAGCTTCGGCATATTTCAGATCAGTAATCTGCAGGGCATGTTAATCTTTCACGGATGCGGGGTGGGTGGCGGCAGCCTGGGCTATGCCAACGTATTGATGGAACCACCAGATGTGATGTTTGAAACCCCAGACTGGAAAGATCTTGCCCATTGGAGAGCGCTTCTGCGTCCTCAGTACGACACCGCCCGCCGCATGTTGGGGGTGACCCACACACCGCGCCTCTTCCATTCGGACGAGGTGCTCAGGTCTATTGCTGAGGATATGGACAAGGCCGACAGCTTCCAGGCGACCGAGGTAGGCGTGTTCTTCGGTGAGTCAGGCGAGGAAGGTAAAGAGCACCCCGATCCATACTTTGGTGGCGAAGGCCCAGCGCGCCGCTCTTGCAACTTCTGTGGAGGTTGTATGGTTGGCTGCCGCGAGAATGCGAAGAACACCCTGGTCAAAAACTACCTGTATTTCGCCGAAAAATGGGGCGGTCAGGTGTGGGCCGAGGTTGAAGTGCGCGATATTCGCCCCCTTCCGCAAG
>Ga0209636_10000691_pt1 | contig 33491 bp, 36 predicted proteins | sample DeeMarSWOR152_54_FD_187464 | JGI IMG/M metagenome (GOLD analysis project Ga0209636, IMG submission 187464) | Marine sediment microbial communities from White Oak River estuary, North Carolina - WOR-1-52-54 (SPAdes) (version 2) | ecosystem: Environmental > Aquatic > Marine > Intertidal zone >...
AAAGAAAGCGGATCGCCCGGGAACTCCACGATGGCATAGGGCAATCCCTGAGCGCCATCAAATTTAGCGTGGAGAATACCCTTAAACAGACGGAGAAAGAAACGGTACGGCCAGGTGTCAAGTCATTAGAGGCTGTCATCCCTATGATTCAAGCATCCATCGAGGAAGTTCGAAGAATCGCGATGGACTTGCATCCGTCTATTCTGGATGATCTGGGGATCTTGGCGACTATTACCTGGTTTTGTCGGGAATTTCAAAGTATTTATTCGGGAGTCCGCATCGAAAAGCAAATAAACATACAAGAAAATCAAATGCCCGACCCTCTGAAGACCGTTACCTATAGAGTCCTGCAGGAGGCCCTGAACAATGTGGCCAAACACAGCGAAGCAGACCTTGTGAGCCTCTCCCTGAGGAAAACAGACGGCGCGATAGAATTGGTTATCGAGGATAATGGCCTGGGCTTCGATCTGGAGGATGTTCTCTCTGTGGAGAGCGCCAGGAGAGGATTGGGGCTTGCCAGCATGAAGGAGCGAACTGAACTTTCAGGTGGGTCTTTTGCCATCGAGTCCGTCAAGGGAAAAGGAACCATTGTCCGGGCATTATGGCCGGTTCTATAGTCTCAAGATTCGACTTGATGATAGAATCCCACCTTGCTGAGAAATTCCGGGCATCTTCCATTTCATTCAAGGGTTCTCGGTCCGAGTAAAAACCTGAGCACGCGCTGGCAGAGCATGTTCCCCATCCCCTGGGAACTAAGCCCTAACCAAAGCAAATAATTCTTCTTCTATGAAGCCGCTTGTTGTCAAGCTCCGTTTTTCGCTTTCCATGTCGGTTACTCCTTCAGTCGTCAATCGAGCTAGCGGCTTCCTGAAACGTGAGGGCCCTGGCTGCCTCGAACGAACTTCTATCCGTGCTGGTTTCCTTCTTTCAGAAGTCTAATGCTATGTTTGCTCAGCGGGGATTCGGGAGGCGAGGGAAAGCCCAAGTGCCAAGAGCAGATGGGGCACGCTCCGTGTGAGACCTGCGGGGGAACTAATCCTAACTGTATTAGATCGTTTCCACCCTGGCCAGAACTATCGAATTGCGATTGAAATAACACCTTCCCCCCTTTTCCAATCATCGATTTGACACCCCGAGCACCAACCTTTGAATTCTCTTAGAATCTCAAATTTTATTCGAAGTTTCAATATCTTAGATACCTCATATAGAATTTTGGAGAAAAACGGCAAAATCTGTAGATTACTCGCCATAATCTCGTAAAACTTCCGACATTCTCTGAATACTCCCGAAAACTGACCTTTGATTTTGAGAAAGGGACGACTGGATTTTTTGTTGAAAAATTGTTGAACTTTTGTTGGAGTCCAAAAATGCCCAATTTTTAGGCACTTGCCCGAGTCATAAAAGGTATTGACTTTGCAATGGAATTTAGTTATTGTTGAACACGGAAGTGGATTGGTCCTGGCGGGCCTCCTGGACTTCAAATCCAGTGGCGGGCGCTAAAACCGTCCGCGGTGGGTTCGATTCCCATGCACTTCCGCCAAAATGACTCCAAGGCCTCCGATCCGGGGGACCTATTGATGTTGGTGTAAAAAAAGAGGGGGAATTTATGTTTGGTATTGGAATGCCTGAGTTGCTTATTATTCTGGTCATCGTCCTTGTCATATTCGGGGCCGGCAAAATACCACAGATTGGAGAGGGAATTGGAAAGGGAATACGGAACTTCAAAAAGGCGACCAAGGGCCCCGACGAGATAGATGTGACACCGGAAAAGGACGAGGAGAAGACCAAGAATAATGATTAAACGATTCATGATGGATCGATAGACACCGTCTCCGGATGTTCTCATTCCTTTTACTCCTCACCCTCTGTGAAATCAACCTTACGTCTGTACTCGCCTTAATCATGGAAAGTATCGCTTTTATCGGAATCGGTTCCAACGTTGGGGACAAGATAGAGAACTGTACGCGAGCAATCACCGAAATAAACCGATGTAAGCAGAACCGCCTCGTCGCTGAATCCTCCCTCTATAAGACGGAACCCATCGGCTACACTCAACAGGATTGGTTTATCAATTGCGTGATCGAGATCAAGACGAGCTTTACGGCCTATCAGCTTCTCAATGTCCTTGAGGATATCGAAATATCCATGGGCCGGGAGAGGATCCTCAAATGGGGCCCTCGCATCATCGATCTGGATATCCTCTTCTTCGACGATGAGATAATCCGATGCAAAGGGTTGACGATACCCCATCCCGAGGTACAAAATCGTGCATTCGTCCTAATCCCATTATGTGAGATCGCGGGGAACTATGTTCACCCCCTGTTGAAAAAATCCATTGCTCAATTGGCAGCCGATTTGGGGAATGGAGGTGGAATCGAAAAACTGTAAACACCCTTCAGTTTTCTCCCTCAAGGGTTAAACGGTATGAGATTTCTCATTTTTTTGGGTTTATTGATTCTCCTCTACTACCTGGTCAAGGGATGGATATCTCCCTCGAAGTTGAGACAGACGGACCGCGATGAAGGGGAATGGGAATTGGAGAGCGAAATGGTAAAGGATCCTCGTTGTCAAACCTACATCCCCAAAAAATCCGCTATTGGGGCCCTTATTGATGGAAGGGAATACCACTTTTGTAGCAGGCAATGCTTGAAAAAGTTCAAACGGCAGATGGGGGAAAATCCAGACGAAAGCGAGGTGGAATGAAGTCTTTCATCGATACGGCCGTCATTCCCTTCACGGTTCTCGAACAACTGGCAAAACATTCAAAAAAATAGGGAGGAAATCTCCTCCCCATCACTCCTCAATGGCGATCCGTTTTGGTCCCTCCTTTTTCGGCAACTTCAACGTTAGTATCCCATTTTTATAGCCTCCCTCTATTCCCCCGGGATCAACGGAATCGGGAAGGGTGAAGGAACGGCTGAAGGCCCCATAAGGCCTTTCGACGACATGATACTGTTCCGGTCTGGCTTCTCTGCTCAAGGGCCTCTCCCCCTTGATGGTCAGGATACCCTCATCCACGTCCACGGATAGGTCATCCACGTCAATCTCAGGGAGCTCGGCGTGGATGACAATCTCATCTCCGGTCTCATAGATATCCACTGACGGGGTCCACGTGCTCCTCGGGAGCACGTCTTCCCTTCGTGTCCGACCGAAGGTCACGTCACAGAGCCTGTTCATCCTCTCCTGAATTTCCATCAAGTCCTTCAGAGGATCCCATCTCATGAATGCCATATCCATTACCTCCCCATCCCCTTTTTCCCAGACCCCATGGGGTCACTCCAAGGAGTACTCCTTTATGCCCTGCAATCCGGGCAGACATCGAGGAAATCCTTCGGAAGCTTAGCCCTTTCCTTTATATACTCAAGCTGGAACCATGGGGCGAAACTCTGACCACACGTCTTGCATTTCTTCATCGGCAGGCTTCTCTCCCACCTCACGATGGTCCGCTCCTCATCCGTCTCCTCCATTTTGATACAATCGACGGGGCAGACATAGACACAGGCCCCACAGGCGATGCAAGCCTTGGGGTCCCTGAAAGGAGGGCCCATTTCCTTCTTATACCCCCGGCTGAAAAAGCTGATGGCATTAGCCCCAACAACCTCCCGGCATACCCTTTCGCACAGCCCGCAGAGGATGCACTCCTCCTCGCGCAACTCGAACCTCGGTTTCTCGATTCCCATCTGAGATGCCAACTCCTGGAGGACGACCCTATCCGGACACCTGGCCAGCAAGAGCTCTACAATCATCCTCCTTGCCTTTCGGACCTTTTCCGTATCAGTGAAAACCTGGATCCCCTCCTGGACCGGATACGTACAGGAAGCCGTCATTCTCCTTCTGCCTCCCCGCTCCACCTCTACCAGGCAAAGCCGGCAGGCCCCATACGGGGACACCTCATCGTGATAGCACAGGTGTGGAATCTCGAAACCATTTTCCAATGCAACGGGCAGTACGTTACTTCCCTCCTCCGCTTCAACCCCGACTCCGTCAATGGTAAATTCAATCATCGTCTTCATTCCTCTCCGTTTTCCATCGGAATATTATTGGACCTTTACCGCGTCAAATTTACAAGACTCAACACACATGCCGCATTTTATGCACTTCTCCTGGTCTATCTTGTGGGGAACCTTCTTCGCCCCCGAAATGGCATCGCTTGGGCAGGCCTTCCGGCACCGGCCGCAGGCCGTACACAGTTCGGAATCGATGGTATACTGAATCAGCGCCTTACACACACCGGCCGGACACCGTTTCTCCTCGATATGTGCCTCATATTCATCCCTGAAATACTGGATCGTGCTCAAGACCGGGTTCGGCGCCGTTCCGCCGAGGGCACAGAGGGAAGCCTCAGCCACTACCCATCCCAATTCCTCCAGGAGCTCGACATCGCCCCTCTTCCCCCTCCCTTCCGTGATGTCGTTCAATACCTCGTACATCCTTTGCGTTCCCTCCCGACAGGAGGTGCACTTCCCACAGGATTCATCCCTGAGGAAATTGATGAAATACTTAGCCACATCCACCATGCAGTTGCCCTCGTCCATGACGATCATCCCCCCTGAACCCATCATGGACCCCACCTCGGTCAACCTATCGAAATCTACGGGAAGGTCTAACAGCGATTCTGGAATGCACCCGCCCGAGGGACCTCCCGTCTGAACGGCTTTAAACCTCTTGTCCCCGGGGATCCCACCGCCAATATCATATACGATCTCCCTCAGGGTGATACCCATGGGCACCTCCACCAACCCCGTATTGTTCACCTTCCCCACCAGGGAGAAGATCTTGGTCCCCTTGCTCCCTTCCGTTCCGAGCTGGGCGTACCACTGGTCTCCCTTATCGATGATGACGGGAACGTTGGCCCAGGTTTCCACGTTATTCAAGTTGGTTGGCTTATCATGGAGACCGCTTATTACCGTATGGATATGTTTTGGCCTTGGTTCGCCCGGTTGTCCTTCCAGGGAGGCCATCAAAGCACTGGATTCCCCGCAGACAAAGGCGCCCCCTCCCCTATTGATCTTCACCGAAAAATCGAAATCAGTACCGAGGATATCCTCCCCCAGCAACCCGTATTCCTCGGCCTGTTGTAAGGCGATCCGGAGGTTCTGGACGGCCAGGGGATACTCTTTCCTCACGAATACGTATCCCTGGTTAGATCCTATGGCGTAAGCCCCGATAACCATCCCCTCCAATACGCTGTGGGGATTTCCCTCAAGGAGACTCCTGTCCATATAGGCCCCCGGGTCCCCCTCGTCCGCGTTGCAGATCACGTACCTGGGTTCCCCGGGCGCTTTCCGGCAACTCTCCCATTTGAGCCCGGTGGGAAATCCACCACCCCCACGCCCCCGGAGCCCCGATCTTTTCACCGACTCGATGATCTCCTCGGGGGACATATCGAAAATGGCCTTTACCAGTGCCTTGTATCCCCCTATCGCGATATAGTCCTCAATGGATGTTGGGTCGATGCTGCCATTGCTCCCGAAGATAATCCTCTCCTGGAGCTTATAAAAGGGAACCTCATCCTCATGGACGATCTTCTCTCCCGTTGTAGGGTTGACATAGAGGAGCCGATCGATGACATTTCCCTTCTCGATGGTTTCCGAGAGAACCTCCGGTACATCCTCCACCTGGACTTTTTGATAGAAGAGCTTCTGGGGGTTGATCACCAAGAGGGGACCCCTCTCGCAGAACCCGTGGCAACCCGTCACCTTGATCTCCACATCCTGCTGGAGCTTCCTCTTCCTCAGCTCCTCTTTAAGGGCGGAAATGATTTCTCCACAACCGTAGGCACCACAACCCGTCCCAGCACAGACGGTGATTCGCCGTTTATTGGGGTCCCTTTCTTTTTGAAGCTTTTGCCTCAGTCTTTCGAGATTTTCCGGATTTCTCAGTCTTTCCCTCATCTTTTTCACCTTTCGGCGGTTTCTTATACTCCTTCAAAACGGAATCCACTTTCATTGAAGTCATGTGGCCATAGTAATGGCCATCAACAACAACCAAGGGACCAGTGGCACAGGCACCGAGGCAATTGACTGCTTCCAGGCTGAACATCAAGTCCTTGGTCGTCCCCCCGGGCTCGATACTCAAATCCATCTCAAGCTTATCCAAAATCCTTGGAGCTCCACGAACGTGACAGGCCGTCCCCATACAGCAACTGACCAGGTGACGACCCCGAGGGGTAAGGCTAAATGCCCGATAAAAGGTGGCCAGCCGATAGACCCGGGCGACAGGGATGCTCAATTTCTCTGCGATGTGCTCGCAAACTTCCTTTGCCAGATAGCGATCCCTGTCCTGGATATCCTGGAGAATGGACAAAATGGCCGATTCCTCATATCCATACTCTTTAAGGACTTGGTTTACCTCCCTCAGTTCCATTATTCTCCTCCGGTCATCCTCTCCTTCATTTTGAGTCTCTCGTATTCCCGCGTAACCCTCTCCTGAATTTTCTGGATCATATCCTTTGTCAGGTGTCGGAACCTTCCCTGGAGGCGGAAATAGTCCTCCACTGGTCGAAGCTTGGGTACGTCTATGGTGATTTTGTATTTCCCGTCGATCACCTCATAGAGGGGGAAAATCCCCGTTTCCACCGCCAACCTCCCCAATCGAATGCTGAGATCCGGCGCTGACCTCCACCCCGTCGGGCAAACCGCCAAGACATGAATATAGGCCGGTCCTTGGGCTCGGGCCCCCTTCTTCACCTTCTCCATCAAATCGAATGGATAACTGGGGCATGCTGTGGCCACATAGGGGATGTCGTGGGCCGCCGCGATGGCGGCCATATTCTTCTTCCAGGTAGCCTGCCCAGGAATCACCTTCCCCGCTGGGGAGGTCGTTGTTGAGGCCCCAAATGGTGTGGCCGAGGAGCGCTGGATTCCCGTATTCATGTAGGCCTCGTTGTCCGTACAGATATAGAGGAAATCGTGTCCCCTCTCCAGGGCCCCTGAAATGGCCTGAACCCCAATATCGCTGGTCCCCCCATCCCCTGCCAATGCCAGGACGAATATCTTCCTCTGAGGCATCCTTCCCTTTCTCATCAAGGCCTTTAATCCGCTCTCAGCGCCAGAGGCAACCGCGGCCGCATTTTCGAAGGCCACGTGTATCCAGGGCACATTCCAGGAGGTATAGGGAAAGGGTGTTGATACCACCTCCATACAGCCCGTGGCACTAACGGCGATCACGTTCTTACCCAAAGCCTTCCCGGCCAGCCTTACCGCCAGGGCCTCGGCACATCCCTGACACGCACGATGACCCTGACCGAAATTCTCGTTTTTCGGAACCAACTTCGCCGCATAGACATTCAACTTTTCCATTATTCCCTCACCCCATAAATCTCATATTCGGGTTCCATTCCCTTTTTGAAAGCCCCCTCGGCCCTATCCACCATTTCAATGAAATCGAACGGGGCAACATCCCGACTTGCAAGCCCGGCGATGAAATTCGCCACAAGGGGTCGTTTCGGCTCATTGTAAAGGGCCGACCTCAGTTCACTGGCCACGGGGCCACCGGGTCCTCCATAGGAGACGGCCCGATCCACGACCACCAACATCCTCGCTTTCGAGGCGGCCTTGCGAAATTCCTCAAAGGGAAAGGGCCTCCACAGTCGCATCTTGAGAAGACCAACGGAACACCCCTTTTCTCGCATCTGGTCCACGGCCCACATAGCCGTCTCACCAATCCCCCCCATGGTCACCAGCAATACGTCCGCACCCTCGGTCCGATACTCCTCAATGGGATGGTAGTAACGACCCGTTAGATCCCCGAACTCCTGCCAACCCTTCAGGATAATCGGCATGGAAGCTTTCACTGCCTCATCCTGGGCCTTCTTCGTCTCTGTATAGCACGATGGGAGAACGATAGCCCCCATGGTTACCGGGTGAGCAGGATCTAAGACGATGTCAGGTTTGTAGGGAGGTAAGAACTTGTCCACCGTCTCCTGGTCCAACAACTCCACCGGCTCAATCACATGGCTCAGGCTAAACCCATCCATATTGACGATCACCGGAAGCATGACATCTCTGTCCTCCCCTACCCGATAGCTGATAAGGACATGATCGAGAACGTCCTGCCCATTTTCGGCGAAATACTGAATCCATCCGCAATCCCGAATGGACATGACGTCGGTGTGGTCGTTCCAGATACTGATGGGGTTTGAAAGGGAACGGTTGGCAAGCACCATGACGACGGGAAGCCTCATGGGAGCCGTGCAATATATTATCTCGCTCATGAGGATCATACCCTGCGAGCTGGTGCAGGTAAAACTCCTCGCGCCCACGGCCGAAGATCCCGTGCAGACGCTCATGGCCGAATGCTCGGATTCCACCGGCACGAACTCAGCATCCAGCTCCCCATTATTGACGAATTCCGATAGATGCTCAACGATATGGGTCTGAGGCGTGATGGGGTAGGCCGCAATCACATCGACGTTGGCTAACCTCACCGCCTCGCTGGCCGCGATGGAGACCTCCATACCCACTCTCTTTCCCATCTCTATTCCTCCTCATCTACCATGGTAATGGCTCCGGGCAAGCACTCCCTGGCACAAATTCCGCACCCCTTACAGTAATCGAGGTCCGTCTCCGCATATCCCTCAGTATCAAATCGGATGGCGCTATCGGGACAAAAAATCCAGCAGACACCGCACTTGATACACCTCTCCTTATCGAAGATGGGTCGCTGAGACCTCCAGTCCCCCGTGTGGTATTCCCGGGAGCTCCCCGGCTCTGTGATCACATAACCGCGCTCAAAATCCGTCCATTTATATTCCTGCTCCCTCTTCACCGTTTCTCATCTCCTTTGTTCTTGGAATTGTCATCTATCCATCCACTACCACCGTCTCTCCATATGCCCTTTCATATGCGGCGATATTCTTATCCGCAATTCTGCCGAATCGTTCCTTCAGGGGCCCGATTAGGGAATCCTTTTGGATCACGTTCGACGCCTTAACGAGAGAACCGAGCATGGTGGTATTGGTAATGGCCAAACCCAATACCTCCAGGGCAATCCTCGCTGCATCCACAGCGGCCAATTTGCCCTTGATGTTCAAATCCGCCCTCACCTTCTCCACCGGAAATTTGGAATCGGTAACCAGTATTCCATGGGGATGCTTAAGACCAGCGGTGACATCCACGATCCGCAAAATGGAGTAATCCAAGACCACCACGAAGTCCGGCTCATAAATGTTGGCCCTGATTCGGATGGGGTCGTCTGAAATTCGGCAATAGGCCACAACTGGAGCACCTCTCCTTTCAGGCCCAAAACTCGGAAATGCCTGAGCATACCGACCTTCGTTGATGGCTGCATGGGCGAGTAACTCCGCCGATGTCACAGCGCCCTGCCCTCCGCGACCATGAAATCTGATCTCGATCATCTTCACTCCCTCTTTGTTAAAAAAAGAACAAGTTACTCTAAAATTTTTTTAAAAAAAAATCCAGTCATATTAATTATTTTACCTTTAAATTATACCAGAAACCTTCCCGGATCCTCAAATCTCCCTCCGCCCCTCCAAGGCCTTGGCCAAGGTTTCCCCATCTGTATATTCGATATCCCCCCCCATGGGGATACCATAAGCGATGCGGGTAACCTTTACCCCAAGGGGCTTAATCAATTCAGTCAAGTATAGGGCCGTCGCCCCTCCCTCCACATTGGGATTGGTGGCCATGATTACCTCTTTCACCTTGCCAGCCTCAAGCCTCTCCAAGAGTTCTTTGACCTTGATATCCTCCGGACCGATTCCTTCCAAGGGAGATAGGGTGCCATGAAGAACGTGGTATTTACCATGAAAATCTCCCGCCCCTTCGATGGCCATCAGATCATTGGGCTCCTCAACCACGCAGATGATCTCGTCACTTCTCCTGGAATCCCCACAGATTCGGCACGGGTCTTTGTCCGTCAGGTCAAAGCACACCGAGCATAGTTGAATCTTCTCCTTCACGTCGATGATCCCCCGAGCCAGCTCTTGGGCCTCTCTCTTGGGGATGCGAAGGATGTGAAAAGCCAACCGAGCTGCGGTTTTTCGCCCGATTCCCGGAAGTTTGGTCAGTTCGTTGATCAATCGCCCAATGGGTTCGGCGTGGATCGGCATCTCTTCTCATCCCCCATCCGTTCTCGTGATACCTCAGAACAACCCCGGAATACTCAGGCCTCCCGTCAGCCTCTTCATCTCCTCGGTGACCATCTCCTGAGATTTACTGATTCCCTCATTAACGGCTGCCAGGACTAAATCCTGAAGCATGTCGATATCGTCGGGATCGACCACCTCCCGTTCGATCTTGATGGAAATCACCTCCTGTTTCCCGTTCACCACCACGCTCACCATCCCTCCCCCGGAAGAGGCCTCGATGGTTTTCAGCGCCATTTCCTCTTGCATTTTCGCCAATTGGGCTTGAATCTTCTGTGCCTGTTTGAGCATTCCTCCAAGGCCTTTTGTCATAAACTTCCCCTCCATTCTTATCGGGGGATTAGGACTTAAACCCTCTCCCAGTCTTGATTTTCTCAATGGTTCCCTCAAAGATCTTAACCGCCTCCCGAATGACCGGATTCTCCATAGCCTCTTTCTTGAGGTGTCTTTCCTTATCGCTCGGCTCCTCAATTTTTCCCTTTTCAGCCCCGGTGTCACTTATCTCTCCCGAGTAATCCCTGAAGACTAAGCTCAGTTCCTTCTCAAAGAAACTGCGACAAACTTCCTCACACTGTTTTCTATTTTCCTCATCCGACATCTTCTCCAGATAGAAAGAGCCTTTCTCGAATCCGATTTCGATCTTCTCATCGTCCAAGCCAAGAAGCCGCCCATACCTGAGGAATGATCCTAAGATGGGGTTTTGTGCCTTAATATAATCGATCAACTTGGCCCAATTCTCCTCCAAATCGGCTTTCCGAGGATCTTCCCTTCCCATTTCCTTGGCGGAGTCAAGGTGAACCTCCTCCCCCTTTGTCACTGAGATAGGGGAAACGTCGCCTTGGGAATCCGAAACCTCCTCCCCCCCCAACTCACCAATTGTCATATCAGAGGGGTAACCCGTAAGGCTCGACTCCAACTTATCGAGCCTGTCCATGATGTCGTCCAATGGGACCAATGGCCGGAGGGTGGCCATTCTGACCAGGGCTAGCTCCATGATCACCTTTGGAAAGGGCGACCTGGAGATCTCTTCTTCAGATTTGAGGAGGATAGTGAACAATCGATGGATTTGTTCGAGGGAGAACTCCTCCGACTGTGTTACCAAATCCTCGATCTCCTTCTCCTGCAGGTCCGTCAACTGCTTTGGGTCTCCCCCAATTTTGACCACCATGAGGTTTCTGAGATGTTCCAGAAGTTCTCGGCAAAACCGGCGAATATCGTGACCAAAGGTATAGATGTTATCGATCATATCAAGACATTTTCGGGTATCACCTCCGGCAATTGCGGCGGAGATTTCGAACAATATGGCGCTATCTACAACGCCCAACACCTCCTTTACATCCTCATCTTTTATCTCCCTTCCTGCGAAGGAGATGGTCTGATCCAAAAGGCTTTGGGCATCCCTCAAACTCCCCTTAGACTCCCTGGCCATGAGCAAGAGTCCCTTATCGCTTACGTTCACCCCCTCCTGAGAGACTATCTCCTTTAACCTTTGAAAAATCTCCTTTATCGGGATCCTCTTGAAGTCAAACCTTTGACAACGGGAGAGTATAGTCAGCGGAATCTTATGGGGTTCCGTAGTGGCGAGGATGAAAATGACACGGGGCGGGGGTTCCTCCAGGGTCTTTAGGAGGGCATTGAATGCTTCAGGGGTCAACATATGAACTTCATCGATGATGAATATCTTAAAAGCGCTCTTAGCCGGGGCATACTTCACGTTCTCCCGGAGTTCCCTGATTTCATTAATTCCCCTGTTAGAAGCTCCATCTATCTCGAGTACATCCATCGAGGTCCCCGATGAGATTTCCTTACAGTTTTCACACCGATTACAGGGAACGGGCTTGGACCCCTCTTGACAGTTGAGGGCCTTGGCGAGGATGCGAGCCATCGAGGTCTTCCCAACTCCTCTCGCACCGGCAAACAGCAAGGCATGGGCAATTCGATCGCTGGTGATGGCATTCTGGAGCGTCTTCGTGATGTGACGCTGTCCAATCACCTCCTCAAAACTTTGAGGTCTCCACTTTCGAGCCAAAACCAGATAGGACATCAGCGTATCCTCGACCTTCACCGGGAGTATTCACCCTTCCGGCATTCTTCAGGGACTTATGAGATTTCTGAAAAAGGAGCTCTGCGCTGCTCAAAACATTTTTTCGACCATTCTAAGGTTCACTTCCCTCCAGCTAGAATACTGGAATATCCGAACTGGGTGATTGGAAGATTGGAATAATGGAATATTGGTTATCAATACGAAAAAGCTTATTAACTCTTTTTCTTCTTCTAAATCCATCATTCCAGTATTCCACTATTCCAACATTCCATGTGGTCTCTTTCCAACATTCCATCACTCCATGTGGATAGCAAAATCGATCGTGACAAACAGAATCTATGATTTCAATATATTGTAGAAATTCCGAGGAGTTTAGTTCGCGCTCAGAGCTTCTTTTTCCAGTCTCTCAGGGATCTCTTGATTTTGGGTTGATAAGAAGTTGATAGCCAGGCACCCCTGCGGCACACAAATGATTACTACCGCTGCTTCCTCCCGGACCTGACGGGGTTTGTAACCCTTTGTTGCACAGGACCCGGCTATCAACTCAATGAGATATTCAATTCTCTCTACAGATCGCCTTGCTCAGAGTAAGAATTATGGCGGAGAGAGAGGGATTCGAACCCTCGGTACACCTTTTGGGCGCACACACGATTTCCAGTCGTGCCCCTTAAGCCAGCTCGGGCATCTCTCCCTGAATTCGGGAAATAGAGTGCGGACATAAGCCCGATATCTCCCACCCGACTCCGCTTATATAGCGTCTCCCTCTTCACCTCCAAAATGGCGGAGAGGGTGGGATTCGAACCCACGGTCCCGGTTTCCCAGGACAGCCGATTTCGAGTCGGCCCCGTTATGACCACTTCGGTACCTCTCCAAATTCCCTCCCGGACCCTATCAGCGCTTCTCCCTGAAAAAATTTTGGAGTATTTCCGAACACCTCTGTTCCAGAACCCCTCTCGTTACCTCTATATGGTGATTTAAATGATGGGGGTCGTTCAAGAGGCAAAATCTTGAGCCCACAGCCCCCGTCTTATCCTCAGGAGCGCCGTAGACCAGCCTCCCAATCCTCCCCTGGGTAATCGCACCCACACACATAGGACAGGGTTCAACGGTTACATAAAGGGTAGTTTTGGGAAGCCGATAATTCCCCAATACCTGACCTCCTTTTCGGATAACCAGGATTTCCGCATGGGCGGTGGGATCATTGAGTTGGATACAGCGGTTATGATCCCGCGCGATGATATCCCCTCCCTTTGTCAGGACGGCGCCAATGGGAACTTCACCTTCCAATGCCCCCGTATTTGCCTCCTCTAAGGCAATTTCCATACATTTTTCATCGATGAGTACGTGTTTAACGATTTTTTCTATCGATAGCAATTCAGGCCTTACCATGCTTATTGCCTTCTGCGGTGAGAAGCCGCTATAATCATGCCCCCCCACTCACAAAAGCCCTGGAGTCAATATGAAAGATCGGAATGGCTGAGCGACGATTTCTTCTCCTTATCGACCTCCAATGCGATTATAGCATAGGGCCTGAAAGATTCAAGGACAAGTTCGCCCAAAAGTCATGTTTAGCCGACCCCATATATTCCTTATGGGTCATGATAACCGCTCAATAGATGTATCCAATATCAAATCCTCTATAATCACCCCGCGTACTCATTCCTCGATCCCAAAATAGCCCTTATCGTTGGAACCACATCCCCTTTTTATCCTTCCATACCTTTTGTTCCAACTTCGATTCTCCACAGCATAGGATATTCCAGCCGATCTTCTCCCTTGGCCGGGAAAGGGGCAAGGGATGGAACCGATAGGGTAGTGAAGGTATTCTTCAGATCCGAGGGATGTAAAATGGGTACAATATGCTCGGAAGATAAAAAAAACAGTCAGATCGATCAACCTAACTACGTGAGATCATTGGCGCGCCCAGGGTGATTCGAACACCCGACCTACGGATTCGTAGTCCGTCGCTCTATCCAGCTGAGCTATGGGCGCTTATTTTATGTAGGTAATTATAAAGGTTACAACAGTAATGGTTGCCACGATGGCTCCATGAAAAGCCAAAATTGTCCTTGAAAAGACGACACGGAGCCATGAAACCACTTGATCTCTTACGGATCTTGTGTCCATAGAAAAATCTATGTCGGAGTCATTCATTGCCCTTACTCTGTCATATAATGCTCTGAACAGTCTTTCCTGCCATAGGTAATATCCATCCAGTCCCCAAAAGGCAATTGCGGGTAAGTATGCTAAATAAATAAAATAGGCTTTGGAATCCTTAGCAGCCAAAGCGAACAAAGCGGATACTAAGATAACACTCCATCCTTTCAATAAGAACGAGCAATGTGCCAGTCGGTTGACCACACCTTGGATCATTTCCAAATGATTGATTTTATTATCCATGTGTCTATTCCTATGGCCCTGGGTTTGGTGCCTCGGCCTCCTTTGGAATGAAAATCAATCAGTGGGTCAACAATAATGGCGGAGAGAGAGGGATTCGAACCCTCGATCCCGGTTTCCCGAGATACTCGCTTAGCAGGCGAGCGCCTTCAGCCAACTCGGCCATCTCTCCTGGACTTCATCGTTTATGGGGATTTCGTCTGAATTCTATATTAGATGAGAATATCGCACTTTTCAAGCATTGGGGATGAAAAAAAGATCATCCCGTTGACTCGGGACTTCGGTTTTGGCGGAGGGAGAGGGATTCGAACCCCCGTCTCCTTTCGGAGAAGCGGTTTTCAAGACCGCCGCCTTCATCCACTCGGCCATCCCTCCTAGCTCTTCCCTATCCTCTCAATCCCCACCATAAAGCCCTTCAGGGCATCGGGGATAAGAACCGTCCCATCGGCCTGCTGAAAGTTTTCGATAATGGCGATGATCGTCCGTCCTATGGCGTAGGCAGTCCCATTTAAGGTATGGACGAACCTGAGCTTTGTCCCACCGGATCCTTGATCGCGGGCACGGTATCGGACGTTCAGTCTCCTTGCTTGAAAATCCGTACAGTTGGAACAGGAATGGGTTTCCCGATATTCTCCCATACCGGGCATCCAGCATTCGATATCCCGCTTATCGGCCGCTGGGTCCCCCAGGTCGCCGCTACACATTTGGACGACCCGGTAAGGAATACCCAGCATCCGGACCAATTTCTCCTCCATTTCCAGGAAGAAATCATGTTCATCCCGGGATTTCTCCGGCTCACAAAAGGAAAACATCTCAACCTTATCGAATTGATGAACCCTTAAGATTCCCTTTGTATCCTTGCCGTAGGAACCCGCCTCTCTCCTGAAACAGGTGGAAAAACCCACATACCGCCTTGGTAAATCATTCTGAACCAAAATCTCATCCATATGCATCGCCCCAAGAGATTGCTCAGATGTCCCAACGAGGTACAGATTGTCTTTCTCGACCTGGTATACCTCATTACCCCCCCTCGTTAAATATCCCATGCCATCCATCGCTTTATAATTGAGCATCACGGGGGGAATAACCGGAATAAATCCCTCCTTTGTAAGGGTATCTATGGCCAATCGAACTAATGCGAACTCCAAGAGAACTGAATTCCCCTTTAGATAGCCAAACCTCGACCCGGAAACCTTTGCCGCCCTTTTCGTGTCGATGATATCCAATCCTTCCGCGATTTTCATATAATCCATGGCGGTAAAATCGAATGTCGACCTTTGGCCAACCTCCCGAATAACCACATTTTCCGTTTCATCTCTCCCCTCGGGAACTTCGGGAAGCGGAAGATTCGGAATCATCCGCATAAGGGTGTTGAACTCATCTTCAATCAATCTCAATTCCTTCTCGGAATCCCTCAATTGCGTCTTTAGGTTTCTCACTCTATCGATCCCTACGCGCTGGCCCTTTTCTCCCTCTTTCTCATGGATCTCCCTGCTCATCCTCTTTTGTTGGGACCTGAATCCCTCTACCTCCATGAGGACCTTCCGGCGCTTTTCATCGACCTCCAACAGACGATCGAGATCGAAATCCACCCCCTTCTTCCGGCAACCTTCCCTCACCTTATCGGGATCTTCCCGGATAGACTTAATGTCTAACATAAGCACTTATCCTAATACCCTTTGAAAAAAGTTAAAAAATACTATCACTTAAGGCCTTTCTCGTCAATATCCTTACTGTTGAAGCTTGCTGAGTTTCTGGGAATATGGGCCATGCTACCCTCCATTTCTCAACCTTCCTCCCATCCTCCCAATGCGGGCCGGGAAATCCCTCTGGGTATTTCAGAATCGGCTAATATTTGATGGTCTCGTAAAAAGTCATAAATCAGGCGGCACAGTAAAAAGCTCCAGATGCAAGGCGCGCGAATCTTTAGGAATGCGGCGTACTTACCAGTACGCCGCAGATGGACTTTTTACGAAGCCGTCAATGTATCAATTGGGCTTTCTCAAAGGACCTTTTTAAATACTTTCCCGTGTATGAGGTCGGGATGTCGATTATTTCCTCAGGTGTCCCTTGCCCGATCACCTCTCCTCCTTGCTCACCACCCTCAGGGCCAAGATCGATGATATAGTCGGCCGATTTGATCACCTCCATGTTATGTTCGATGACAATGACCGTATTTCCGGAATCGGCCAAACGATTGAGAACATCCAAGAGCTTCTGTATGTCGGCAAAATGGAGGCCCGTCGTTGGTTCATCCAAAAAATAAACGGTTTTACCGGTGCTCTTCTTACTCAACTCCTTTGTCAACTTAATCCTCTGCGCCTCTCCTCCGGAAAGGGTCGTGGCAGACTGTCCGAGCTTTATGTATCCAAGCCCCACATCACAGAGGGTTTGGAGCTTCCTCTTAATCGTCGGTATGTTCTCGAAAAACTCGTAGGCTTGATCGACGGTCATGTCCAGGACATCTGCGATAGTCTCCCCCCTATATTGGATTTCCAGAGTCTCCCTATTATATCGCTTCCCCCCGCAAACCTCGCAGGTTACGTAAACATCTGGAAGAAAATGCATCTCGATTTTGATAATCCCGTCGCCCTTGCACGACTCGCACCTGCCTCCCGCCACATTAAAACTGAACCGGCCCGGTTTGTACCCCCTCATTCTCGATGCGGGTAGTTGGGTAAAGAGTTCTCGAATGAAGGTGAATACACCGGTGTACGTGGCCGGATTGGATCGCGGAGTCCTCCCAATGGGCATCTGGTCGATGTTGATCACTTTATCCACATATTCCAATCCATCTATCCCTTCCAATGGGCCGGCCTTTTCCCTTGAATGATAAAGCCTCTGAGCCAAGGCCCTATACAAGGTATCGATTATGAGGGTGCTTTTCCCCGACCCGGAAACCCCCGTTACACTGGTAAACAATCCAATGGGAATCCTTACCTCGATATTCTTCAGGTTATTCGCCCTTGCCCCTTTAATCACAAGGAACTTTCCCCCAGCATTTCGGCGCGTTTTGGGAATGGGAATTGAAAGGTTCCCGGATAGATATCTCCCCGTTATCGACTCCCGAGACTCCAATATCTCCCGTGGTGCCCCGGAAAAGATTACCTCCCCCCCATGGGTACCGGCCCCTGGACCCATGTCGATAACATAATCTGCTTGTCGGATTGTCTCTTCATCGTGCTCAACCACGATAACCGTATTTCCCTTGTCTCGCAGTCCCTTGAGGGTGTTTAACAGTCGAATATTATCCCTTTGATGCAAGCCAATACTGGGTTCATCCAAGATGTATAGCACTCCCACCAAACTGGACCCAATCTGCGTGGCCAACCGAATCCTCTGGGCCTCACCCCCCGATAGGGTTGCCACCGTCCGGTCGAGGGAGAGGTAATCCAACCCCACATCGACCATAAACCTTAACCTTTCGGTAATTTCCTTGAAAATACCCCTGGCAATTTGCATATCTCTTGTGTTCAATGTAATGCTTTCAAAGTACTGGAGGAGATCTTTAACGGAAAGTTTGACGATATCAGACAACGACATTCCACCGACCTTAATAAAGAGGGCTTCCTTACGCAGTCTCGCCCCCCCACACGTTGGGCAGGGAAAAAAACTCATATATCTCTCCATCTCCTCCCGAAATTCTTCCCGTTGGACCTCTTGGTACTTCCTCTCCAATTCGGGAATCACCCCCTCTACCCCATCCTCCCCATGGAGAAAACTCCTCTGGATTTCTTTCGGTAGGTCTCTAAAAGGAATACGCAAATCGACCCCCTTAACCCTGACCGTGTGATGAAAAGATGCGGGGATCTTCTTTCTCCACGGCAAGATCGCTCCTTCCAGGACCGATACATTTTTGTCGGGGACGATGAGGTCTGGGTCGAAATGCATCTTCATCCCCAATCCGCCACAGGCTGGACATGCTCCATATGGGCTATTGAAGGAAAACATCCTGGGAGTGATCTCGGGATAGCTGGTTCCACAATCGATGCAGGCAAACCGTTGACTGAAGACGACTTCTTCCGAATCCCCAATGATTACCTTGACAATTCCATCCGCTAGGGGGACGGCCAACTCCAGTGAGTCCGTTAGCCTCGATTGAATCCCTCCCTTTATGATCATCCTGTCGATGACTACATCGATATCATGTTTTTTGTTCCTGTCCAAGTGAATCTCCGCGCTGAGATCCCGCATTTGGCCATCGATCCTGACCCGGACGAATCCATCCCTCCGAAGATTCTCCAATTCTCTCCGATACTCCCCCTTCTTCCCCCTCACAACGGGGGCCAAAAGGACCACTCGTTCCCCATGGGAAAGGGCCAAGATCTGGTCCGCAATCTGTTGAATCGTCTGCGAGGAAATCTCCCTGCCACATTGGTAGCAGAAGGGTTTTCCAACATGGGTGAACAGGAGCCGAAGGTAATCATAGATCTCCGTCACCGTTCCCACTGTGCTCCGCGGGTTCTTGATAACAGTCCTCTGATCGATGGAAATGGCCGGCGATAATCCTTCTATGAACTCAACATCGGGTTTTTCCATCTGCTCTAAAAATTGACGGGCATAAGCCGAAAGGGATTCAACGTACCTCCGCTGCCCCTCCGCATAGATGGTATCGAAGGCCAAGGACGACTTCCCCGATCCACTCAAGCCAGTAATTACGATAAATCGATCCCTGGGAATCTCCACATCGATGTTTTTTAGGTTATGCGCCTTTGCCCCCCTGATGATGATTTCTCCAGCTCCCATATCAGCCCAAGCCTCACGCATAGAGTATGCCTAACTATTTAATAGTCATAACAAAAAAAGTTTTTTGAGTAAAGGAGATAAAAACCTTGACAAAAAAGGACCAGTAGGTATAATTCTGGAGTTTATTTTACTAAACTATATTCTTCTTATACTACTCCTCAAAAGGTACAAATATGAAGATCGGGGAACGCATTAGAAACCTCAGACAATTGAGCTCCTTGACCCAAGAAGAATTGGCTGAAAGGGCGGGCTTAACCAAGGGTTTCATCTCTCAAGTCGAGCGCGATAGGACGTCGATCTCCCTTGACAGCCTCGTACAGATTCTAGATGCCCTTGATGAAAATATTCCCGACTTCTTCACCGACATCGAGGAAAAGGATATCGTTTACCGAAAGGAGGATAGGGTTGAGATAGAAAAAAAGGAACTGAGCAAATTCGAGTTGCTCATTCCCGGCTCAACGAACAAGAGAATGGAAGCCGCCATGGTGAGATTGAAACCGGGCGAAGGGACCGAGATCGAAGAACCCCATGAAGGGGATGAGATGGGGTTCGTCCTGGGGGGCAGGATAGAAATCCAACTAGGGATGAAGACCTACAAGGCAAAAAAGGGCGAATGCTTCTATTTCGCTGCGGAGAGAGACCATGCCCTAACCAATATTGGTAGCCGGGATGCTGTCGTACTATGGATCACCTCTCCACCATATTTTTAGATTTTATGCAGAACTCAAGGGGAAAGGAGGGTAGACCAATGAAATCTCTGGGGCGTCATCTTTTAACGGAATTTTGTGGGTGTGATCGCGAAATCCTCAATGATTCGAACCGGATCAAGAACATTATGGAAGAAGCGGCCATCACCAGCGGAGCATCCATCGTACAGAGCGTATTCCACCTCTTTAACCCCCACGGAATAAGTGGCGTTGTCGTGATCGCGGAATCCCATCTGGCCATCCATACGTGGCCCGAGTATGGTTATTCCGCCGTGGACATTTTCACCTGTGGGGAAGAAGTGGATCCCTGGAGAGCCCATCATTATCTCAAGGAGAAACTCAGGGCAGGTTCTGCCTCCACCGTGGAGATATTTCGAGGAAAGATTGAATCGGATGGTGAGGGGTTACGGCACAAGCCTTCGGAACCGCAGGAAAAAGAATATTCACCGGAGCTAAATCCTTCGATTAATAAGTTCGATGACGAACTTATTCAGACTTCGGCTGAGCGGCTCGACATGAGCCTTCAACCCGAGCTCACGCCGAGGGGCTCGTAGACATGTCTCAATCGAAGCCCTCAGGACTTAGTGCTGCCCTCGGCCATGAGCAGTTCGACCTTGAGACATGTCGACGAGCTCATGTCGAGTCGCTCACTGCCAAAAGGCTCGGGCCGAATGGAGTGAGCAATATTTTTGAAATAAGTCGCCAAAATACGTCACCGTAATTGCGAATCGAAGCACTAAGCCGTGATTTACAGAATTCCCAAAACCTATTTTCTCGTTAGTGGTTCCTCAGAGGGGTATACCCCTCTGAATGCCCTTGATGGAGCCTTACTCAACTCTGGTATTGGAAATACGAACCTAGCCAAGGTCTCAAGTATTATCCCCCCTCATAGCAAGGAGATCCAACCCATCACATTCCCTCAAGGAGCTATAGTGCCCACAGCCTATGCCTCTATCAGTAGTGATATACCTGGGGAGATCATATCTGCTGCTGTGGCCGTTGCTCTCCCAAAAGACGACGACCAACCGGGGGTGATCATGGAATACTCGGCCCGGGGACATAGGGAGGAGATAGAACTGATCGCCAAAAATATGGCTCACGAGGGAATGAAGATGCGCCAACAGGAAACGAAGGAAATAAAGGTTATCTCCGCCGAATATAAGGTTAGGAAAATTGGAGCGGCCTTCGCCGCCGTAATCTTATGGCAATAGAAATGGATTTTTGGTTTACGGAGACGGTCAACGACACTGTCGGCAATACGATAAAGGTAAAGAAGAGGATATTCAGCGGTCACAGTGACTTCCAAAAGATCGAAATCCTCGATGCTTACCACTACGGGCGAACCCTTATCCTGGAGGGTTCGGTTCAGCTTACGGAAAAGGATGAATTCACGTATCATGAGATGATCTCCCACGTTCCCCTTTTCACCCATCCTCATCCGGAGCATGTCCTCGTCATTGGCGGTGGCGACGGGGGAACCATCCGAGAAGTGATGAAACATCCCACCGTTCTCCGGGCCAAGCTGGTGGAGATCGATCCATTGGTAATTGAAAAGAGCAGGCAATTCCTCCCCTTCGTGAGCTGTGAAATGGATAATCCCAGGGTGGAAGTCATCATTCAAGATGGTATTCAATATGTCAAACCGCATGTGGGGGTCTTCGATGTCATCCTGATCGATTCGACTGACCCCGTCGGACCGGGTGTGGTCCTATACCAGAAAAAGTTTTTCGAAGATGTCCATAAAGCCTTAAAGGATGACGGGATTATGGTTGCCCAATCGGAATCCCCATTCTTCGACCAGCACATCGTTAGAGAACTATACGCGGCTCTCAAACCCCTCTTCCCCATTCGGAGGATGTACCTGGCTCCGGTCCCATCCTATCCCAGTGGCTTCTGGAGTTTTGCATTCTGTTCCAAAAGGTATGATCCGATTATGGATAATCGGTGTGAGGACCTCCGGCGCCTCAATCTCAGTACGCGGTATTACAACGAAGCCATCCACCAAGCTGCCTTTGCCATTCCCAATTTTGTCCAAGAATTGATCGCATGACGGATTTCCTCCAAAACCGGTTCTTATCCGCAGACCTCTCGTACGACGAATGCGAAATATGCATCGTTGGCCTTCCCTATGATGGCACTTCTTCTTACCGACAGGGTTCTAGGTTCGCACCCAACGCCATCCGTAAGGCCTCTTGGGGGATGGAGACATACAGCCCGAATCTTGGTAGAGATCTAAGCGACCTAAGAATATGTGATCTCGGAGATTTGGAAATCCCCTTTGGAAATACGGAAGAAGCCTTGGCGAGAATCAAGGAGGTGATTCAGAAGATCATCGATGACGGCAAGTATCCCGTTCTTCTCGGCGGTGAACACCTAATTACTTTGCCCATCGTCGAGGGATTCCGGAACCGTTTCGGTGATTTAACCGTGATTCAATTCGATGCCCACACCGACCTAAGGGATGAATACCTGGGCGAAGCCCTTTCCCATAACACCGTGATGAGGAGGGTTCTAGAGATCATTGGAGCAGAAGACCTTTTTCAGTTCGGTGTCCGTTCCGGAAGCAAAGAGGAATTCAGTTACGCCAATACTATTGGTAGCCTCCATGAGTTCAGCGAAGATGGCCTCCACAGGGCCCTTAGGAGTATCGGTGATACACCCCTCTACATAAGTCTCGATTTGGATGTCCTCGATCCGAGCATTCTTCCCGGAACGGGGAATCCCGAACCGGGAGGAATCGACTTCAGCGAAATGATATCTGCCCTGAAAATCCTTGGAAAAGCCCGGGTAATCGGGTTCGACGTTGTTGAACTTTCACCCGATCATGACCCATCGGAAGTTTCATCTATTGTAACCTCCAAGTTGGTGCGGGAAATGATCTTGAATTGTTGGGCAAAATAGGTTATTTTTGGTTAATTTAACCCAATGTGGGGGCGAAGTTAAGGTTACTCCCTCACGTTCTTAAGGGATAGGCAAAGGAAAAACATAACGGGAAAAGCGGGGGAACTATGGCCAATGTTACAATGAAGGAGATGTTGGAAGCAGGGGTTCACTTTGGGCATGAAACGAAGCGGTGGGATCCCAAGATGAAGTCCTATATTTATGGGGCGCGGAATGGCATCTATATCGTTGACCTCCAAAAAACCGTCGTTTTATTCCGGGAGGCTTACGATTTTGTCCGGAACGTTGCCGCTCAAGGGGAATATATCCTCTTCGTGGGCACAAAAAAACAGGCCCAGGATTCCATATATGAAGAGGCTACCCGATGCAACATGTTCTATGTGAACCGGCGATGGCTGGGAGGAATGCTCACCAATTTCCAAACCATCAAGAGGAGTATTGACCAACTGAACAAGTTGGAGGCGATGAAGAATGACGATATATACTCCCTTCTCCCCAAGAAAGAGGTATTACAATTGGAGAAACAGCGGAAACGTTTGGAGAAGGCCTTGGGGGGGATAAAAAATATGGATAGGCTTCCAGGAGCCATCTTCGTCGTCGATCTCAAAAAGGAGAGGATTGCGGTAAGTGAGGCTCGAAAATTGGGAATCCCATCGGTTGGGATCGTGGATACTAATTGCGATCCCGATGAAATCGATTACATTATTCCGGGTAATGACGATGCGATACGGGCGATACGCCTTTTCTCAAGTAAGATTGCCGACGCCGTAATCGAAGGAAGGCAGGTATACGAGAAGACTCTCCAGGAGGAAGAACCCGAGGAAGGGGTTGAACCCCAAGAAGTAATGCCTGGAGAAACAGAAACTCCTCCGGTGGAGGAAAAGGAAAAGGAGGCGATTGAAGATTCCCTTTCTGAGCCCAAGGATGAGCCAGGAGAAACCGAGGAAGGATAGGTGAGTTCCCATGGATATCGACGTATTATTGGTGAGAGACCTGCGACAGAAGACCGGCGCCGGGGTCATGGATTGCAAAAGGGCCCTCAAAGAAACCCAAGGAAACATCGATAAGGCTATCGAATTCTTGAGGCAGAAGGGGCTGGCGAAAGCAACTAAAAGGGTCGGGCGTAAGGCCGAAGAGGGGTTGATTGGGTCATACATCCACCCGGGGGGCAGAATTGGTGTATTGGTGGAGCTCAACTGTGAAACGGATTTCGTGGCAAGGACACAGGATTTTAAGGATCTGATTAAAGATATCTCCATGCATGTCGCGGCAGCCGATCCCCAATATCTAAGGAGAGAGAATATTCCCGAGGAAATCGTACAAAAAGAGAAGGAAATCTTGAGGATGCAGGCACTGGAGATGGGGAAACCCGAAAAGGTTGTCGATCGGATCGTAGAGGGGAAAATGGAGAGGTTTTTCTCGGAGGTTTGCCTCCTTGAGCAAGCCTATGTGAAGGACCTCGATTTAACCGTGGGGGATCTCTTGAACTCCCTCATGGGGAAGATCGGAGAACGGATCTCCATCCGGCGATTTACGAGATATCAGTTAGGGGAAGAAACTGACGAGAGCACCTCATAGACCTCCCATTCCCATTATGGTAAGAAAACCAAAATTCAAGAGGATTATTCTCAAAATCAGCGGGGAGGTCTTGGTTGGCGAAGAGGGATATGGCATAAGTTTCGAGGTAATAGGGGGGATTTCCCGGGAAATTAAGGAGGTAATGGAACTCGGGGTCCAAGTTGCCGTGGTTGTTGGAGGGGGGAATCTCTTCCGGGGGGTAGATGCCAGCTCAAAGGGGATGGATCGTACCTCCGCCGATTATATGGGAATGTTGGCCACTGTAATCAACAGTCTGGCCCTCCAGGATGCATTGGAGAAGATGGGGGTCTTTACCCGTGTGCAATCGGCCATCGAGATGCGCCAGGTGACTGAACCCTATATAAGGAGAAAGGCCATCAGACATCTGGAAAAGACAAGGGTAGTTATCTTTGCTGGCGGAACGGGAAATCCCTATTTCTCCACAGATACGGCGGCATCTTTGAGGGCAGTGGAGATTGGGGCAGACGTCCTCTTGAAGGCCACCAAGGTAGAGGGCGTCTACGATTCGGATCCGATGAAAAACAAAGATGCCGTCAAGTTCGACCGGCTTTCATATATCGATGTCCTCAAGGAAAACCTCAGGGTGATGGATGCAACGGCCATCTCCCTGTGCATGGATAACCAACTGCCCATTATCGTCTTTAATGTGAAGAAAGAAGGGAACATTCTAAGAGCGGTTATGGGCGAAAAACTGGGAACGATTATCGGTATAGGGGAAACACATGTCGGAAAAGGTTCTTAATGATCTTGAGGAAAAGATGAATAAGACCCTGAAGAACTTGCAAGGGGATCTCAACAAGGTCCGGACTGGCAGGGCTTCCCTTGCCCTTTTCGATGACATCCGTATGGACTATTACGGAACTCCAACCCCTCTTAAGCAAATGGCCACCCTTTCCGTTCCGGAAAGCCGATTGATTATCATCCAACCATGGGATCTTACTATGATCGGCGAAATCGAAAAGGCCATTTTGAAATCGGAGCTCGGCGTCACCCCAACAAATGATGGAAAGGTCATCCGCCTCACTATTCCCAGGTTGACGGAGGAACGCCGGAGGGAACTGGTTAAGATCATCAAGAAGATGGGGGAAGGGGGTAAAGTGGCTATTCGGAATATTAGGAGGGACGCTAACGAAGACCTGAAGGACATGGAGAGGGAAAAGTTGATATCCCAAGACGAACTCCATCAGAATTTGGATAAGATCCAAAAAGTTACTGATGGCTTTATCCAGAAAATCGACGAAGCTTTACATGCAAAGGAAAAGGAGATTCTCGAGATCTAGAACCTACCTTCCGTGTTAAAAGGATGATAGAGCTTCAACGATGAAGGGGGTGATCCCTTGGCATTTGTAATCACCGAAGATTGTGTGGCGTGTGGGACCTGTGCTGACGAATGTGAGGCAAATGCGATTGAAGAAGGAGAAGATATTTACGTGATCGATGAGGAGAAATGCACGGAGTGCGGCACATGTATCGAAGTCTGTCCAACGGAAGCCATCGTCGAGAAATAACGGGGGGGAGAAAGAAGACTTATAACTCCCTTCCTTCCTGGGGAAAAATGTACTATTCAACTGATCGTGGGAAGAGTGGTCCTTGACCAACTCGAGCCAGAACCATCCTGTCTGGATGGTTCTCCCAAACTTATAGAAATCCTCAGCTTTCTCGCCTCGTTGGTTCCGAGGCAATCCTTTGATGTCTGTGCTCAAAAGTTCATAAACACTTCCCTTCCAGCCGAGTTCGGGTGCTGCTGTGCTGCGGTCGGAAGGAAGCAGGAATGAGGGTAGAGGTAAAAGGCTGGAGGAGGGGTTAGGCACTAAGCAGTAGGCGGTAGGCAGGGTAAGGGAAAAGTGTGTTTTGGATTTCTCTTCCTAGATGACCCTTGTCCCTCAGATTACGCTCAGGGACAACGCAGTCCCCCAGAAAGGCAGGAAACTCCCAGCTTCGAATTTCCTTGAAAAACAGCTATCTCTGTGATAAATGTAATTTTTATGGGAAGATTCAGCCGAGGCTTCTCATGCCCGGTACGCTTCTTTTCCTTACCCTTTAGACTTTCAACATGAAGGATTACTAGCGGTCGATGGAAAAGTTGGTTAAGGAAAAACTCCCGAGACATCTAGCCATCATCATGGATGGAAATGGCCGGTGGGCAAGACAAAAATCCCTCACCCGAATCGAAGGCCATATCAAGGGGATTGCGGCCGTTCGAACGGTAGTAACCACATGCCGAGAGTTGGGTATTGAATTCCTCACCCTTTATGCCTTTTCCATTGAGAACTGGAGACGTCCTAAGAACGAGGTATTGGCCTTGATGGATCTCCTTCAGAAATATTTAAGGGAGGAATTGGATGAAATGTTGGAGAATAACATCCGTCTCAGGGCCATCGGGGATATAAGCTCCCTTCCGCTAGATGCTTACGAAACGTTAGTTGATACGGTGGAAAAGACAGCCCACTGTGACGGCATGGTGTTAACCCTGGCGCTCAGTTACAGCGGGAGGGATGAGATCATCAGGGCCTTTCGTAGCCTGATGGCAGATATTGAAAAAAAGAGAATCCGTCCCGAACAGATCTCCGAAGAAACTCTCTCCAATTACCTCTCGACAAAGGATATCCCTGATCCAGACCTATTAATCCGGACCAGCGGCGAATATCGAATCAGCAATTTCCTCCTGTGGCAAATGGCTTATACTGAGATCTATGTGACGGAGACTTTGTGGCCAGATTTCGGAAAAGAGAACTTGATTAAAGCCCTGCTCGATTATCACTCCAGGGAGAGGAGGTTTGGTCTCACCAGCGAGCAATTGGCTATGGAGCCTGGCTAATAACGTAAGATCGAACGCCAACAAAGACCCGCATTGAGGTCAGAGTGCTGAAGAAGCGAGTTTTAACCGGTGCCGCCGCCATTCCCGCCTTATGTTTGCTCATCGGATATGGACCTGAACCCACCCTTTTCGTCATGGTTTTGATTGCCGTTGCCCTGGGCTTGCATGAATTCTATTCCCTAATACTCCCGGAAAATAAACGGCACGAGAAGGCGATGGGAATCATATTGGGAATGGTGTTGGCCTCCGTCATCTATCTGGGGAATGCCTCCTTCGTATATGCTCTACTGGGTTTCAGCATCATCTTTTTATCCATCACCTATATGCTGAAATCGAGTAATTTCACGTTGGCCATATCCAAGATGGCTCTCACCCTCCTCGGAATACTCTACATCGGTCTTCTCTTATCGTACGTGACGTTAATCGACAAAACATCCCCGGGGAAACAGTGGGTCTTCTTTCTCGTTTCAACCGTCTGGGCCGCAGATATCGGTGCATTCTTCGTCGGTTCCCTGGTGGGCAGACACAAACTGTATCCCAAAGTGAGCCCCAACAAGACCATCGAAGGCTTGGGAGGCGGGATGGGAGGGGCAATAGCTGCCGCTCTGTTATATCGCAAACTCTTCTTCTCGAATTTAGACCTTTCCGACTGTATTTTCCTGGGCTTTTCCCTCACCCTATTCGGACAGATGGGGGATCTCACCGAATCCATGATCAAACGGAGTGCCCAGGTGAAGGATTCGAGCAGCCACATACCGGGGCACGGCGGGATATTGGATCGACTGGATAGCTTTCTCTTTGCAGCTCCTTTCCTTTACTATTACATTTGTTGGAGGGGATAGAGGGGCCCCATGAAACGCTTGGCGGTATTGGGATCAACGGGTTCCATCGGTGTCAATACATTGGACATCGCGGGCAGGTTCGAAAACGAATTCACGGTAATGGCCCTATCGGCGGGTACTAACATTGAACTGCTCAAAGAACAAATTGAACGGTTCAATCCCAAAGTGGTTTCCGTATTGAATGAAGCCTTGGCTAGCATCCTGAAGAAGGAAATTTCACCCCAAAAAACCGAGGTTCTCTTCGGAGTGGAAGGCCTCATTCAAATTGCGTCCCTTCCAGAAATAGATCTGGTCGTCTCCGCCTTGGTGGGAGCGGCGGGTTTGATTCCCACCATTTCCGCAATAAAGGCAAAGAAATCCATCGCCTTGGCCAACAAGGAGTCCCTGGTTATGGCCGGAAAGATTATCATTGAAGAAGCTCGCGAAAACGGGGTTACCATCTTGCCGGTGGATAGCGAGCATAGTGCCATTTTCCAGGCCCTGGTTGGCCGTTCGAAGGACGAGGTTAATCGAATTATCCTGACCGCCTCCGGGGGACCTTTCCTCAATCTCCCCTATGAAAAAATGAAGGAGGTGACAGCGAAAGAGGCCCTCCAGCATCCTACATGGGACATGGGAAAAAAAGTGAGCATCGATTCCGCCTCACTGATGAATAAGGGGCTGGAGGTCATCGAAGCCCGATGGTTATTCGGCATCTCCACGGAACAGATCACCGTTCAAATTCATCCACAGAGCATCGTCCACTCCATGGTAGAATATATCGATGGCTCCATCGTAGCTCAAATGGGAATAACCGATATGAGAATCCCCATATCGTATGCCCTTTCCTACCCGAAGCGATTAAGGCTGGACCTGCCTCCCTTGGACCTCTATCATATGGACGGCTTAACCTTCCTCCCCCCGGATATCGAACGATTTCCCTGCCTCAGGCTCGCCTACCGCTCAATAGAGATAGGAGAGACCATGCCGGCGGTGCTCAACTCTGCCAACGAGGTGGCGGTAAGCAGTTTTCTGGAGGAAATCATCAAATTTACCGATATCCCAGAAGTAGTGGAGAAGGTTATGGAAAACCATCAGGTTAAACCCCTGACGACGCTGGATGATGCGTTAAGGGCAGACCAATGGGCTCGGGAAAAGACGAAAGAGCTCATCGAGGAGAAGAGAGCGTGGTAACGAACATCCTATCCTTTGTCATCGTACTGGGTATCTTGATTTTCGTCCATGAGTTCGGCCATTTCATCATCGCCAAGAGGTCGGGCGTGGGAGTCCTCAGATTTTCATTGGGATTCGGGCCAAAAATCCTCGGCAAGAAAATCGGGGAGACCGAATATCAGATTTCCGCATTTCCCTTGGGTGGTTATGTGAAGATAATCGGGGAGAATCCCGAAGAGGAGGTTTCCGAAGAAGACAGGAAAAGATCATTCTCCGGAAAGCCGATATGGACGAGGATGGCGATCATCGTTTTTGGCCCTCTCATGAACGTGCTCTTAGCGTTCATCTTTCTCTGCCTGGTCGCCCTCATCGGGTTCAAGATCCCGGCTTTTCTGGAGGCCCCGCCAAGAGTTGGCTGGGTCGAACCCGATTCCCCCGGCCAAAGGGGTGGGATCCATGCGGGTGATCTCATTATCAGGATCAATCATCGAAAGGTGAGCAACTGGGAGGAAGTCACTTTTATCGTTACCACCAATCCCAATGCGAAATTGCGCCTGGACCTCGAAAGGGAAGGCGTAATCGTGGTCAAGGAATTGGTCCCCGAGGAAGAGAAAATGTTTGGGCGTGGTTATGCGGGCCTTCAGCCTGAATGGCCCCCAATCATCAAGGAGATAATAAAAGGAGATCCGGCCGACTTAGGGGGGTTGAAAAAGGGTGACTTAATCCTGGCCATTGATGGCGAGGAGATGAGACATTGGATTCAGATGGCCATGACCATATGGAAAAACCCCGATAAGACCATAACGTTCAAGGTCAAACGGGGCCAAGAGATCCTCTCTTTTCCTATAAGGCCCAAGGCCGTCAAGTCAAAGGAGAAGGCCATCGGCCTCATTGGAATCAGCAGTCCCGGGGACACGATAATTAAGCGATATGGACCCCTCAGGGCCATCGTATGGGGGGGACATGAAACCCTGGAGCTCACCAAGAAGATCTTAACGGGCATTTGGAAAGTGATCGTGGGAAAAATCTCCCATCGGGCCATCGGAGGGCCAATTCTAATATTCCAAGCGGCGGGCTGGGCAGCCAAATTGGGCATAACGGAATTCATGCGTTTCATGGCTGGCCTCAGCATCATGTTGGCAATCGTTAACATCCTCCCGATCCCCATCTTAGATGGGGGCCACCTATTATTTCTCGGGATCGAGGCCATCCGGAAAAAGCCCATCGGTGCTAAAACACGGGAGTTGGCCTATCGGGCCGGACTAGTCTTCATTATCCTGCTCATGCTCTTCGCTTTTTACAACGATATAGCCCGATTCTTTCTGAGACAGGGATAGCCATGAGGGTGTTGGGAATCGATACATCGACTTCGTGTGGGAGCATTGGCCTTATTGAGGATGAACGAATCCTCTGCGAATATTCCCTCGAGGGGAAAGCGAGTCATTCCGAGAGGGTGTTAAAAACAATCGACCGGGTATTGGAGGATTCCGGAGTTTCCATCGGGGATATAGATGGGCTTGTCATATCCATAGGACCCGGATCTTTCACCGGGTTGAGGATTGGCGTCAGCGCGGTAAAAGGCTTGGCATTCGCTACGGGTAAACCCGTAGCCGGCGTGTCCACCCTGGATGCATTAGCTCAGAACGTCATGTACTGCCCTTATCTCATCTGTCCTCTATTAGATGCTCGAAAGGGTGAAGTCTATACCGCTCTCTATCAGGATACCGGAAAAGATGGGTTTGTCAAACTCGCCCCCGAAATGGCCATCAAGCCCGCAGATCTCCTGGAGAAAATCAACGAAGAGACTCTGTTTTTGGGAAATGGCGTTTACCCTTACGGCGACCTGATCCGCCATAAACTGAGGGGTATGGCTCATATAGCTGCTTCCCCCTTCAATTTCATCCACGGAGCCATTGTCGCCCAATTGGGGAGGCAAAATTTGAAAAAGGGCAAATATCTCGATCTGGAGGAGTTTACGCCTAAGTACCTCCGCAAGTCCGAAGCGGAGCTTAAATGGAAAGGGGAATCGGGGAAATCCCCATGATTAATTCTTTAAGGGGAACCAAGGGAAGGAGGTTCAAACCATGGCCGATGATGAACATCTCTCCACCGAGGAAAACGAGGAGTTGAAACTCATCAGACAAACACATGCGGACTTGGCAAGACGACTGGAGGAATATGAGAGCAGACCCTTTCTCACCCCCCTAGACGATTTGGAAATGAAAAAGATTAAGAAGAAAAAATTGGCGTGCAAGGATGCCATGGAGAGGATCCTAATCCATCACCGTCGCACAAGAAAGACCGGAAATGAAGATACTGAGTAAATCCCTGCAGCCGATGGGTAAACGCCCCATGGGACTTCCCATTGCCAAAGAGGGCTATCCATTCATCATACCCCCGGCCATGGCCACCCTCCTTTTTGGGTCACTGGGCTGGGTTTATCTCACCGGTGTCTTTTGTGGGATCACCTTCTTTGTCATCTCTTTTTTCCGAAACCCGACCCGGACCCCTCCTCCCTCGGAGAGTGCCATCGTGTCGCCAGCAGATGGAAAAATCTTAAAGATCGAAAGCCATCTCGAGAGCGACTTTCTCCATCGGGAAACCATAAAGATCAGTATCTTCATGTCCCTGTTCAACGTCCATGTCAACCGTTCCCCTATGACCGGGCGGGTTATGAAAAGGGTCTATCACCCCGGAAAATTCTTCGCGGCCAATACCGATAAATCCTCTTTACTCAACGAAAGAAATGCCTTACTATTATGTTCAAGGGATGGCTTTGAGATCCTTTTCATACAAATTGCGGGAATTATTGCTCGGAGGATCGTCTGTTATCCGCAACAAGGGGATTTACTCAAAAGGGGGCAAATCTTCGGAATGATCATATTCGGTTCCAGGGTGGATATATATTTACCCCCGAGTGTTGATATCAGGGTTCGTGTTGGAGACCGTGTTAAGGCGGGGGAAACCATTTTGGGGTACAGAGATGTCAAAAAGACGAAAGATAGGGATTAGGAAGGGAATCCACATCATCCCCAATCTCTTCACCACGGGCAACCTCTTCTGTGGCTTCTTAGCCATCATTTCTACCTTCAAGGGAAGGCCCTTTTATGGGGCGGCTATCGCTATTTTGATCGCTGTGGTCTTCGATCAACTGGATGGCAAGATTGCCCGACTCACAGGAGCAAGCAGCCGTTTCGGCATCGAATACGATTCCCTCGCCGATCTGGTATCCTTCGGCGTTGCCCCAGCCTTGCTCATCTACTATTGGGCCCTGGGGGGCTTTGGAAGGTTGGGATGGTTAGCCGCCTTTTTGTTTGTAGCCTGTGGCGCCCTGAGGTTAGCCCGCTTTAACGTCCAAACAGTCACTGCTGACCCCAAGTACTACACCGGGCTGCCCATCCCCGCCGCTGCTACCCTCATCGCACTCACGATCCTCCTGTATCACCGCCTCGGCGAGAAATTAACCACGGAACATATCGCCATCCTGATCATGATGTATGTTCTGAGCTTTTTAATGGTCAGCACCATCCGATATCCCAGTTTCAAAGAGCTTGATCTGATCAGGCGTAAACCATTCAGTGTCCTGGTATTCGTTGTATCCTCCATCGTGATCATCGTAGCCGAGCCCGAGATCATGCTATTCCTCTTCTGCTCCGCCTATGTGCTTCTCGGTCCCCTCAATATCCTCTACCGATGGAGGAAGATGAAGGTTCTGAAGGCGATACCTGACAAAAAGCCAGATACCGTTCGAAGCTAACGTTTGTGCGCATAAGCCAGGGAAGCCCAACCACCCCATGGATTTCCCCCGTATCCATGCCTGCTTCTAACCGGAATAAACCAGTTTCCTGACTTTCTTGAGTGCTCCCTTGTCCTTTCGCTTCCATGCCTTCGAAGTGACCCTTTCCGAGTTCGCAGGCGGGGAATAATTTACCCCTTCCAGCCTCTAAAGGGCTGGCCTGCCCCTTCCTGCTCACCCTCGATGGGTACCTCACTTCTCCAGCACATTACGCTCATGGACAAGGGTGTTCCATTGAAACTCCGGAAACTCCAGTCAGTGCTCGATTGACATTTCTCTTGGCGGGTGATATAGAAGGCGAATCTGATATGGCACGGGAAATTTTCAAGACCAAGCTATGAAAAAACCGGTTTGAAACTCTTAAGGAGGAAGGCATGAAAA
>Ga0209636_10000692_pt1 | contig 33470 bp, 30 predicted proteins | sample DeeMarSWOR152_54_FD_187464 | JGI IMG/M metagenome (GOLD analysis project Ga0209636, IMG submission 187464) | Marine sediment microbial communities from White Oak River estuary, North Carolina - WOR-1-52-54 (SPAdes) (version 2) | ecosystem: Environmental > Aquatic > Marine > Intertidal zone >...
AAACTATCGATCGCGCACACAAACCGCCTTCAGCGACAAAGCTTTCGAACCCAGTCCATTCTGGTTCTGGTACTGGTACAGCTATCGGCACTATCATCCGAAACCTACATATCAGCCGAACATCAAGACACCGACAGAATCGACAAAGCCACCTACAATTCCCGGCGCAGATTTTGCAAACAATATCGCAACGGCTGTAGAAACAACTTCCAACAACATTGTTACCAACCTCGAAAAGTTTGCCAACGCAATTGTGCCGAGGGCCGCTGCAAAATCTTCTACACGACCAGCTCACCACAGATCCAGTTGCGTATGCGCTTGTGCAGCCTGCGCCTGCGTATGCGCGTGCGTATCGTGCGCTTGCGCCTGTGCAAGTGGAGGAGTGGGATGAAGGAGGCAATCAGTGATTATGAGCTTTGTACGTAAAGTGTTTCGCCGTTCTAAGATTCCTTCGGGGCGCTACACTTATCGGGGAAGAGGAAAGTTCACGGGTCTGGCTCTTCAGCTTCGCGTGGAGCCTGATGGCCAGGGATTACTAGTCATAAACGCTAACACGGTTCTGTATCTAAACAAGACGGCTACTGCACATGCGTTCTTCTTTATGGAAGGAATGACAACGGAAGGAGCCGTTGAAGAAATCAGACGCATGTACCGAGTGGACGAGAAAACAGCAAGAGGTGATTATGAGAAGCTAATCTACACCGTGAGCACGTTGGCGCAAACTGAAGAAGTCTGCCCAATATCTTTTCTCGACATAAAGAGAGTGGAACCTTTCACCCAACAGCTTTCAGCTCCGTTGCGTGTGGATTTAGCGCTTACTTTTAGGTGCCAGAACAACTGCATCCACTGCTACGCTGGCGGACCACACGAGACTTCAGAGCTCAACACAGAACAATGGAAAAAAATCGTTGACCGCCTTCATCAGATTGGCATATTCATATTCACCTTTACGGGAGGAGAGCCAACTCTACGTGAAGACCTACCAGAACTGTTGCTTTATGGACAAGAAAAGGGAATCGTCACAGGACTTATCACCAATGGCAGGAAACTCAAGGACAAAAGCTACGTTGAAACCCTTGAGAAAACTGGATTGGACTTCATTCAGGTGACCCTTGAATCACACGAGCCCAAAATCCATGATTCAATGACATCGATTAAGGGAAGCTGGAAAGAAACCGTCGCTGGGATCAAAAACATAATTCCAACACAGATTTACGCAACCACCAACACTACGCTCAGCAAATATAACGCCTCAAACTTTTTGGAAACCATAGATTTCCTCAAAAAGCTTGGAGTTGCCGCTTTTGGATGCAACAGCCTGATCTACTCAGGCAAAGCCAACGCGATAAGCGAAGAATTTGCGTTACCACTCGAAACGCTGAAAGACCTCTTACCAAAGATTCATGACAAGGCAAATCAGCTGGGACTAAAGTTTCTATGGTATACACCAACTCAGTATTGCCGTCTCGATCCTGTCAAACTTGGTCTAGGCGTAAAATCGTGTACAGCAGCGAAGATAAACATGTGTGTTGGCCCGAATGGCGACGTTTACCCCTGTCAAAGCTACTTTGAGAGTCTTGGCAACATCCTCAAAGACGATTGGCAAAAGATCTGGAATCATCCGCTTGCCGGGCGAATCAGAAAGAGAGAATATGTAGAGCCAAAATGCACTGACTGTCCAGAACTTCAAATCTGTGGGGGAGGATGCCCTCTAGAACTACAGAAAAACAACTACATCTGTAGCGAAACTCAGTAGACCCATCTATGCACGCGACAGCAACTCTCGGCTTTAATCAAATGTCAACCCCTTCATTAAGCTCTCGATAACCCAAAATATTTTGTAAGGAACAAAAATATGCCACACGCATATTATTTACCATAACACCTTTAACCTCTTATAAACTCCAAGACAGCACAAGAGGACCCACACAATGAAATGGCTAGACATCCTTAAGGAGGCCTCCCAAAAAATAGGAAAAGAAGTTCTCCTTCTCTTCGGAACGAACGAAGCCAAAATCGAACTCGGAAAAGGAGCCGGAGGAGACACCATAACAAAAATAGACCTAGCAGCGGAAGATGCTCTAATCCAAACCCTCGAAGCGCACAAAGTTTCATGCACACTCGTTAGCGAAGAAACGGGAGCCATAAAAATAGGCTCAAAGCCAGACAGTTTCTACCTCACCACAGATCCTCTTGACGGGACAACCAACGCACTCCGTGGGCTCCCCTTCATAGCCACATCCATCGCAGTGTCAAAAACCCGAAACCTCAAAGACGTGCAAATAGCCCTCGTACACGACATTCTTTACAACGTAACCTACACAGCAGAACGCCACAAAGGAACACTTAGAAACGAAGAAAAAATAGAGCCCTCCTCAACAAAAACCCTAGACGACGCAGTCATCGGCATAGACTTCAATACCTTCAAAACAAAAGAACTCATCACCCGTCTAACCCCACTACTTCAACAAACACAACATCTCCGCCACTTTGGTGCGAACGCCCTCGAACTCTGCTACGTCGCCGATGGCACGACAGACGCCTTCATCGACCTGCGGGGCAAGCTGCGAGTCACCGACATCGCGGCCGCCTACCTCGTTCTACTTGAAGCTGGAGGAATAATAGTCACCCCCAAAGGAACGGAATTAAACGTTCCACTTGACGCAGCTCAAAAAGTGTCCTTCATAGCCACCGCAAACGCGTCACTATATGCAAACATCAAGACATGCTTAGACCTGACCCGACATTAACCAGATCATAGTTCCATGAACAAGAACCACGCTGATTTTTAACTCCTTAAGTGCCTTATGTCTATGATTGGGAGTGTTTGCTGCAGCTTGTTGCCCGTAAGACCGTTTCCCGCCATGCTCTTGCGAAAGCACTCTGAAAGGGTCTTGGTGATCTCAGATCTCCACATTGGTTGGGAGGTCACGCTTGCAGAGCGGGGAGTCCATGTTCCTTCTCAAATGCCGAAGATCCTAAACAAGATTATTCGGCTGATCGAATTGTGCAAGCCCACACGCTTAATTCTTCTAGGCGACGTGAAACACACATTCACAGGAGTTGAATTTGGAGAGTGGCGTGACATCCCAGACTTCTTTGAAACCCTTGGAAAAAAAGTGTCTGACATCCAAGTTATACCGGGAAACCATGATGGAAGCCTTGAGCCGCTTCTACCCGAATTCGTGAAAATTCTCCCCTCCACCGGCGTTGCCCTCTGGGACGCCGGGCTTTTTCATGGACACGCTTGGCCGGCTCCAGAACTCTTGGGATGCCGCCACCTCATCACTGGCCATGTTCATCCAATGGTGGTCTTCCGCGATCCAGCAGGTTTTCGAATAACTAGGCCGGTTTGGGTTAAAACCATATGTAATGGAACGCAGTTGGCAAAGTCGCTTCTCAAGCATGGAGGCGTCAAGGTTGAAAAGGACCCTGCTCGTTTACTACGGAAACTTCATGGCGTAAAGCTCAGGTGTTCACATCTTATCATAATGCCGTCCTTCAACGAGTTTCTCGGAGGCCAACCCATCAACTGGAAAAGCTTAGGCAGAAACGCCCGATCCCGAGCGTTCATCGGACCGGTTCTGCGTTCGGGAAGTATCGACATCGACAATGGAGAAACATACCTCCTTGACGGAACGTTCCTGGGAAAAATCAGTCACTTAAGAGCCTTCAGCTAGAGATATTGTGCTCACCAAAATTCTTTTAAAAAACAGTTTCGTCTCATTGATAATGGTGGTCAAACTATGAGTTGGGAGTATTTTCCAGAATGGTTTAGGAGAAGAATGAAACGGTCCCCATACTTCAGAAGCTGGTTTTTCGGTGACATCGACGAAATGTTTCGGGACATCGAGGAGATGATGGAGCGAGAGTTCAAAGAGCTAACCGAACGCATTCCCAAGGATTTCGTGCGTGAACGCAAGCTTCCAGACGGCTCCAAAATACGCGAGTTGGGGCCTTTCGTCTATGGATATTCCATGACGATTGGTCCAGATGGAAAACCGAAGATCCGAGAATTCGGTAACGTAAAGCCTTCGCTTAAACATGAGCCCTTCGGGTTGACGAGGCCCAGCTTAGATGTGAGAGAGGAACGCGAACCTCTAGTGGACGTAATAAGCACTGACAATGAAGTTAAAGTCGTGGCTGAGCTGCCTGGAGTTGAAAAGAAAGACATCCAGCTACATGGAACCGAAAATATGTTAACCATTTCAGTTGACACTCCGGAACGAAAATACTTCAAAGAGGTTCAGATGCCAACGACGGTAGATCATAAAGCGGCAAAGACAGCGTATAGGAATGGGGTTCTAGAAATCACGGTGCCAAAGATCGAAGAGAAAAAGAAGCCTAAAGGCGAGCCTTTGAAGATCGAATGAGCCGAAGGACGGGGGTGGCTACGACAACAACCCTCCTTTTTTTTGCCTCCTCAAATCAATCGTCAGGGAACCCCAAGTTTTCTCCTTGCCATACTATTGTGCAGCAGACTGGTTTGCGAATGGCGAGCAAAAGTCTTTCGGCATAGCGTGCACGCACACAGAAAAAACAATCAGTCAGGGAAGAAAATTGGAGAAGATGCCTTGAGTTCTTTCGCAACGTTTTCCATAGTGGCTAGATGCCCAAAAACCTTCTCATTAGGCATGTGTACCTCAAGTGCGGCGTCAGCTGTTGGAAGCCGTGTTCCTCACGTTGAGGTGAATGTTGGGGCCATAGCTACCCAAGCCAACACTCGCACCCTTTATGGAACAAACGGATTAAAGCTGTTGAAGAAAGGCGTCTCTCCAGAAGTCGCCCTGAAGAACATGTTGAAAGAAGACCCAGACAGAGAAACCCGACAAGTGATTATTATTGATGGTCAAGGCAGAACAGCAGCCTTCACAGGCAAGCACACAATCAACTGGAAGGGGCATCTCATCGGTAAAGACTACGTGGTTGCAGGCAACATGCTGGTCGGAAACAAAGTTATCGAGGCCATGGCTCAGACCTTCGAAAACTCGAGGGGAGTTTTAGCAGAGAGGCTGATAAAAGCTCTAGCCGCTGGTCAAGAGTCCGGAGGAGACAGACGAGGGAAAACGTCGGCAGCATTGTTGGTGGCAGGGAGAAACCAGAAGGAAATTCTGCCTCTCATCGATTTAAAGGTTGACGATCATCCAGCGCCAGTCGATCAACTGAGAAGAATATTCGAGGATTTCAGAAGGAAAAGGTTTGACAATAATCAACTTTCCTAACCCCTATCGAAGAAATCTATCGACAGGTCTGCGCGCGCGTATGTACGACGCAGTAACTTTTAGGCCAACAAACCATGCTAGAGAAGAAGAATTATAAAGACTTCATTCATGTTAATGAATATCTAATGAACTTTGAACAAAACGAATAACTGGAGAAAGACCGATGAGAAAACTGGTCGTAACATATCTCCTGCTGATTCTACTGATCATACTAATTACTCCAGTTCACGCTTCGGTGAAAATGCAGGCTACAATCGACGAAAACGTTCATGTGGTCTTCATTCTTGAAAACATCACTTCCACGATATACGATGAAATCAAACAAAACGAACCAATCTTTAACATTACTACAATTCCTAGAACTATCATAAAGATTCTTGAAGATCAAGATTTAACCCGCGCAACATATGGTTATGACCCTGAAAAAGGAATAATTTTCAATGACACAGCACGGTCACTACACATAGAGTTCTTTCTGGCGGGTTCAGATATCATCAGCTTCACACTCAACGAGGCAACGATGAACAGAACCTACCAGATTCAAACCGAATGGAGAAAGTTTCAAGTCGATCTTGCACAAAATTTGACGCTAGACTTCGCTCAATACTTTGACACTCCAGTATCCAATTGGATCTACAACGATTCGGAAAAAACCTACCACTACGAATATACGGAAGCAGACTCGTTTGATCCGTCCTTCAGTTTTGTGTTGCCCCCAACAGCACATAACGTTCAGGCTACAGACGACACAATAACCTTCGAGACACCGTCGCCCCCCGAAGATATCTTGCTCAGCAGTCCATTCTTGATTCTGGTCGCGCTCATAATTGGGATCATGTTTGCCTTTCTGTATCGAAGAGTGAGAAAGTAGAAACCCAGTTTTTTCATCTACCCGTCTAGATAGCCCATTCAGCTTTCAGCGCCCATAAGGAGATCCACCAGCACGTTTTGATCCACCTCGGCACGGGTCCTCCAGTCCAGATACACCTGTTTGTTGTCATCCTCCGCCAAATATCCAGATCGAATGTATCGGTTCATGTTTATGTCCACCCTCCACCCGGGAAGCTTGTTCCGCAAGAGATCCTCAACCTCCTCGCGAGGAGCTTTCCCTTTTTTCGATATTACATAAGAGATGGACATGGCTAGACCAGCGATGTCGTCGATACGCCAGCCGCAAAGCTTTGTCTCCTTGGGTGTAAGTCCACCTCTAAGCGTCACGTAGAATCGAGCCTTGCTCAACTCCTCCAAACCGGGTTTTTCAACTGGGTGTTCCTCTTCAAACACCGTGTTTATCTTAAGATCTAGTTTTTCCAAGTAGTTATCCAAGATATCAAGCACTCTGGGATAGTCGGATCCAAGCTTCTTTTTGAGCTCCCACCCTTTCACTCCAGGCTGTTTGTGGCGCCTATAGAACAGAAGGTGAACTGCTCTCTTGATTTTTCTCGCATAGTACGATTTTCTCTTCAATCCTGTCTACCCTCTCTCCATCTATTCCATTCTTCAAAGCTTACAGAAACTGGTATAGAGACCAACTGTTCCTTCCCAACCAAGGACTTCGGCTCCTCAAAAGGTCTGAGAAACATCTCCTCCTCCAATCGATGCAACTCCAATGTGGCATACCCATAGGTAACCAGAAAGCTCGCCATGTACGCCCGCCTCAACGTTTCCGCATAAGTTTCGGCGCCCACAAAATCCCAATATCGAATCTTATCCTCTGCACCAACCTTCTGCTTCAATTCTTCCCAAAACATTTTCAGCTCCTCTGAAAAGACCGTCTCCGCGAGTATTTTCCGTTGAATCAATTCTTCACGCGTCACAGTTCCAGAGTCCATTTTCAAGGAGTCAGTCTTCAACCATCTTTCACGCAAAGGAAGAAGATCCTGCCAATACTTAACAGCCTCTGCAATACTGCCAGGAGAAATCTGCTCCAACTCAACAATGGGACGCCAAGCCTTGAGAAAAATGTTGACAAGTTCCTCATTGCCAGATCTCCGTATTTTCTCTTCCAAGAGAAAAGGATCAGTGTAGAGTGAAGTTGACCGATGCCTCACCCAGTCGCTTTGAAGCTTAATGACCGAGGCAAGCTGATGAACAGCCTCAGCATCCAAACAAAACTCCTCTGGCACCTCCCATTCAGAAAAATACTCTCGGACAACCTCAATAAGATCGTCAACATCTACCATGAAAGGGTCGAGACCCCTTTCCTCCACAGATCTACACAAGTCTATGATGCGCTGAAGATGCTCCTCACCAAACTTTTTTTTGCGTTTCTTCGAAGACAAGGAATATCTCCTTTGCCAATTCGTAGCGAAAGCGAAGATAAAAAGGTGACTATCTTTTCTTGGGCATCAAAAGAAAAGAATGTTCTAAAAAATGGTATTGCCCGCTATTATGAATATATAAAAATTGCCACAGGATTAAGTATTGTTACGTAATAGTTATAAATGCAGTAATAATAAACTAGAAGCCATCAAGAATGGTGCCAACTATTCCTAGAAGGATTGTGAGCGATTGGAAAATCCTAACGTGCTTGGGAGGGTAATTTCGCCAACTGAAGTCGCGCTTCGTGTAGAAATGCAACTGCGGTGAAGAAGAAGGAAGGTTTGGAATAGTGTCAGCTACCATTGTACTTCCCACATACTGTGAAGCTGAAAATGTCGAGAACTTGATTAACGAGATTCAAGAGCTGAAACTTGACCTGACAATATCGATGATCGATGATTCCAGTCCTGATGGGACAGCAGACATAGCAAGGAAGCTTCAGAATAGGTACGGCAATATCCATTTGATTTCAAGACCTGAGAAACTTGGGTTAGGAACTGCTATCACAACGGGGTTTCGACATATTTTGAAGTTGAGAAAAGTACCTGACTACATAGTCACAATGGATGCTGATTATTCGCATAACCCGCAGGACATCCCTAGGTTGCTGGATGCCGCGAGGAAAGGCTATGATCTTGTAATTGGAAGCCGGTATTATCAGGGGGGAAAGGTTAACGGCTGGAGTCTAAGACGGAGATTGATCAGTCGACTTGCTAATGTTATTGCTGCGGTAACGGTTGGTGGAAGATTACATGATTGCACTAGTGGTTTTAGGTGCTACTCAAGGCATTATGTTAAGGATGTTCTTCAGAATCTTCATAGTCAAACTTATGAAATTCAAATAGAAACAATTAGACAGGCTCGGCTGAAAGGATTTGCCGTTAAGGAGATCCCAATAACCTTTGTCGATAGAAAACGGGGAAAATCCAAGCTAACTGCAATAGAGTCTCAAGCATTTGTGTCCTACATTGTTAAATCAATACTTGGAAACTTATTTTTGCTTTGGAAACAAGTTACAACGAGAAAAAGTCGCGTGCACGCGTCCAACTGTGGTTCACAGGCATCAACACCGTGATGCGCCCGAGTGCCTACTTGAACAAAGTACACTTTTACTAGCTTTTTATGGGCTTTCTAAGCTTCTTGAGAATTAACGAATCAATTTTCTTGCCAAATGTAAAATAGACTCCCAAAACCATGATCGTGCCTATTGAGATTAGACCACCATACACAACATAGCTCTGACCACTGAACTCTACAGTCATGTCGTACCTTCCACCTTTTGGTATATAGAAAGCGTTGACAAAGGAATAAGCTGGTAGGGCAGAGATACTTTCACCATTGATATACGCTTTCCACATCGGGTGATATGACTCCGAAAATACCAGGAAGAAAGGGCTATCGGCCTTCACATCAACGTTGTATTTGTTGGAACTGACCTGTTCGTAGTTCACGTAGGTTTGAGATTCTGTTTCGAAGACTCCGCTTATTGAAACAAAAGATTCATTGGCCGAGTAGAAGATCAACTCATCCATTTGACACTCACCAGAGCCTTCTAGGGTTATTTTATGTTGCCCTGATACCATGTCTATCGGGCCCAGGGAGATCCAATTGAATCCTGAGCTTACATTGTGAGAAGTTAAAGTGAATTGTTGTCTTTGGTCGATATTTATGATGATGTTTCCAACGGTGCCGGTGAGAATGCGAGCCCCTAACATGTATTGTCCAGATCTGGGCACGTAAATGTCGGTAAACAACTGGCCGCTCTTTCGAGTATGATTGTAGACTAATGCGTATCCGTTACTGGCTTCATAGGTAGGCTTCACACGCCAATTGCGAAGGTCTTTAAAAGTGAAAGCGTTTTCTGCCTCTAAGATATAGATAAGGGTCGCAGGTGAAGCCTCTATGGCATTCTTGGTTTCATCAATTTTTGATTCAAACTCTCCTTTTGCCAAGATGGCAATTTCGTCTATGTCAGTAAACCCTAATCCATCGTTCTCAAGCCTAAGAGTATGTTTACCCTCCTTTAGGTTCATTGAGCCAACATCTACCCATTTGAAACCGGCAAGACCGCTTGAATGCGGGACAAAAGCAGTAAGGAAAGATCCATCCACATAGACAGAGATTCTTCCTCTATCCGGACCAAACGCTATTCTGAAGAATACAGTATATTCCTTAGTTTGCTGGACGTTCAAGGGAATCTCCAACCAATTAGTTCCGTTGGTTCTCAAGGAGGCTCCATTGATTACAAGCTTGCCCTGATCTATCCACCACTTTGACGGGATCCAATACTTCGATGGATTGGAACTTGGAAATGCGTATTGAGCCGCCTTAATCTTGGCTTCATCACCGAAAGATATCATTACAAGATCCGTGAAACCGTCGTCAGACAAAACAATCATATTTGCATCTTCAAGCAACTCGTTGAAAGTCTCAAGGTCAAGCTGGTTCGCAAAAATCAACACCCATCGGCTTTGATTGAACGTATTCACCTTCTGCAAAGACATAAAAACATCGCGACCACCCGAGATTAGTGCGTAATTTTCAGTCGAGAAGATATGTGGTGTCCAAAATTTGTTCTCCAGAACCGTAATGTTATCCGATTGATAAACGAGGGTAAGGCCTTTCTGGAAAGCAAAGAACGCCTTTATCGATTCTGTGAGTTCCGGCTCATCCCGAAAGGGATACGGATGAACTGTAACATACTTCACATTGAATGCTCCTAGAACCTTCATCATATCATCGGTTCGATTGTACAGTATTTGACTACCTAGAAAACTCAGAAAATCTGATGTATCAACTGTTCCACCATATCCGGTGACCACGACCTTTCCGTGTATTGCTTGGCCATATACCGGCGGATCCCAGACCCATCCACGGTTGATGCCAGTCATCAAAGAAGAATTAACGTAATGTGCAGGGTACGGGACGGTCAGTATCCTGTAATCTCCAGGCTGCTGACCAATCCACTCGTATGTCCTGGTGTAAGAATCAGGAAAGGCGTATGTAGTTAGAGGGAATCCAAAAGCACCATATGCGACGTAGAAACCCGACCCGACTATCATACCAGCAAAAGCCAACGTTATGAGAATTCTTTTTGAAGCAAAAAAGATACGCTTGCTTTTTTTTTGCATAGAGCCAAGATTATGGCGCCTTAGCCTAGTACTTTCTTTGGTGACTACGAATCCTGTGAGAAAAGAAGCCGAGAACGCAGTCATCAACAAAAAACGGTATGGAACACGAAACATGTTGAAGAGAGGGACATATAAGAATGCCCAAGTGAAAATTCCACCGAATGGCGGGAAAGGACCTAAGGAAATAATCGAGGAAACAATGGAAGATATTGAAAAGAAGAGTGTGTATCGATTTTTCCTCAAAAAAACTGTGAGAATAACCAATAAAGGAAGCGCAATCCAGAGAATATGATAGACCAGGCCGCTGTAAGCATAGGCGTCCTCGATAGTATAGCCCAAGGAGAACAGAACATTCGACCACATTACATTGAACAACACGGGGACAATCTCGTATGCTGAGAAGAGTATCAGAAGAATAATCACTGACAAAGAGACCTTAGCAACACGTTTCAATGCATCCAACCTTCCCTTCTCATTCCTCGGCAACAAGAATTCAAACAAGGCGAACAACAAGAGAAACGAGCCAAAAATATACATTGTTTGTGGATGGCCTGTTATGAACAAAATTGCAAATGTAATCGAAGACAATATGATATCTTTTATCTTTCCAGTGATCAATGCCCTATCAAATGTTAGCCAGAGCAACGGCGCTATCGCATAACCAAGAATTATTGTATGGTGCCCCGCGTAAACTTCCAAGAGGAATATTGGATTAAATACAAACATAATGGCGGCTAGTAGCGACGCTGCATGATGATTTAAATAATGACAACCAAAGAAGTACATAGAAAAAGCAGCCAACAAGAATACCGCGTATACATAGAACTTTGTAACCAGTATAGCGTCAAAAATTGAACCAAACAAGAAAAGAACAAAGTTGAACTGCGTACCGAAGAAGATGGGGTAGCCGAAAGAATCTAGAGGCAACCAAAGGGAGAACCACAGAAAATGTTTTCTGAAAAAGCCCAACTGTAAAGGTAGAAGCAAAAGGTCAGTTCCAACGGGTAGACCAGGAGTAAACAGTCCAATACAGAATAAAGTTACCAATACTACAACTATTACTGGACAAGCAAATTTGCTTTTCTCGTGAACGAGTGCGGTTCTGCAACTCTGCACAAGACTCTTTGCTTGCTGCTTCATAGAAGTCTCACCGCCCACCTGCGCATCAGTCTTCGTACAGCAGGAGTATTTTTCATAGTTTTCTCTCCGAGTTCTATGTCTACAGCTAATTTTTGTTTTTTCTTGAGCCTCTAATCAACTGGTGCACCCTATGATTTTCGTAAACTTATCCCTGAAAATCTGATTGCTAAATTCTTTTGACCGGTCTTTTGCCCTCATACTACATTTTGTGTACACTTTTTCATCAGTCATGATCTTTTCTATATTTTCTGCAAGTTCCTTGATTGTCTCAAAACCAATCCCAAACTCGCCTCTCTTAACAATGTCTAACCAAGGTCCACTAGTGGCTCCCCTGTATACTATTGGTACACAACCAGATGCCATGCCCTCCACCACCGCTATGCCAAAGGGCTCGAATCGTGACGCGTGAACTATAGTCCGTGCCCTAGACAAGGTATCCTCAACCTGCCGTCGGCTAGCGTCGGGCAATATTCTGACCCGCTTTCTGAGCCCTTTGATCCTTATCAGATTCAGAAGTTCACGATAATATTTCCCTTGATGATAATGGCCGATTATGACGAGTTGGCATTCGGAATCAACCATGCTGATAGCCCTTATGACATCTTCAAAGCGTTTATTCGGCTGTATAGTACCCATTGAAACGACGAGATTTTCTTTGGTACGCGACGGTCTATAGCGATTCGTATCGACAGGTGGATGTAAGATTGTAACCTCAGTCTGATTCCACGTTTGCTTCAAAAAGCTTGCAGTTACTGAGGAATTGGCGATAGTTATGTCGGCAGGATTGTTGTGCAAGAAGACAAGTTGTCTCAAGAGAGGATTTAGAAGTTGTTCAAGGAATTCTCTGCTTGGTGTTGTCATATCCGCTATGTCCCCGACACCAAGCTTCAGTCTTGTGGCGTAGGAAAAGTGGACGTAAAGAACTGTCAATCGCCTTCGCAATCTGTTCTTGATGAGTGAAGGAACATCATCATGAAAAATCAGAAGATTCGGCGAAAATTTCCTGATAACGTATTGGAGATATAACGAAAGTGGAAGGACACCGACATGTATTGGTAAGACTCCTGAAAGCCTGTTCGCTCCCCAGCGCTCGTCATTAGGAGTCATCAAATAATGCGTTCTTATTTTGTCTGTGTGCTTTGCAAGACTTGTACCATGAATATCATCTAGGCAGTCTAAGGGATATCCTTTAAAGGCGCAAAGGGAGACGATGAAGCCATTCTCCACTAACGCCTCAGCCATTTTTGCGGCTACCCTTACACCACCGCCTCTTCCCATGCTTACTCCTATATTAGGACCTATGATCAGGGCTTTTTTCATTAAGAGTTGCCCTCAATCACTTTCCTGTAAATCGACAACGTTTTCTCGGCAATGGCACGCCAACTGAACATAGAAACGGCTTTCCTGCGAGCGCTTTCACTCATTTTCTTTCGGAGCTCATAATCCTCAATTAACAGTCTCATTGACTCCTCCAATGCTAATGCGTCTCTTGGGGGAACGATGAAACCGTTGTGTTTATCCTCAACAATCTCAGGTATCCCAGACACTTTTGTTGAAACTACAGGAAGTCCACTTGCCAACGCTTCTAATATGACCAGAGGCGATCCTTCGGCGACTGTTGGCAGAACGAAAAACTCAGCGCCAGCGTACAACCCGGTAAGATCCTCGAATGGTACGGCGCCCGTGAATATTACCTTGTTGTCGAGCTTCAAATTATGCATTAGCCTGACCAATTTTCCTCGTTCCGGACCATCTCCGACAATAACACATTTGATCCGTTTGTTATTGATGTCACTAAAGGCCTTTAGCAAATAATCTCCTCCTTTTCGACTCCGCAGTTGACCCACAAAGAGGCAATATTCTCCCTTTATTTGGTATTTCATCCTCAACTTGGCCACTCGACTAGTATCTGGACAAAATATTCTTGTGTCAACGCCGTTCGGAACTACGGTTACTTTCGAATCTGAAATGTTCCATTTCGAGACAATTTCGTCTTTAAGAGACTCGTTTACTGCAATAATGTGGTCAACTTCCCTAAGAACATTCATGTCAATAAGCTTGTAAGCTGCCTCTCGGAACTTCTGCTCATACGGCGATTTGTACGCACACATCCACGGTGTCGGATTATGAACAGTAAAAACAAGAGGTAATTGTTGATTCACAATGGATACGAGAAGGCCGGATAGATTTCCATGCATGTGTACAACGTCAAAATCGGCCCATCTGCGAAACAGCAATGAGAGACATGATCTGAAACTGAGAACTCCGCCCATCACATGACTAAACACCCATTCATTGAAACCCGCTTGGAATCTCATTCGTGGCGAGTATGTTCTGTATATTTTCACATTTTTTTTGAATTTAGCCTCACTTGTAGTGTCAGTCACGTAGTTTACTTCGCAATCCAATTCAGAAAGAGCCCTCGCTAGACTATACGTGTGGATTTCTATGCCGCCACCTCTCTTTGGTGGGACCGGAAATATTCCAGTGTTGCCAAGAAGTATCCTCATATGGACACCTTGATCTGGGGGCGCATTTCTGTATTCTGTGGCTATTGCTTATGACATTTGCGTATTTAATCGGACTAGCAGGAATTGATTGTTACGTCACAATATCTCGCGGGAGCGTCTGTAGAGCTGGCTAGGGCAATTATTGCTGTACCAGAAAGTTGCAATCTAGCCAAAGCTATGGGAGAAAGCAGTAAGGGCAGAAGCGAAGAAATATTCACGGGCTATATGGTGGAAAAGATTCAGAATATTTGCCATGAGGAAATTTGTGGCATATTTGCAGCCCCCTTTTTGTTTAGGAGCGCCAAGGCTTTTTGCACCTTAGGGTAAAGTTTGGCATCACAAACAATATGTACCTACAACCTAAACTGGTGAGAAGGTGGTGATGATGAAGATACGGAAGGTGGCTGTCTTGGGCGCCGGACTGATGGGCCACGGAATTGCTCAAGTCTTTGCTCAAGTTGCAAAATATGAAGTCAGTTTAAGAGATGTAAAACAGGAGTTTCTGAACAAGGGAATTGAAATGATACACAAAAGTCTGCAGAAGTTTCTCGAGAAGGAGAAGATATCTCAGCGAGAGATGGACGAAACTTTGAGCAGACTTCATCCAACAGTGGATTTGAGAGAAGCTGTGGCGGACGCTGACCTCATTGTTGAAGCGGTTCCTGAGAAGATTGGCGTTAAGAAGAGTCTGCTTCGGGAAGTCAATCGCGTTGCCAAAAAAGATGCAGTAATTACTTCGAACACTTCTTCAATTAGCATTACTTTACTTGCGTCATTCTCGCAAAGGCCAGAAAAGTTTTGTGGCATGCACTTTTTCAATCCTCCACAATTGATGAATCTGGTGGAAGTTGTTCGGGGAGCTGAAACCTCAGACGAGACTGTCAGTGTAGTGGTTGATGTAGCTAAGAAGATGGGGAAAGAGCCGGTTGTGGTTAAGAAGGACTCGCCAGGTTTCATCGTGAACAGGATTTTGATTCCAGCATTGAATGAGGCTCTCTACCTTGTTTGGGAGGGAGCGGCTGACCGAGATGAAATCGACAAAGCTGTAAGGCTTGGGTTGAATTGGCCTATGGGCCCGCTGACGCTGCTAGATCATGTTGGTTTAGATACTACCTTGGCCGTCTTAGAAGTTTTTCAAGCAGAACTGGGAGATCTAAAATACAAACCTTGCCCATTGCTCACGCAAATGGTTAAGACAGGTCTTCTGGGCAGAAAAACTGGAAAGGGCTTTTACGACTGGGAAAAGAGATAGACGGTTGGTGGCATCAATGGGATTTGAGAATATTCTTTATGAAAAGAGTGACGGAACAGCGACGATAACGATTAATCGCCCAAAAGCTCTCAACGCCCTAAACGAGGATACAATTGTAGAAATCTCGTCAAGACTCAAGGATGCAAAAGAAGACAAAACCATCAGGGCAATAATCATCACAGGCGCTGGGGATCGAGCTTTTTCTGCGGGTGCTGACATCAAGATGATAAGAGATATGGATTCTGCAAAGGCAAGAGCTGTCTCCAGACTTGGCCACGAACTGTGTGACAAAATAGAAGAACTGGGAAAACCGGTGATAGCTGCCATAAACGGCTACGCCTTAGGAGGCGGCTTGGAGTTAGCCATGGCCTGCGACATCAGGATAGCCTCGGAAAACGCTAGGATGGGACAGCCCGAGATAAACTTGGGGTTGATTCCTGGTTGGGGAGGCACTCAACGTCTTCCAAGATTCGTGGGAAAGGGGGTGGCAAAGGAACTGATCTTCACGGGCAAGATGATCGACGCCGAGACTGCTGACCGATTGGGTTTGGTGAACACAGTTGTGTCGCCCGACCAGTTGAAGTCTGTTGTTAGCGAGTTCGCCAAAGAGATTGCTGACAAACCTCCCATATCCATCAAGTTGGCTAAAGAGTTGATTAACAGCAGTTTGGAAACCAGTTTAGGGGCCGGCGAAACCCGCGAAGCCAAGGCTTTCAGCATCGCCGCCTCCACAGAGGACTTTAAAGAGGGAGTGGCCGCCTTCCTTAAGAAGAGAAAACCAAAGTTTGAAGGAAGATAGATAAGATTACCTTATTCTGCTAAAGAATTGTTCTCACGCGTGAGCTGAAAAAAGAAGTTTGGTGGCTAATCTAGAAGAGTTGATCCTTTTTCATCAACCTCGGGAACCATTTGTGATATTTCAGAGGCTTCGCTTGTTTCAGTCCCTTGTAAGTCGCTTTTGCTAAGGCTATGTTGGCGCGCTTATCCCTATAGTGGTAGCTGGGCAAGCGCGGATGTAAGTAGAAACCAAAATATAGGCATTGACAGGTCTATTAATTGAAATTGGATCATGTTTTCTTTGAAGGGCTTTTGATATGAGCAAGATTGAGAAGATCAAGAAAAGAGACGGCAGGATTGTTGATTTTGACTCCGACAAGATTGCGGAGGCCATATGGAAAGCGGCGAAAGCCATCGGAGGTAGGGACAGAGCACTTTCCGTCAAACTGGCTGAACAGGTCGTTGAAACGCTGGAAAGACAGGTCAAGCTGGGAGAGATGCCGAGTGTAGAGCAGGTTCAGGACATTGTGGAAAAGACTCTGATAGAAAACGGGCACGCAAGAACAGCAAAAGCCTACATTCTTTATCGACAGAAGAGGGCGGAAATAAGAAGAATGAAGGCTTTGCTAGGGGTCACTGATGAACTCAAGCTGCCCCTAAACGCAATTGTGGTTCTAGAAAGACGGTACCTTCGCAAGGATGAGAAAGGTAGGGTAATGGAGTCAACTAGTCAAATGTTCAGACGAGTCGCTAAGAGTATGGCCAAGGTAGAAAAACAGTATGGCAAGACCGACGTTGAAGCATCTAGGTACGAGGATGAGTTCTACCGTGTGATGAGTAGCCTTGAGTTCCTTCCAAACTCGCCTACACTCATGAACGCGGGCACCATGTTTAGGCAGCTCAGCGCCTGCTTCGTCTTGCCCGTAGAAGATTCCATAGAAGGTATTTTCGACACATTGAAGGCGGCAGCTATGATTCACAAAACTGGCGGAGGAACTGGATTCTCCTTTTCACGACTTAGACCAAGAGGAGATGTTGTAAGAACCACCGGTGGCATAGCGTCTGGAGCTATATCCTTCGCCAAGATTTATGATACTGCCACAGAGGTTATGAAGCAGGGCGGCCGTCGCAGGGGCGCCAATATGGGCATACTGCGGGTGGACCACCCGGAAATCATGGATTTCATTGTTGCAAAAGAGAAGGAGGGTGTACTTAGAAACTTCAACATTTCAGTGGGTATCACGGACAAGTTTATGCAGGCCGTTATGAAGGACGGTGACTTTGATCTAACAAATCCTCGGAACGGTGAAGTCGTCAAAACCTTGAAGGCTAGAGCGATATGGAACCTAATAATCATGATGGCTTGGAAAAACGGTGAGCCTGGAGTTGTTTTTCTCGATACAATCAATCGGCATAATCCGACGCCTAACATCGGGCAGATTGAGTCCACAAACCCGTGCGGCGAACAACCTCTTCTTCCCTATGAATCCTGTAATTTGGGAAGTATCGATGTCAGCAAATGTGTGACCGAAGATGGAAAAATGGACTGGATTAGACTAAGGAAAACGGTAAGGCTGGCAGTTAGGTTTCTTGACAATGTCGTGGATGCCAACGTGTACACTTTACCTGAGATAGAGAAGATAACCAAGGGCAACCGAAAGATCGGGCTAGGAGTAATGGGTTTCGCAGATATGCTGATCAAAATGGGCATAAGATACGATACGGAAGAAGGCTTGCGAACTGCGGAAAAACTCATGAAGTTCGTAGATGACGAAGCTAAGAAGATGAGCATCGAGCTGGGCGAGGAGAAGGGAAGTTTTCCAAACTTTAAAGGAAGTATGTGGCAAGAACAATTCAAAACATTAAGAAATGCTACAGTAACAACGATTGCTCCCACAGGAACCATAAGCATAATTGCTAGCTGCTCCCAAGGAATCGAACCACTCTTTGCCATAGCCTATGTCCGTGAAGTCGCTGAAAGCCTCGGTAGAAGCCTAGTTGAAGTTAATTCGTTATTCGAGAACATGGCCTTGAAGGAGGGCTTCTATAGCGAGGAACTGATAAAAAAAATAGCGAAAAAGACATCGATTCAAGACGTGAAAGAGATTTCGGAGCACATAAGGAAACTTTTCGTGACTGCTCACGACATAAGTGCGGAGTGGCACGTCCGTGTGCAAGCAGCGTTTCAAAAGTACACAGACAACGCAGTTTCCAAAACCATCAACTTTCCCAACTGGGCGACGCCTGATGACATTGAGAAGGCGTATTTGCTTGCGTACAAGTTAGGATGCAAAGGGATCACCGTCTATCGACATGGAAGCAGAGAAACGCAGGTTTTGCGACCCATTGAAAGTGAAGGAACTGTAGCCGACTACAGCCAAGTGTGTCCGGTGTGCACCTAGCATCGTATTGTCAAGTCTTATGCCCATAAAGGAGAAAGGGAGAAGATGGCTAAGAATCGTGGAACCGTTTATTTGTACACGGGTGAGGGAGGAGGCAAGACGACCAACGCCTTGGGCTTGGCCTTACGGTGCCTAGGCCACGGCTACAAAGTTGTAATAATTCAGTTTTTGAAATGGTGGAAAAACACTGGCGAGTACAAATTTCAAAAGAAGTTTCAATCTCTGTACAAAATCTACCAGTTTGGGAGAAAAGGTTGGATTGGACTGGGCAACTTGGACGAGAGGGATAAGAAACTGGCTAGGAACGGCTTAGAGTTTGCGAAGAAGATTGTGAAAGAGAAACCTCGGCTCCTCGTGCTGGACGAGATTAATCTGGCGTTGCATTGCGAGCTTCTGGAAGTAAACGAGGTGATTGACTTTCTCAAAACAGTGCCCAAGGAAACCAACGTGGTGTTGACTGGAAGGTATGCTCCTAGAGAACTTGTGATCTTCGCCGACTTTGTCAATGAAATTGTAGACGTGAAACATCCGGAGGAAATACCGACGGTCAGAGGAATACAATTCTAATTGTCAGGGAGCTCCTCTATTTTCTGGATAAGAATCTGTCCTTATAGAAGGTTACCAAGAGGCAGAGCAAACCGACAGATGTCAGGGCAAGCTCTCCAACCAAGATGAGCTTGTTGGTTTCACCAACCATAACGTATCCGTAAAAGAAAAAGATGATTAGGTGTATTAGAACCCAGCTTATGCAAGCTAGAGCTATGCCTATTCCCATGGCTTCCCTGAATAGCCGAAGGATAAACTCTTTGTCCGACTTGCCCATACCTTATTGTGCGCGCGCATGATTCTTTTAGACGTTATGAAATTCATATATGTACTCAAAAGATGTAGTTGTCGTACTTTTTGTTTCGAAACTCTAGTGGCGAATGAATTAAAGGTATGAACCAAACATTTTAGATGATATACAGAGTGGGGGGAGAGACCTTGCTTTCTCAACTTGTGGATGAGTTACTTCGTTGTCTAGAACAAATGAAACCAAAAACGTTCGATGTCGTTGTTATGCCCGATTTTTTCCTAGATCGGTTGGTAACGTATGAAGGAGACGTTGAGCAGCTTTCTAGAACTCTCGCTGAGGTCGCGAAGCGCAAAGGGGGAACCGTGCACGGAGTGAAACAGACGGAGTTGAGAGGCGGAAACGCAGCAAATACCACCGCTGCTCTAGCTTCTCTAGGTGTCAAGGTTTGTCCCATAATTGACACGAGTCCATTGGGACTTCGTTTGCTCAGGCTTTACCTTGAACCTTTTGGAGTGGACCTTTCCCACGTAAAAACACGCGGCGTCATGCCGCTTACCACTTCCTTAGAGCTCATCTATCGGGGGGAAAGAGTGAACATAATGATGAGCGACCTCGGATCTCTACCCGAATTCGGGTTGAACAACCTAGCGTCTGAAGATTTTCAACTGTTGCGGGAAGCCGACTACGTTTGCGTTTTCCATTGGTCAGGAACCCTACGTTGGGGAACTGAATTAGCTGAAGAAGTGTTCCGTCACGTTAAGGCCAAAGGGACAGGAAAAACCTATTTTGACACCTCAGATCCAAGTCCTAAGAAAAAGGACATTCCTAGACTTCTAAAAAGAGTCTTCCTCAAGAATCTCGTTGATATTTTCAGCATTAATGAGAACGAGGCTTTTTGGTATGCATCTCAACTGAACAGTGGAGTGAACATCCTTAAAGGAACCTTACGGCTTGATGAATTGGCGCAGGAGTGTGCAAGGATTCTAGCCAAGAATCTATCAGCTCGCGTTGATCTTCACACCTCAACCTTCGCTGGGTCGTTCACTAGCAAAACCGAGGTTATCGCCCCCGCTTTTAATGTTCCTGTTTTGAGGGCTACTGGAGCCGGAGACGCTTGGAACGCAGGAAACATTTTTGGGGATGCCTTTGCGCTTCCAGATACCTTGAGGTTGACTTTGGCGAACGCGGTCGCTGCATACTACATTTCAAGTCCGAATGGTGAGCATCCTACACTGCCACAACTCATGGAGTTCTGCTCTAAACAGTCAAAGGGCTGATGATAGCTTGTACATGCGTGCCAAGCCGGCGTACTAGACAAATCCTACGTTTCGATGGAAGGACTGGTAGGCCGGGAAGCTTAACAGACGTAGCAGTGAGCATGAAAGCCTATTGATGTTCCGCATTGTAAATATGGAAAATTCCAGTGTGCGGGTAAGACAAATAACGTGAAACAATAAAAAAGCCTTTTAGCAACTACGACAGAATAAGCGAGGGTGAAATTTTGTCAGTGGCCCAAAGAAAATTCTTCGGTGAAATAGCAGCCTTAATTGACAAAGCAGTTACGGTGGCAACGAGAGATGGAAAAGAATACACTGGGATTCTCACAGGAATAAGCCCGGAAACGCTAAGCCTCTCCTTGGCAGAGGCCAAAGACCAGAAGGGACGGGTTATCCACAGAGTATTCTTGAACGGTTCAGTTGTCGCTCAGATTCTTGCTATAGAAAAGCCCTTTAACCTCAAAGCGTTGGCCGAACGACTTGAAAAAGTTTTTCCGAGACTAGTTAGACTCTACGAGGACAAAGGTTTCATTTGGGTTATGGACAAAATCAAAATCACGGAAGCCGGCGTTGTAGAGGGTAAAGGACCTGCTGCTGAGAGAGTTCAGAAAGTGTATGACCAGTTCCTCAGCGAAATGACGAAATAGCCCCCGTTTACAAATCGCCATAAAGTATCGTTCTTCTGTCTCAGCTGGGGGCACGTGTCCTAAGTTGTTCTTTGATGTGCGCGCTTCAACCTTGATCGCGAAGGCAACTTTGAATCTTTTTCTGAGCAAATCTATCGTTTGTGAAAGAAGCGTAAAGCTTAAGACCATCTAATGTGATTTCCACTCACACTGGCTGTTCTAGACGTGAGGTTTAACGCGTGAGTGCTGAGGTAACTTTGGAGGAGGAGAAGAAGGCTCGAGTCCTCATAAGACTTCGGGGATACCGACTGATAAAGCGGGAGGAAGGAAAGAACGCCATTAGTTTTGTAGTTAAGATGCCTAGAGAAAAGAAAAAGGCGCTTTTGTGGGCTATACCTACTCAAGGAACGGTTGGGGTTCAATATGTGAACCAACTGAAGAAAGCCATGAACGAAGCAGAGATTGAAAGGGGAATCATTGTCACGAGGGGACGGTATACTCAAGCAGCCAAAGTCAACGCCGGGAAGAAGGGCATCGAACTGATCCCGAGAATTTTTTTGTCCTTCAACATATTTGAACATGAACTCGTTCCAAAACACGAGTTGCTCGAACCCGAGGAAAAGGAGAAGCTACTGGCAGAGTATCGTGTGGAGGCCTATCAACTGCCCAAGATTAAAGCCTCAGATCCCGCGGGTAAGGCCATCGGTGCTCGGCCAGGAGACGTTGTTCGAATCATTAGGAAGAGCCCAACTGCTGGAAGATATGTTTCGTACAGATATGTGGTCGAGGGTTAGAACCCACTAATGAATGGGTCTACACCGTTTCTCTGGCGACTGTTAAGATTCTGACGTAGTCAGCGGTGTCGTCACAACTATCAGCTACATGTTCCATTTCTTCAATCAGATCTTTGAGTAGTAGAACTGTGGCGGCGTTCATCGTATCTGAATGTCTAAGGAGCCATGCCTTAGATTTTAGATATTTTTCGTCAACTCTTCCCTCGATCCCGTCGATTTCCTTTGCAAGTTTCATGGCTTCTGCTGGATCTGTTCCCAACTTCTCAATAGCTTCACGAAGGGTGGTTGCACAAGCCACCAAGTCCTTGGAAGTCTCAGCAAGTTGCTCCCACATCTCTTTTTTGACCTTCGCATCCAAGAGGATGACTACCGCTCTCGCCGCATCTTTAACATGGTCCGCCATTTCATCCAGCCTTTTCACAAGGTGCATGATGTCTTCTCGATCCTTTGAGGGTAGGCTGCCCCTCGTCAACTCTTCGAAAACGGTTCTCCTAAGTTCATCGATTTCATGTTCTATCAGAGACAGTTTTTCAAAGGATGCCTTCGCCTTTTCTTTCTTGTCTTTCAAAGCTGCATTGATAGATTTTTCCAGTTCAATTACCGTATCTATTGCTAACGTCATTTGCCTATCTGCCATCTCTAGAACCTTGGACTTTCGTCTTTTGGCAAACCATCTTTCCATAATGTTCACCTCTAATTGTCAGAAGTAATGTTGTGTTTCCACCCATATCTTTTGCGTATTTTTTTAAGAATCTTTCCCTTCCTTCTTTTTCATTCGAGGGCCAGTTCTGCTTTCAGACCTCTTTTGGGATATGGGAAAACAAAGCTTTTTTCTGGTGGAAAGCTGACTGTCACTTTTGATCGGACGTTGAACCAATCTGTTGTTAACGCTGGGCGAACAATTACCACCGAGTCTCCATTTTCAAGTCGAATTTGACATCTTACATTCGTTCCTTCAAATCGAAATTCTTCAACATTGCCGAAAACCGGGTTGTCCCTTCTTTTTTTCCCCTTTTCAACCCTTAAGACCTCTGGTCTTATTGCAATGACTACTTTATCTCCCTCTTTATTTGTCCTATCTGATACACGAACAAAGAATCCCCCGCGAAGCTCGATTATTGATTCTTCCTCGGTTATTTTTGAGACATAACCTTCTAAGAAGTTTGATTCGCCGATGAAATGGGCTACGAATACATGTTGTGGGCTCATGTACAATTCTTTCGGAGTTCCAACCTGCAAGATCTTTCCTTTTCTCATCACAGCTATTCTATCGGAAATCGCCATAGCCTCCGCTTGGTCATGGGTTACATGTATACCCGTCAATTCAAGGTCATTAACAAATTTTCTTAGTTCATATCTTAGTTCATTTCTGATTTTGGCGTCCAAAGCGCCTAGGGGCTCGTCCAATAGGAGTAGTCTAGCGCCTGCAGCTAGTGCTCTGGCTAGAGCAACTCTCTGCATCATTCCTCCGCTTAGTTCAGACGGGAAAGCATCTAGACGTTCAAAAAGTCTCACCATTTCCAACATTTCGCGTCCGAGCTTTTCGCTTTCTTCGCTTCCCAGCGCCTTTACTCTTGGACCGTAGGTTACATTTTCCCAAACGTTCATGTGTGGAAAGAGCGCGTAGTCTTGAAAAACATATCCGATGCCTCTATCTTCAGGAGGAACAGAATTAACAAGGCGATTCTCAATGTAAATTTCTCCCTTGTCCGGTTCAACCAAGCCAGCAATTAGCCTAAGTAAGGTTGTCTTGCCGCAGCCGCTAGGCCCCAAGAGACAAAAATATTCTTTATCGCGAATTTGAAGGCTAACGTTGTCGACTGCTATGATCTTGCCATATTTCTTTGATATGTTCTCCAACCGGACTTCTGGCATACGAAGGTCTCCATCAGCCTACTCTAGGTGTTTCGGCATGGTAAATATGTTTGACATACTAATACCTTCCTTTTCTTTGAGTGAACGTTCTCGAAACCATCAATATTATGAAGGAAAACACGATCAAAATCCCGCAACCGAGACCCACATCAGAAGAAGTGATTGGAATTGGAGATTCTACGATGTCACGAAGTATGTTGACCCATTTAACCAGCAAAACTGGAGCAGTTTCTAATTTAGTTACTGCCAAGGTGGCACCAGTTTCGCTAACGCTTCTCGTAAAAACCATAATGGCTCCAGCAAACAACGAATACTTGGTCAGAGGCAAAGTGATCGTTCTGAATACAGTAAGTGGTCGTCCTCCTGAAGTTCTTCCCGCCTCTTCAAACCTCACGTTCAATCTTTCAATGGCGGCGGCCATTGACCTAACCAAGTAAGGATAAGTGATTGAAAGATGGACCAAGACTAGCAATCCAATTTCTGGCATTGCTGCAAAGTTTTCCCAAAAAATGCTTAGAGATACCCCTAGGGCAATTGATGGAACTATCAGGGGAATATTGACCAAAACGTCTAAGAGTGATGAAAACGTTTTCCCTACTCGTCTTCTCGCGATTAGAACTGCCATCGGCAAGCCAACTATTGTATTAATTACAGTAGCGATTGCTCCGACGGAGTATGATAAGATGAGGCTTTGCCAGTATCCATGCCAAGAGCCTACGCCTGCTAACGCCTTGTTTAGCGTTCCGTTCATCACTGCGTAGACCGCTGGGACAGCAACAAAAAGAGACGGAATGAGAACCAAGAGAAAGAACACTATAAGCGAAAACCCGTTTCTCAACCTAGACACTCTCAAATCGCTTAGTTTTCTTTCCGCCACGGGCCAGACCTTCTTGACAGGCATTTTCAGTCTTGGACCCAACAGTCTGATTATGACAAAAATCAGGGAAGAAATGACTATCAAAATGAAGCTCACAAACACCAGGGCGCCTTCGTAGCCAACTTCTTGAGCAGTTCTAAGATTATTGATTAAGATCGGTCCATTTTCGAAAGCACCTGCAACCATCAGGGTTGCTCCAGTCTCAGAGATTGATCGCGCAAAGGCCAACGTGAAAGAAGCTATTAAGGATGGCTTCAAAATGGGAAGAGTAACTGTTCTATCTGCGGTGAAGGGGGGAGCGCCTAGAGTTCTCGCCGCTTCTTCGTATTCTCTTTTATAGTCAAGGATTGCCCCAACCATTACTCTAACCACGACGGGATATGAGAATGCAAAATGAAGCAGAATAACAAGAAGCCAGCCTGGAGATACGAGGCTGCCCTCGAAAAGTGATGAGATGCCTTCAGGGCTATTCCAGAATAAGAGCAGAGAATAGCCAAGGGTCGCGGTGGGTATGATAAAAGGTATATCGACAAGTGTATCCAAGCCTCTTAGCCATCTGAGTCCTCCTCTTGTAATGAGCCAAGCGGCAGGTAATCCAGCAACGACATCAACGATTGAAACGAAGATGGCGACAGCGAAAGATGCGTAGATTGCCGCTGTTGCCCTTGAAATTAGGCTGGGGTTTCCCAATGTCTCTGCCATTGTGTTCCATTTGAGGACTATTCCTAGAATTGGCGGGATTAAAATCACCGCAAAAAAGAAAGTGATAGAGCTCAAGTAGAGGGCATATCTAGCGCTGGACTTGGAGGATGCTGAATCAAAAAATTTCATAATGCTGGATTTACCCAAGTTGTTTGCTCCCGCCCTTTTTTCTTTTTGATTGTCATAGGTTCTACTGTTTTAGCTTTTTCTTTTGACCCTACTCTCCTTATGATCTTTTTCAACTCAAAGTTGAAAGTGGGCTGTCTCATATGAGAGCTTATGCTATTCCTTCAATCAAATTGGGCTTTTCGAAATTCTCCTCCGTCAATTTGGCGTTTGAGGTGTTTGGGGTTATCTATTCTGCGCGCACATTTTTCGTGTTTTTTGTGAGCTTCATTATGCTTGCGTATACTGATGCCGCTTTCTTAATTTGTCGTCATGAGAGTTCTCTGAAATTCTGTCTGTATTTTGTTACTCGACAACGATTTGAGGGATAAAGGTAAATTCTCTCTCAGCCTTTTTTGTGTTCAAGGTGGACTAAGAAATGGTATCAGAAAGTAAAGGTTTTTCAACCAAAGCTGTTCACGCTGGAGAGAAAAGAGATCCTCTTACTGGAGCGATCATAATGCCAATCTATGAAAGCTCTGTCTTCGGGTTTTCCAGCACCAAGGAAATGATTGACGTTATGAGTGAGAAGGCAGATGGATATATATACACAAGATATGGAAACCCAACTGTTAGAACAGTTGAAAGAAAAACGGCGGAACTCGAAGGCGCAGAAGATGCGGCGCTTTTTTCATCAGGGATGGCAGCTATAGCCACTACTCTGTTGACCTTAACTTCTTCCGGCGACCATGTTGTTTGCACCAGAGACCTGTACGGCGGGACACTCGCCCTCTTTGAAGACGTTTTGCCGAAGTTTGGTATTAGTATAAGCTTTGTAGAGGCCACTGACTTTGAGGAAATAAAATGTGCAGTTCAGAGGAAGACGAGAGTTATATATGCAGAGACTCCGACAAACCCCACACTAAAAATTGTAGACGTATCCAAAGTTGCCAAGCTTGGCCAAGAAAGAGGAATAACTATTGTAGTTGACAGCACCTTTGCTTCTCCATACAATTTGCAGCCTCTTGCCTTCGGTGTCGACATTGTCGTTCATAGCGCCACGAAGTATCTAGGAGGACACAATGATGTGACTGCTGGAGTTGTATGTGGCCCCAAAGATTTTATGTGCAATCTCAAAGAAATGCGCAAACATTTGGGCGGAATCCTTGATCCTCTCGCCGCCTGGCTGCTGCTGCGGGGCCTAAAGACGCTTGGATTGCGAATGGAAAGGCACAATTCTAATGGAATTAAAATAGCGCGATATCTTGAGAAGCATCCTAAAGTGAAGACAGTATACTACCCAGGTTTACCAAGCCATCCTCAACATTCAATTGCCAGAAGAGAAATGAAGGGTTTCGGCGGAGTAGTCAGTTTTGAACTCGACGGAGATTTCGAAACCACAATGGGGTTCGTGAACAGCCTCAAACTATGCTCTCTTGCCGCAAGTTTGGGAGGTGCCGAAACTCTGGCCACCCAACCGGTCGCGTCCTCTCACTATCATGTCGGCGCAGAGGACAGGAAAAAGGCGGGAATAACAGAGGAATTAGTACGGTTAGCTCTGGGAATAGAAGATTCTAATGATATAATCGCCGATCTAGATCAAGCGTTCACTAGAATCTAACATTACCAGCAGCGTACGTCCGCTGGAGCCAAAATCCTCAAAAAAGAGTTTGATGATGAAAGGTTAGCATATGCTGTCTCAGCCGCTGTTTGTTTACATTCTGCCAGGACTCATCGAAATGTTGACCAGAAAACGATAAAACCTATGGTAGAACCCAAAAAAGAACAGCGTGCGCACATGTAATCAACTGGTCAATCTCAGATTCAGTTGGAGAGTAGTTTCCTAGTCCTTATATCACTTGGGTAGGCTCCATTTCGTCTGTAACAATGTTAGAAAGCGAGCGAGGATATTTCAAGTCCATAGAGCCGATTCATAAACAATATGCTTATGCTGCGAGCATAGAAACATGGTTGGAAATGCGAGAAGAGGATTTTCTGCGAAGTCTCGGCGAAAGCGGGAAAGAGAACTACAGATCTGGACTTCGGCAGTTTGAGCAATATTTTGGAAAATCCGTTGACGAAATACTGAGACTTAGAGAGCAAGATCTCAGTTCAGATGACATACATCAAAAGACACGATTTGAAACGGAGATAGAAAGATTCCGTCAATCCCTGTTAGACGAGGGATACAACATCAAGATTGCTAGAAAAATGACTTTGGGAATAACGCAGCTATTCCGTTTCTATGATATGCCCATAAGAAAAAGGCGCACGACCAACCGCGCCTCCGCCGATAAACTCTCCAAAATTGTGGACAAGGTACTCACACAGATTTTCGGAAAAACTGCGACCGCTACCATATCTACCGCCATTTACACATATTTGGAGGAAAGATACTCGCTCAAACGAGGAAATATTCCAAAAGAGCCGAAGCTCTTCAAAGAAGCATTAGAAAAATGTCTCGGTGAGTCAGGAGCTTCATTGGTACTCAGAATGATTTTGAATCAAAGCTCTGAGCTGAAACTGCAAAAGGTGCTGTGGATTTATGACCCAGTGGAACAACGAACCAAAGTAGCAATACCTTAATAGACACGACAACCAAAATGCGTGCGCAATTCTTGGAGGAAGGCTAAGACATCTTTCTAATGTAGATTTCAACGTCATAACTTATTTCTTCTTCTTTTGTGAAGACTGAAGGTTGAGGAAAAAAAATGAGTGATTCATCTAAAGAGCTGGAAAGGCTTCAGAAGTTAAGAACAGAATTGGAGAGCAGACTCGTAAAGATGGATGAAGAACAGAAAGCCATGCAAGAAGGTCTAATAGTCCTCAGAGAAAGAGCGGCTATTCAAGAATTGGAGAGTAGGATGAAAGAAAAGCAAGATTTGGTTGCCAGTCTCCGCATTGAAAAAAATGAACTGGAAAAGAAGTTGAAAGAACCCGGTATGTCATCAGTGTCAGAGGTCATCATGAGAACAAAAGATGAAACAGAAAACAAAGAAGACGCGCTGGAAAACGAGGAAGAAGAACTCTCCGAGCCAACCAGGAAAGAAGATGAAGCAAAAGCTGAAAGCGACGAAACAGAGGAAGAGAAAGAGAAAAAGAAAACGCTAAGATTCTTCTAGAGAACTCCAGCCCAAAATAGGCTACCCTTGATTTTCAACACATCGCATGTTTGTATCATAACGTAGCCTTGATCAGTTGTCTGCAATTGCATATCGTAGATGAATTAGAAACTCATATTCTATGTCTTTCTGTGCAATTTATGTTAACGATTCATAGACATTAAATGCAGCTTTCTCGTCCAATATTGTCAAAGGATTCCAATCCAGACTTTGGAGATGTTGATCCACAACGCTGCGTATCTCATCTGGAACAGGGGCAAACCATCGACGTTGAAAAATAAAACTGGTTTCGGAACCAATTTTCGTTCGTCTCTGCCAATTTTGCTATTGCTCAGTCTTCTCCTCATTTTTGGGTTGACTCACAGTTCAAACGGGGACCTTTACACAACCTATTACGTTGGTAACTATAACGTCTTGAATGGAACATACGTTACTGGCACTATTCCAGGAAGCATTCAACAGGTTGATTCAGACTACTTCATAGTTAGGAGCTCTCCATCTTCCACCTATTCTTCACCTTATAATCCTTCAGGCTGCAACTTGTTGGGTTCCACGACTGTTGATTCGGGCTCTGTCTTCAATTTGACCGCTGACGATGAAGTGCACATGAATTTCAGCAGCTACTCCAGCGGCCCCGACATACAAGACTACGTTGACAACAACACGGGTGACGTAGATAATAGTACAGATATAGGCACGCACAGCAATTTTACGGCGCAACAGTATGGCCCAGATTCGGTTAATGACACTTTGACAGAGGGAAACATTGGAACCATCGATACCCTATGGCTTTACGTCAACGCCGATGATGGAAACAAGACTGGCTGGACGAGGGTTGGAATAAATCCATACCTCAACGCTACCGACTATCCTACAAACTTTGTAAATGCAAGTGGAAACAACCTAGATATAGGCGACTTCGGTTTCGCAGATTCAGAGAAATCCACGGAGACAATAAACAGCGTTGAGATTCAGATCTACACAAAACAAAGCGGTATCGGTAATAGATTCACTGTTTGGGTTTGGGACGGCTCCTCTTGGACAGCTTCAAGCAAGATCACGATACCTACTTCCTGGAGTTGGTTGAATTGGACAGTAACCTCAATACTTGACACGTGGACAAAAATTGACGTAGCAAAAATATACATCTGCTCAGACTCCGCTGCAGGTACGTATGAAGTTGACTGTGCAAGGCTAAAAGTTGATTACACTGATCTAGCAAATTATGAGCTTGACTTAGAAGTTCAATGGACAAACATGGATTACGATGAACTCAATGAGGAACTTTGTTTACATGGAGGATCAATGAGTGCCGAAAACGTTAGAGTCGACGTTTGGAACGGTTCCAGTTGGGAAAACCTCTTTACCGATCTGAACTCCGGATGGAACAACGTTTCAGTTACATCTTACTTGACTTCTTCCAATTTGACGATTCGATTCAAAGGAGGAACCGAAAGCGGCGACACAACACAAGACACTTGGAATATAGACACGGCCCTCCTACATGTGTGGACCGAACAATACACCGTTGACGTTGAGTTCACTGGAACCAGCAACACTGGCACTTGGACTCAGCTCAACTGGACCATAGACTCAGCTTGGGACATAGCCAACGTCTCAGTCACCATACAACTCTACAACTACTCTTCAGGAGCATATCCAACAGGCGGAGACGGCTACATAAACTACCCAAGCTCATCCACGGCAGACACAGATGAAAACAAGAACCAAACCATAACAACCAATCCAGAAGATTTCAGAGACTCCAGCGACAGCTGGAAGTTGAAGGTGACAGGCGTCAAACCTACCAGCACACCGTTCAAGTTTAAAGCTGATTGGATAGAGCTTAAACCGACCTACTACAGCGAGTACACGGATGCTACAGAGTTTATCTTCTCAAGCATGACAACAAGGACGCCGACTCAACTCAACTTCACCATCGTAAGCCTGTATGACATAGCCGCTGTCAACGTAACAATCCAAGTTTACAACTATACCAGCGACTCCTACCCAATAAGCGGAGAAGGCTACCTCCACTACATATCATCCTCAATCCCTAACACAGATGAAACGAAGCAACTGAACATAACGACAAACCCCGAAGATTTTATCTCAAACGGCAACGCCACAGTAAAGATTACAGGCACATTGTCAACCACAACCCAGTATCAACAAGAAATAAACCACCTCAAACTCATCTACGGCTACGCAAATTCCCCCCCGTTGCTAAATCCCATAGGAGATAAGTCTGTTGATGAGTTATCCCTCCTCAACTTCACTGCTACCGCCTCAGATCCAGATGCTCCTCCTCAAAACCTAACTTTCTCTATGGGTCCAGGTGCTCCGTCGGGTGCCAACATCACTGTGGATGGATATTTCACGTGGACTCCTACTGAGGCTCAGGGACCAAGCAATTACACTGTACGCATTGTTGTGTCTGATGGTAGTCTTACAGACTACGAGGACATTTGGGTGGTCGTCCACCAAGTGCCACTTCACGATGTGGCTGTAATGAGTGTTACAGCATCGTCATATGACATAGTTTCAGGAGAGGTTGTGAGAGTTACAGTTGTTGTGAGAAATCAAGGAAGCGAAATTGAAACGTTTAACGTGACAGCCTTTTGCAACGAAACTGTTATTGAAACAGAGACTGTGGTTAATCTGGCTGCAGGCGACCAAAAGGTTTTGGAGTTCTTGTGGAATACCAGTGGACTAGCTGAAGCAGGTTACAAGATACGGGCTGAGGCAAGCTTTGTTTCCAACGAGACAGAGACAAACAATAATGTTCATTCAAGCGGCATCCTACAGGTCAACGAACGTACGTTATGGCAACCCTTCGATTGGAGCAGAAACCTTTGGTACATTTTGCTGGCATTCGTTGGGCTTTTGCTTGTTTTCGGTCTAGAACGCAGGCGCAGGAAGAAGGCTAAACCTCCCGTTGAAAAGCAAATAGACGAATTCTCTCAGCAATTCGGAATGACCCACGAGCAGATCAAAGGTAAGAAAATGTTGTTAGAAATTGATCCAACATCAGATGACAACAAAGGCCTTCTAAGTTTCATATCTGAAGCCAAGAACCATAACGAGTTACTTTTCATCCTAACAAATAGGAACAGCACCTTACATTCAGCACTTTCTGGAGACCCTGATGTGCAGTTCCTTCTTTTAACTTCAGAAACGCCTTCTCCTCTGCAGATAAACGAGAGGGAGAACCTGTTGCCTGCAAGTGACCTTTCAGTTCTGCTTGATTACTTGGGTAGCATTGCAAAAATAGAAACGAAAAAGACCATAAACGTGCTATTTGGCAATCTCTCGAACATCATACTTCGGTGCGGCTTTAAAGAAACCTACAAGTTTATGCGCCTCCTTCTCGAAACCATCTCGTCATCCAAAGTAACAGCGCTCATTGTGTTTAATCCCACGGCGCATGATAATGCAATTTCATCCTCAATTAGAGGCATGCTTCAGAAAGAGATACCCCGCAGCAATTAGCGCCCCAAAACTTCGGACGACGTAGTCACCTGCAAAGGCTAGATACCCCGATGGATTAGATTCTTGAAAGCGAGCAAAACATCTCTGCGATATGGGTTTCAAAGTCATAACTCCTATCGTTCTTCTTGCGGAGATAAATTGTGATACGCGCGCATCACACCGACACTATGAATTAGCCGTGACTGCGCATATCAAAGTGAATGGAGCTTACACCACTGTATAATATTTAAATAGTCATCGAATCAAATTATACGGGTCTAGGTGAAAAGCATGCCTTATTGCACAAAATGTGGCGCAGAACTTACTGGCGAAATAAAGTTTTGTCCAAAGTGTGGTGCATCGCTTGGGCCTCTACCTCCCCGAGCGCAAATGGAAAAGGAGGAAAAACATGAGAAGCGTGAAAAATCTGAGAAAGCAGAGAAACGCGAGAAAGGGGAGTATGGTTATAGATGGATGTACATTGGCCTGTTGATAGGCGGCTTCGTCATAATACTTGCAGGCCTAAACGTTTATCTGAGAATAGTCAGTGATTGGTATGCTCGTTACTCAGAGGCCGTCTTCTTGATCGTGATTGGAATCCTCGTCATTCTCATTGCGATTTACGCAACGATGACGGCTGCCAAGAGAAGTCCCAGACCTCCATAACTAAGCCCTATAGAAACCGCCGGAACGGAAGCCTGTACAACCTGTGTTCAAGAGCACTTTAAACAGATATCCATCAAAAACAACCGCCGTGCAAATTCTGCACGAAAAGTAACACCTGTTTGTTTAAAATAGTTACGCCATTTCACACCTGTTTGTCCTGCGCGCGCATGCATGTATAGTCTAAGCCACTGCTGCAATGGCAACTTTTTTGTCATTTTTTCATCGGGCTATAATAAACTCTGTTTCAGCTTGAAACTTTGGGGATATCACTCCCGCTTAAATAAGGTGCTTCAATACCTGTGTAGATTTTACGTTTGTTTAAGCAAGGAGGCTAGATAGTCTATTGATATGTTTGCTCCGCTGATGATCACTGCGACTTTCTCTTCAGGTTTTAGATGATATT
>Ga0209636_10000694_pt1 | contig 33436 bp, 22 predicted proteins | sample DeeMarSWOR152_54_FD_187464 | JGI IMG/M metagenome (GOLD analysis project Ga0209636, IMG submission 187464) | Marine sediment microbial communities from White Oak River estuary, North Carolina - WOR-1-52-54 (SPAdes) (version 2) | ecosystem: Environmental > Aquatic > Marine > Intertidal zone >...
CTTGCTCTGTTGACGAAGAGCCTAATAAGGCTTGATTCCAATTCAAAAAAATTACTGAAGTTTTGGAAGCCTGACCCTAATAATTGACAAAATATCGATTACATAATAGATTTGGTTTTACATCTTTATGAAGGGTTCGAGGCCAACAGTTAGAAAGACATGAAGCCAGAAAGACGGTTCAATCCAGCCCAGTTCCTGGCAGTAAGTTTTATCGCGGCCATCATGATCGGAACGCTGCTACTTTTACTGCCCCTGAGCACAAAAACGGGCCACATTTCATTTATCGATGCTCTCTTTACCGCTACCTCTGGAGTCTGTGTGACAGGACTTATCGTCCAGGATACGGCGACTTACTTCACTCCTTTCGGCCAGGTGGTCATTCTTGTTCTGTTCCAGTTGGGGGGGCTGGGGATCATGACTTTTTCCACGCTCATCCTTCTGGTTGCCGGAAGAAGGGTTTCTATGAAGGACAGGATAATTATTCAGGAAGCCTTTCACTACCGGGCACCGAAAGATGTCAGGTCTCTTATCAAGGATATTTTCATTTTCGCTCTGGCCCTTGAGGCAGCCGGAACCCTTTCTTTTTTCCTCCGCTGGCACCAGGATTTCACCTGGCCCAGAGCTCTTTTCCTTTCTGTCTTTCACTCTATTTCTGCCTTTTGCAATGCCGGATTTTCCCTATTCAGCGAGAGCTTTCTCGTTTACAAGAGAGATGTCTGGATAAACATCACTCTGTTCCTGCTTATCGTAGTCGGGGGGCTGGGTTTCCTTGTCCTCCAGGAGGGAAAAGAGATTTTCCTGGGATTCATGAAAAAGAAGAAGAACAAGGTTTCCCTTCACACTAAATTGGTCCTTACTGTGACCTCCTTTCTTATAGGATTTAGTTTTGTGTTATTCCTGGCCATAGAGTGGAATCATTCCCTGAAGATGTTTACCCTGAAAGAAAAAGTGCTTTCTTCTCTTTTTCAGGTCATTACTCCCCGGACAGCTGGCTTCAACACCCTGAACCTCAACACGTTGAACTTCGCAACGGTCTTTCTTTTGATCTTCCTGATGTTTATCGGAGCTTCTCCTGGTTCGACTGGCGGCGGGGTGAAAACGAGCACCGTGGGAGCGATATTCGCTTTCCTCAAATCTAAAATCGCGGCCCGGGATTCTGTCAACTTTTTCCGCAGGACTCTGCCTGCGGAATCGATCACCAAGGCCTTTACGGTTGTGACCTTGGCCGTGGGGATCATCTTCCTCTCCTCCTTTATCCTCTTGATTGCCCATCCCTGGGCAGCGATGAAAGATGTGCTCTTTGAGGTCTTTTCCGCTTTCAGCACTGTCGGGCTCTCCTTGGGCATAACCCCGGAGTTGAGCACCTTGGGCAAAGCTGTGATCGTCCTCACCATGTACATTGGAAGGATCGGGCCTTTGACCCTGCTCTACGCGTTCAGCCGCCAGAGATCTTTTGGTAGATACGAGTATGTTGAAGAAACGGTCATGATAGGATAGAATCAGATAAGGAGTACAGGACCATGAAATTTGCAGTCATCGGGCTCGGAAGTTTTGGCTCCAACGTGGCTAAGACTCTGTACGAGAGAAAAAATGAAGTGCTGGCAGTGGATGTGAGCAAGGAGAAGATAGAGGAAGTCAAGACCTTTGTCTCGCATGCAGTGAACATGGATGCGGCGGATAAGGAAAATCTGCAGGCTCTGGGTATCAAGGAAATGGATGTGGTCGTCGTAAGCCTGGGTCCGGAGATGGAGGCTTCCATCCTTACGGTCCTCTACCTGCATGAGATCGGAGCCAAGCGGATCGTGGCCAAAGCTTTGACAGAGGACCACGCCAAGATTTTGGATGCAGTGGGCGCTACTGAAGTCATCTATCCGGAGAAGGATATGGCCATCAGGACAGCTTTGAAGCTGAGCTGCCCCAACATACTGGAATACCTTCCTCTGACTTCGGGCGTCGGCATTCAGGAGATCGCGCCTCCTGAAAAATTCATCGGTAAAAGTCTCAAAGAGCTTGATTTAAGGAATAAATACGGTATTCAGGTCATTGCTATCAAGGAGCTCATCCCTGAAAAGACAAACTTTGTTCCCCGTGCGGATTTCGTGATTAAAGACAGCGATATCCTGATTATCATGGGGGAGGAGAAAAAGCTCCAAAAGATCAACTCTTTCTGAAGTCATCGGTCAAATTCTGCATTCCCCGGTATCATTCTCATAGCCAGATACATCTGCGGGCAGGTCTGCAGCGAGTGAAGGTGAGGCAGAAAAGGAAGACGAAAAAAGATGGAACGGTGGTCCTTGGAAGAGAGAGAAAAAATCCAGCTCCTGCTGTCCTGGCGTTCACATCGATCGAAGCAGGCGAGTCAGGATCTCCAGCGCGACCTGCTTGGCTTGCTTTCCGCTGGCCCGGGTGGGACCTACGCATGACGGGCAGCCTTCCTGGCAGGGGCAGGCCTGGATGGTCTTTTGAGAGTGCTCCAGCAGTGTTTTTTCCAGGTCGAAGAGCGAGGGGCTTAATCCGATCCCCCCTGGGTAGTTGTCGTAGATGAATATATTGGGCTCGAAGGCCACATCAGAGAAATCCTGGAGCTGCTCCTCCGGCGAGATTTTCAGACGGATGTCTCTGGGTGGGATGGATTTTCCCGTGGAGTTGTCGCCGATGGATACGCCCACATCGTGGAGGTCACACATCATGAACAGAGGTGAGACGTTATGGAGAAGGTAAGCCAGGCCAAAAAGCCCGTTTATCTTCTCTTCTGAGGAGAAAGGCAGGGACTGAAATATCTCAGCCGGGATGGTCAGCCAGTAAGCGGTGGTATGCATCTCATTCTGAGGCAGGCTCAGGTCTCCTGATCCCACGTTTTCTGAGGTGTGGAATTTGATCTTTTTAAAGCCCACAACCTGAGTGGCCACGTGAACCTCCCCGTGTGAGATGGAGCTCGTCTTCAGGTTCTTTTGAGCGAAGACGTCGAGGATCTTGATCTTTGTATAGTCGATGGCGTCTGTGAAGTAGTCGACATCGGTTTTTTTGACATAGGCTTTTCGCTGGTCGTAATCGAGCTGTTCCACATAGAATTGCTCCCCTTCACACATGTAGATCGCTTTGGGGTGAAGGGTGGTCAGAGCGGATGAGAAATCCACTTCAGCGATAGCTCTGGTTTTTTCAGTCGCATCCACGACCACAAAGTTATCGGAGCTGATGCTTCTGAGGCTGACGCCGTCGGCGGGATAAGCATCTGAGGTCCAGTACCACTTGTCCTTCGAATGGTGAACGAGCTTTTCTTCCTCAAGGAATTTGAGGATTTCGTCTATGTTGGCCCGGCCGAATTTTTCACCTTCGGTAAAAGGAAGCTCGAAGGCAGCACATTCGATATGGCTGACAAGGATGGAGAGATTATCTGGATTGATCAGGGCTTTCTCCGGGTTTTTGGAGAAGAAATAGTCCGGATTATTGATGATGAATTGGTCTAACGGGGAGCTGGAAGCGACCAGCACCGCAGCCGAACCTTTTCTCTTCCGGCCTGCCCGCCCTGCTCTCTGCCAGGTGCTGGAGATGGTCCCCGGGTAACTGGCGAGAACAGCGATATCGAGGCTTCCGATATCGATGCCCAGTTCCAGGGCATTGGTGGAAACAACTCCCCTGATCTTCCCTTCCCTGAGTTCCTTCTCGATCTCTCTTCTCTTCAAGGGGAGATAGCCACCTCTGTAGCCCCGGATCAGGCCTTCGTCCTTTATGGTTTTTTCGATATCCTCCTTGAGATAGGTTACCAGGACCTCAGTGATAAGACGGCTGGGAGCGAAGACGATGGTTTGAAGATCGTTCTTGAGGAAGATCGAAGCCACACGACGGGATTCGTTGACGTAGGAGCGGCGGATTCCCAAATGCCGGTTGACCACAGGAGGATTGTAGAAGATGAAGTACTTTTCCCCTCGAGGAGCACCGTTGTTATCCACAAGGGATACCGGCTCTTCTATCATTTTTTCTGCTATTTCCTGGGGATTGGCGATGGTAGCGGTGCAGAGGATGAATTGGGGTTGAGACCCGTAGAATTGAGCGATCCTTTTCAGCCGCCGAAGCACGTTTGCCAGATGGCTGCCGAAAATGCCCCGGTAGTTATGGAGTTCATCGATGACGATGTATTTTAAATTCTCGAAGAGCTTTATCCACTTGGTGTGATGGGGAAGGATCCCCGTGTGCAGCATGTCAGGATTGGTCAGGATGATGTGACCTCGAGATCTTATGGCTTTCCGTGCATCCTGGGGAGTGTCGCCGTCGTAAGTGAATATTCGGATCTCTTCCTGGAGAAGTTTGATCGTTTCGTCGAGCTCAGCCCTTTGGTCCTGAGAGAGAGCCTTGGTGGGGAAGAGGTAGATCGCTCTGGCTGAGGGATTTTTGAGGATTGCATCCAGCACCGGAAGGTTGTAACAGAGAGTCTTTCCTGAGGCTGTGGGAGTGACGACCACGACGTTTTCCCCTTTTTTGAGCCGTTCCCAGGAACTGTTCTGGTGGATATAGAGGCTGGAGAATCCTTTTTCTTTCAGGGCGTCGACCAGGATAGGGTGGACATCAGGAGGATACTCCTGGTATTGGCCTACCTGAGAAGGGATATGTTTTATAGCCCGGATTGACTCTGCTTTAACGCCGATTTCTTTCAGGATTTCCAGGGACTTATTTAGATTATCCTCTTTGGGCATGGGCCTCATCCTTAAGAAATGTGATTCTCTCCTATGATATTATTTTTAGAGGAAAGCGGTCAACGGCTAAAATGGGAATAGGCTTTATTGATCTTGCTGTCAGTAATGCAGGAATCATGTCCTGAAATTCAACTTCCTGACAAGGCCTGACCCCGATTCACAAAGCCAGTCCCAAATTGCAAAATCATCTTCTTGCTTGTCCTCAAGAATAAGTATGATAAAATGATTCACTTGGATTATTTAGGTGTGTCATGTTGAAGGAAATTCGAGTCAAAAAAGCGGCCCAGCACAATCTGAAACGAGTCGATGTGAACCTGCCCCGCAATAAGCTGATCGTCATCACCGGTCCCAGCGGTTCCGGGAAGTCTTCCCTTGCCTTCGACACACTTTTTGCGGAGGGACAGAGGCGCTACATCGAATGCCTCTCCGCTTATGCCCGGCAATATATCGAACAAATGGAGAAGCCTGAAATGGAGTCGATTGAGGGCATTTCTCCTTCGATCTCTATCGACCAGAAGACGATATCTTCTCATCCCCGGTCCACTGTGGGGACAGTGACTGAAATATATGATTTCTTGAGGCTTTTTTTTGCTCGTGTGGGAATACCTCACTGTCCTCGCTGCGGGAGGAGAATTAGCTCTCAAACTCCTCAACAGATCCTGGAAAGAATTCTGAATGTCTCATCTGGAGAAAAAGTGAAAATCCTTTCGCCCGTGGTGAAAGGGCGCAAGGGGGAATACCAGCGTCTTTTTGAAAGGCTGAGAAGTAAGGGTTTCCTTAGAGCACGCGTGGATGGAGAATTTCGGGAACTCGAGGAAGAGATTATTCTGGAGAGGACAAAAAAGCACAACATTGACCTTCTCGTCGACGAAGTCCTTGTCTCCGCAAACTTGAAAGATAGGTTGAAAGAGGCCGTGGAGAAGGCCCTGGAGATGGCCGGAGGTGACCTTTTGGTGGTCAAAGAAGATGGCAAAGAAGCCTATTTCTCCATGAGTCTTCTCTGCCCCTTCTGTGAGATCAGCCTCCCGGAACTCGAGCCGAGGACTTTCTCGTTCAACAGTCCCTACGGGGCCTGCCCGCGATGCCACGGACTCGGTTTCCAGACCATTCTGGATAAATGGGGCGAGGTGGAGCTGACAGAGGATGTCTGCCCTCTCTGTGAGGGGAGCCGGCTAAAAAAAGAGAGTCTTGCTGTGAAAATCGGAAGCAAAAATATCCATGAGTATAGCTCGCTTCCGGTGGGAAAGCTGATTGAAGAGCTTAACTCGCTGCAATTTTCTGTTGCTGAAGAGTTGGTCGCCTCCAGGATACAGAAGGAGATCCTCTCTCGGCTGGAGGTCATGGTCGAGCTGGGAATGCCTTACATCCAGCTGTCGCGGACAACATCTTCTCTTTCTGGAGGAGAGGCTCGCCGCCTGCGCCTGGCTGCCCAAGTCGGCTCTCGCCTGAGGGGAATCCTGTATGTCATGGATGAGCCGACCATTGGCCTTCACCAAAGAGACAACCGCCGGTTGATCTCTCTGCTGAAGAATATCCGGGACCAGGGCAATTCAGTTATCGTGGTGGAGCATGATGAGCAGACTATCCGTTCGGCTGATTTTATACTGGATTTGGGTCCTGGAGCTGGAGAAGGAGGGGGCTTTAAGGTCACTGAAGGAAGCCTGGATCTGATTCTGACCTCTCCGGACTCCTTGACGTCTCAGTATCTCCGGGAGGAAAAGAGCATCCCTGTTCCCACCCAGAGGAGAAAACCAGAAGGATGGTTGGTGGTGAAAAATGCCTCGGAGCATAATTTGAAAAACATCGATGTCCCTATTCCTCTCTCCGTGATGACAGCTGTCACCGGTGTTTCCGGCTCAGGGAAGAGCACTCTTGTCTACGATATCCTCTACAAAAAGCTTCTGAATCTGTTCTATAAGGCGAAGAAAAGGCCGGGAAAACATGAGAGTATCGAGGGTGTAAACAGGGTGAACAAGGTCATCTCGGTGGACCAGAAACCCATTGGCCGAACCCCGAGGTCCAACCCGGCCACTTACACCGGCCTTTTCACTCCCTTGCGGCAGCTCTTTTCCCGGACCCAGGAATCGAGAATGAGAGGGTACATCCCCAGTCGTTTCAGCTTCAACATTCCCGGCGGACGCTGTGAGGAATGTCGGGGAGCGGGTGTGAAAAAGATCGAGATGCATTTCTTGCCCGATGTCTTTGTTACCTGCGACCGATGCAGAGGAAGAAGGTACAACACGGAGACGCTGGCTGTTCATTATAAAGGCAAGAATATCGCGGATTATCTCGAAATGACCGTTGATGAAGCCTATGAGTATTTAAAGGCGCATCCCATGCTCAAAAGGAAGCTAGGAACTTTGAAGAGGGTAGGCCTGGGATACATCAGGCTTGGCCAGCCAGCTCCTACTCTTTCCGGAGGAGAAGCCCAGCGGATAAAGTTGACCAAGGAGCTGAGCCGGAAAGATACGGGTCAGGCCCTTTACCTTTTGGACGAGCCCACCACAGGACTTCATTTTGATGATGTCCGCAAGCTTCTTGAGGTTCTTTCAGAACTGGTGCAGTTGGGGAACACCGTGATTATCATCGAACATAATCTTGATGTTATCAAGTATTGTGATTATATTATAGACTTAGGTCCTGAGGGAGGCGAGAAAGGTGGCTGGGTTGTAGCTCAGGGCGCTCCCGAGAAAGTGGCTGAAGAAGAGAATTCCTACACAGGGAAGTTTCTTAAGATGCTCTTCGAGGGAGGCAAAAGAGACTTCCAGGAAGGGAAGATCGATACAATTTTAAAAAGGAGGCATGATGAGAAGAATCAGATTTAGACGGAATTTGGTTTGGGTATTATTCCTAACTTTGTGTTTCGTTGTCTATCCGTTGCTTTCCGCAGAGGCTCCCCTGGCCACGAAAGACCTGGATAAGTTCAGCTGGCGCCACATCGGACCGTTCACATTTTCAGGCAGGATCACTTCTTTTGCCGTGCCAGCAGGACAGAGCCAGACTTACTACGTGGCTACAGCATCGGGCGGGCTGTGGAAAACAGAGGATGGGGGGATACATTTTGAACCCATCTTCGATAAGTACGGACTGATGAGCATGGGGGATCTCGCCGTGGCTCCCTCCGACCCTAACATCATCTACGCCGGGACCGGGGAGCCGATGCATGCCCGGTCCAGCGCTCATGGAAACGGCATCTGGAAATCCACTGATGCCGGAAAGACCTGGAAGCATATTGGGCTGGAGCAGAGCTACTTTATCCCCAGAGTTGAGGTTGACCATAAAAACCCGGATATCGTCTACGTGGCCACCGAGGGAAAGCTCTATGACAACAAGATGGACTGCCAGCGGGGGCTGTACAAGACGGTCGATGGCGGGAAGACCTGGACTCAGGTACTCGACCTCAAGGACAGAGGCGTCGGGGATTTCGTGATCGACCCCAACAATTCGGATATCGTGATCGCCTCGGCTTACAAGACTTACAGGAGGACCTGGACCTACATCGACCGCCAGCCGGATAACTATCTCTACAAGACTACAGACGGGGGAAAGACCTGGAAGAAACTGACAAACGGGCTACCGATGAACATCAAGAGTGGGTGGAACGGCCTCGACATCTACCCCAAGGACCCGAATATCGTCTATGTCAGGATGGATGAAGAGGTCAACCTGGGCTTCAGCGAGGGGGATGGCGACGCTCTCTTCAGAAGGGGAGTCTTCCGGGACGGTTATTATTTGAATAAATTTAAAGATTTCAAGATTCATCCTCAGATCAAGCGAATGGTCAAGTTCGAGCCTGTCAAGTTCGAAAAGGAAAGCGACCTGGCGGACAAGCTGAACGAGCTTATCAGGGATAGAGAATTCCAGAAGAAGATCGGAGTGGATGTCGCGGCCTTGAACAAAACAGCCCGGTCAGTTTTCTCCAAGAACGAAAAGATCATCGACAGCATCGATGAGATCGATAAAATACTGCAACAAGAGAAGGAGTACCAGGAGCTCTGCCAGGGAATCAACAGCTTTGTCCTGTCAATGCTTTTCGCTGATTCGGACGGAATAGAGGTCAAAGAGGGGGTTTTTACTGTGACCGATGTGGGAAAGGTTGGGATCAACCCCAAGCTCAAATCTCTGGTCAAGTTCGACGAGAAGACAGTCAAGGATGAGAAGGAGCTGGCCCGCAAGGCCAATGAGCTCATCAAAAATGAAGGGATGATCGATATGCTGGAGATCGACCTGAGAAAATTCAACACCGAGGCGGTAAAAGCCTATACAGACAGAAAAGACCTCCAGCCGCAGTTGAAGGAAGTCAAAGATAAAATCGATGAATTCGAGAACAGAAAGGGAAGATACCAGGTCATCAACCGGCACATCCTCCAGATTATTTACGCCGATGCTCTGATGCTGCTGGAGCCGGTGAAGAAAGCCGGTGCCATCTACCGGTCTGAGGACCAGGGAGAATCATGGAAAAAAATGACCGAGTACAAGCTCATCGGAGGAAGTGCTGTGGTCAATCAGATCGAGGCTGGCTACTCCGGACGGATCTATGTCGACCCCAATGATGATAAAAAGCTCTATGCCGTAGAAGTCCGGGTCTTGGTTTCAAATGATGGAGGGAAGACGTTCAGGAACACTCCCTGGACAGGCCGACACAGATGCCATGTGGACACAAGAGGCATGTGGATCGACCCGCTCAACTCTGATCATATCCTCAACGGGAATGACGGCGGCGTGAGTGAGACCTGGGACGGCGGAAAACACTGGTCACAGAAAGACACCATCAGCGCCCAGCAGTTTTACGATATCTCCGTCGATAATGAGATGCCCTATAACGTCATGGGCGGCACCCAGGATAACGGCTGCTGGCTCGGGCCGTCGCAGAACAGGAATCAGTACGGGGTGTTTCCTGCGGACTGGACCTACCTTCCTACAGGCGACGGCTATTACGCGTTGAGAGACTGGTGGAACCCGGAATATGTCTATTTTGAGAGTCAGTTCGGCCGGTCAAGCCGGATAAACCTGAAGACGGGCGAGATCATCTCCCTTTCGGTGCGGAATACTCAGGAAGAGGATGAGGCGGGAAAGCCACCTCAGAGATACCAGTGGGACTCCCCTATCCATCTTTCTCCTCATAATCCCGGGATTGTTTATGTCTGTTCCCAGCATGTGCACATGTCCCGGAGCCGGGGGGAGAGGGGCACCTGGATGACCATCAGCCCTGACCTCTCCAAGAATGACCAGGAGAGGATCGAGCTGTCCAAGTTGACCAACCTCCAGTACGCCACCATCTATACCTTCCAGGAATCGCCTGTCGAACCCGGAGTCTACTGGGCAGGCACTGATGACGGAAACCTCCAGCTGAGCACAGACGGCGGCAAAACCTGGCAGAATATCACCATGAATTTCTATGACAAAGATGGAAGGCCGAAGAAGGGGCTCAAAGGCGTGCGTATACCCTATGACCGCTGGGTCACCAAGGTCGAACCCTCCGCTCATGACCTGGAGACCTGTTACGTCACCTATTCAGGCTACAGGACGCACAACGAGGATAACTCCTACATCTTCGTCACTCATGATTTCGGGAAGAGCTGGCAAGATATCAGCCAGGGAATGATGAACCCTGTCCGCGATATAGAGGAAGACCCGGACAATCCGGATGTTCTCTACCTGGCCACCGATTACGGGCTTTTTGTCACTACGGATAAGGGGCAGACCTGGGTCGAGATGTCTTCTTCAGCGCCCGATGTGTTGATTATGGACCTGGACATCCAGAAGCGGGAGCGGGACCTGGCCATCGGGACCTACGGACGGGGTATCTACATCGCCGACATCTTCCCGTTCAAAGAGTTCAAACCAGAGGTTTTTGAGAAGGACGCCTATCTTTTTGACATCCAGCGAACCATCAAATGGAATATGCTGGAGAGAAGGGGACCCACCCTCGGAGAATTCGCCCGGGTGGATAATCCTCCGATCGGTTCGACGATTTATTATTATCTCAAGCAGCCGGCAAAGTCGGTGAAGGTTGTGATCAATGACCTTGAAGGCAATGAGATTCAGGATTTTAACGGAATGACCGGAAAAGGCATCCAGAGGGTTTTCTGGAACCTCAGAAAAAGGGCAGAACAACAAGAGGGCCAGCAGCGGTTTCGGATGCGATTTGCGCCCGCTGTTGATCCTGGTGAGTTCACCGTGACTCTGGTCGTGGATGGAAAGGAAGTGGTCACCAAGAAACTCCAGGTGGTTCAGGATCCAATGCTGTGCGGGATAAGATAAATCCAAAGGGAGCAAGATAGGCTTAAATTGGGGTCAGGGCTCGACATTAGACATCTGGCCGCTGAGTGGATTAAAAAAAGAATGTGATAGGAATGATAGTTGATGAAAAAATGTCTAATGTCGAGCCCTGACCCCTGGATTTAAAATGGGATTTGAAGATATCATCGGACATGAGCGGGTGAAGAAAATCCTGAAGAAGTCTCTGCAGAAAAAGAAGATCCCCAACTCGATGTTGTTCTGCGGGCCTGAAGGAGTAGGGAAAAGAGGAATGGCCTTTGCCTTGGCCAAAGCCATCAACTGCGAGCAAAAAAAAGATGACGCCTGTGAAACCTGCTCATTGTGCAAGGCGATCGATGCCGGGAATCACCCCGATGTTATGGAGATACAACCTGATGGTGAGGTGATAAAGATCGAGCAGATGCGGACTTTAAGGCAGATCGCTTACCTGAAGCCGATGGTCGGGAAGAAAAGGATCTTTATCGTGGATGAGGCGGAAAAAATGACAGAGGAAGCGGCGAATTCTCTTCTCAAGATTCTTGAAGAACCGCCTCTTTTTTCTTATATCATACTCGTGACTCAAAATCCCTACCTCATCACTTCAACCATAAAATCCCGTTGCCAGATATTGAATTTTCCGCCGGTATCGAGGCAGGACATTGAAAAAATTCTAATCGAGAGAGGCTGTGAAGAAGAAAAAGCCAGGGTCATTTCTTTGTTCGTTCAGGGAAATTTGAATAAGGCTCTGAATTTGGACTGGGATGAGGTCCAAGCCAAAAGAGAACAAGCCTGGGAGCTTTTCTATTCACTGATCACCAAAGAAAACCTGCCATTCTATTTAAGGAATTATGCCTTTTCTTACCGAGCCCTGATCAAGGAGGATTGGGAGCAGGTATTGGAGCTTGTGTCCTCCTTCTGCCGGGATTCGATTCTGGTTAAGGAAAAAAGCAGGGGCAGTCTGTTGATGAATCCTGACTATGAAGAAAAAATCAATAAAGCTGAAAAAATGGTGAGCTTGGATTGGCTGATGAGCTGTCTGCAAAAGATTGACCACGCTGTTTATGGCTTGCGTAAAAATCTCAACGTCAACCTGCTCATCAGTGCATTTTTTGCTCACTTTAAGGAATGGGACTATGTCTGAGATCGTGTGTGTTCTTTCCGACCTGACAGGAAAGGTTTCTAGGGCCAAAAAAGGAGATGAGGATTTAAAGATCGGAGATTACTGCATCATCGAGTCCGATTTGGGAGGGGACCTGGCTGTTGTCGTAGACGATTCGAGCGTTATCTGCAGCCATCAGAAATCTGCTCAAGAGGCTGTTAAAGTGATCCGCCTAGCCACCGAGGATGACAAGAAAAAATTCAAGTGGCTGAGGAAGAAGGAGAAAAAAGCCTTCGATTTTTGTCTGAATAGGATCAAAGCTCGAAACCTCCCCATGAAGCTGGTCTTGGTGAGGTATTTTTTCAACGAGAAAAAGGGAATTTTCTATTACACGGCTGACGGGCGGATCGATTTCAGGCAGCTTGTCAAAGATTTAGCCAAGGAATTCAAGATGCGGATCGAAATGCGCCAGGTTGGTGTCCGGGATGAAGCGAAGATGGTCGGCGGCCTGGGTGTCTGCGGGCGTCCCCTGTGCTGTTCCAGCTTTATGAAGAGTTTTGAGCCGGTGACTATCCAAAAGGCCAAGAAGCAGCAGATTGTCATCAATCCCAAGAAGATTTCCGGTTTGTGCGGACGTTTGATGTGCTGCCTGGCTTTTGAAGATGAGAGTCGCGGGCGGATGTACGCAGAGGAAGAGAAGCTCGAAGAGGATTAGAGAGAAGTTGGGTCTGATAGAGAGCTGATGGACTCGGGTTTTATTCGAAGTGGTTGATCTTGAATTGAACTTTGCTGGACATCGAGATCAGAGTTCCTTCAGGCGAGAAAGCCTTGACCTGCCACGAATATTTTTCTCCTGATGTCATGATCTTCTTGATATTATCAGGAAGGTTGATGGATGTCTCTGTTGTTGTTGCCTCCCAAAGCTTGTTGCCGTTATCGAAGATATAGATCTTGTATTCGACATCTTTCCCCAGTGCTTTCCACTCGAAATGGGAGGGAACCGTCTGCGCCTCGACGACAGGAGAGATGAGGGTTATCGATCCTCCCCTGAGTGCAACCGCATCCTCATTGATGAAAAACTGAGTTGCGGTGGGCTTTAGCAGGGGGAGGACGGCGAAGACAATGATAAGGACAAAGGCAGCCGAAGCAGCAGCTGCGGCCCACTGCCTGGGGGTGAGAAAAGAAGTGACTTTTTCCCGCCAGGTCTCTCCCTTCGCTGCCACAGAAACGTATTCATCCTTAAAGATTTCATCCCCTTTGCTTTTGATGATGGAAATGAGCTCGTCTCTTTCCACCAGTTTTTCAAAACAAGAGGAACAGTTGAAATAATGTTCCTCGAATTTATTCTTCTCGTCTTCGGAGAGTCTTTTTAGTAAGTAATCGTCAATCATGGCGTTGAATTTACAGTTCCTCATGGCTTTTTCCTCTCAAATTAACTTCATACATTTAGTCGAAGCTAATCCAAAAAAATGGAAAAAAATCATCTTTTTATCAATTTTTTTTTGAATTTGAAAATGACTAATTTTGGCCGAAATAAATCCAAAAAAATGGATACAAGTCATCTTTTTAAATATTTCTTTAGAAGTTTTTGAGAATAATTCACCCGTTCGCTCACTCTGCGCGGTGAGATGCCCAATTTTTCGGCGACCTCTTCTCTGGTGAAATCTTTGTAATAATAAAGGTAAAGAACCTCTCTGTATTTGGGTTTTAATTTTTTTATCGCGGTTGTGATCGTCTCGGCTCTTTCTTTGCTTTCAATCTGCTCTTGGGGGTCAGGATAGGCAGAGGGTTCCGGAACGTGCTTCAAGACCTTGCTCTTTTGCCGGATGTAGTCAACGATCCTGCGGCTGGTGATAGTATAGATGAATGTTCCGATCGAAGATTCTCCTCGAAACTCCTTTTTCTTGAGTTTCTCGATGACGTTGGTGATGATTTCATTGGCCACGTCTTCACAGTCTGGATTCCTGGCTCCTAGAGATTTCCTTACCCGAAAACCCACTATCGGCCTGTATTTGACAAAGATGTCTTCCAACAGCATTTTCTCTTTCTTATTTCCCATAGTTGCAATCATTATATAGACTTATGTGGAAGTTGGCAAGTTTGGATTTTTCAATTTTTGTGAATATGCGGCGACTAACTTCAGTGCCAAAAGAAACGAGGCCATGTTGTGGAAGGATTGAAGGTCAACGAGGGATTGATAAAAGAGACGATAGGCTCTTATGAGACGCCTTTGTCCTCTACTGTCAGCAGATACAATTCATTTTCGACCCCAGAAACGACCGAACTTTCTCTGAATTTTCCCGGAAATCCCGACGATTCCAGCGGTTTTAACAGAGAAGCCCCGATCCAGGAGCGAACAGAGGCTCCCTTCTTATCCGATTTTGATATGAGGGAGGAACCTGAGGTTGTTTCGTTTTGGGAAAGAGGTTTCTGGGAAACCAGGAAAATGTCGCTGGCCAGAAAGGTGCTCGTCGGTTTGGACCGGCGCCATAAAAGTGTATTCAAAGACCATAACTCAGGCTCTGAAGAGGAGGATGCAGAAAAGGAGGCATTCTTCAACTCGAATCTGCTCTATTTAATCGCTATTACTGACGGCAACGAGGATACGCTGGGGCATTCCCAGCTTGTTTCCAGATACGCGATTCTCTTTGCCAAAGAACTCGGGATCGAGGACCGGAATTTCTTGATTGACCTTGAGAGAGGGGCTTTGCTCCATGATATCGGAAAGATAGGAATACCTGAATTCGTCCTGAGAAAAGACGGTCCGTTGACCAGAAGGGAAAAAGAGGTGGTGAAAGATCATCCTTACCTTGGGTATGAGATGATTGAAGAATTCGATTTTTTAAAGAAGGCCGCCCAGGTGGTCTTGTTCCATCATGAGCATTATGATGGATCGGGCTATCCTTTTGGGTTGAAGGGATTGGATATTCCCCTCGGAGCAAGGATCTTTGCTCTGGCAGATACCTTGGATGCGATAACATCGGATAGGCCTTATAAAGCGGGCAGAAGCTTTGAACTGGCTTTGGCAGAGATAGAGAAATGCCAAGGGAGCCAGTTCGATCCTTACCTGACTGGGGCCTTCCTTTCGATCCCCATAGAAAGATGGCAGGACATCAAACGTAAATCCAGCATCTCCCTTCCACTTTCCGCAGTCCATTGATATATTTTCTTTTTTGAAATCCCCTCTTTTAGTTTCGTTTTTTTAGCCCAGGTTTTAAGCTTTAATTTTTCACCTGTCGAAACGCATAAATAAAATAAAGGCAAAGGGGACAATCCCTCTATTCATTTACAAAAGGATTGAAAGGGACAATCCCCGGAAAGCGGCTTGTCTTTTTTATGGAGTTTTCTTGGTCTCTCTGTCAAAGAGTTCAGCCGAATGGAATATGTTGAAAGCTCGACTTTCCTTTTTCAGGTTGGACCTGAGCTGAAAGAGGCAGCCGGGACAATCTGTGGCGACGATTCCTGCTCCGCTTTTCATTATGCTTTTCCTTTTTTTCTCCCACATTCGGGCTGATATCTCCGGATTCTTGAGGGAGAATACGCCGCAGAAACCGCAGCAGGTGAAGGGCTCCTCTTCCTCTTTAAAATCGTACGAAAGAGATCTGAGCATTTTTTTGGGTTCATCTTTCAGCTTCAAGGAATTCAGATAATGACAGGGGTAATGGTAGTATACCGCTCCCTTGTGTATCCCCTTCTTTTTTTTAGGCAGTAAGCCCTTTTTAACCATGAATTCAGTATAGTCAAAGATCTTATCCGCCCAGCGAGAAAAAGTGGGATCGATTTCCGGGTAGAGTTTTTTCAGGATAGAATTACCTGTCGGGCATACGGTGAGGATGTAATCCGGGTTGAGTTTTTTGAATGATTCGATATTTTTCAAGGCCAGTTTCTGGACATCCTTCTCGTTTCCCAGATGAAGACCGGGAGCCCCGCAACAGGCTTGCTCAGGAGGCGATACCACCTGAAAGCCTAAGCGGGAAAGGCTTTTGATAACGCTTTCTCGAATCTCAGGGAAGAAAAATTTCACCAGGCATCCCTGGAAAAGGTAGACTTTCCCCCCTTTTTCTTTATCTTGGCTTAAAGTTTTAACGGGTTTGATCACAGGGAAAGACTTGCCTTTTCCCCAAACAAAAGGGAGGTTTATCAAATACCCGTTCTTCTGGAAGGGCTTCTGCAGAATGGAAAGGACTTTTGCCGATTTTTCAGCGAAAGACTTTTCCCTGAAGAAGAAGGACAGTGCTTTTTCCCAGAGCTGAGGTATTCTTTTTGTCTTTAGTTTTTGGATAAGCTCGCCCGTGGGAATCCCCACCGGGCAGAACTCCTCGCACTTTTTGCAGTCCGCACAGAAATCAAGCAACGAAGACGCCTCTTTATTTGACCGTGTTATCGAGGTCAACAGAACTCCTATTCCTCCCGGATAAACGGGTCCTCCGTAGACGTGGCCTCCCAGAGACTGAAAGACAGGGCAGATGAGCATGCAGCCTCCGCATTTGAGGCAGTAGAGTATTTTATCCAGTTCCTTGTCCTTGCTGATCTTGAGTCTTCCGTTGTCGAGGATGATGATATGGAGTTCTTGCGGGCCGTGAACGCCAGTGACGAGTTCTTTTTCGACGTCGGTTGTGCGGCTCGGCCCGGTGATGAATGACACGTAGGAAGTCCATTTCATTCCCGATGAGGCAGGGATAAGAGCTTTAGCAAGGGTGATGGCCTGTTCCAGGGTTTCCACAAACTTTTCAGTCGTCACCAGGGCGATATGAACAGGAGGGAGCGAAGTGGCGAGTCTGGCATTTCCTTCGTTGCTGATGATAACCAGAGTTCCTGATTCAGCCACAGCCAGGTTGGCTCCGGAAATTCCGATATCCGCTTCAATGAAGTATTTCCGCATTTCTTCCCTGGCAACCTTGACGATTTCTCTGGGATCGGGAGGGATATTTTTTCCGAGATGGCGGCTGAGGAGTTCGGCGATCTCTTCTTTGGTCTTATGAAGAGCGGGAGCGGTAATGTGGGATGGTTTTTCTTGAGCGAGTTGGATGATCCACTCCCCCAGGTCAGTTTCGACGATCTTGTACCCCTTTTTCTCTAAAAAGCTGTTAAGCTGGATTTCCTCACTGACCATGGATTTGGATTTGACGATGAGCTTGGCCTTCTTCAGACGGGCGATTTTCTCGATGGTTGAAAGAGCCTCCTCGGGCGTCGCAGCATGGTAAACGTCTGCTCCGGCTTTTTCTGCTTCCTCGCTGAATTTCTGGATGAGTTGGGGAAGCTGCTTCACGCATTCTTCCCGGATTCGCTTGGCTTTTTCTTTGAGCTCTTCCCAGGGGATTTCGTCTTTGATGCGGTTGTACTTTTTAAAATGGCGTGATGAGGCTTTTTCCAGAGCCTTTTGGAGGTTGGAGTTGTTGAGGACTTTCTTGACTTTCTTCTTTTGTTTTCCGGGGGGAAACACTCACTCCTCTCTCTTCATTTTTTCCAGGTAGGTTTGGGGATCGACAAGAAATTCTCGTGGCTTGCTTCCTTCTGAGGGACCAACGATGCCTTCTTGCTCCATCTGGTCGATGATCCGGGCAGCCCGGGCGTAGCCCAATTTGAGTTTTCTCTGGAGATAGGATGCGGATGCCTGTCCGGTGAGAAGGATGAGCTCCAGAGCCTTGTTGTAAAGCTCATCCTTTTCCCCGATCTCTTCCCATTCGTGACCGGTTCTGCTCTTCAAGGTTTTAATGATCTTATCGTCGAATTCAGGACTTCCCTGTTCTTTCACAAATTTAACCAGCCTGGTGATCTCGGGGATAGATATATGAGAGCCGTGGAGTCTGATGAGACGGGGATAATTGGGAGGCATGAACAGCATATCTCCCAGGCCGAGCAGTTTTTCTGCGCCTGAGGCATCGATGATGATTCTGGAGTCCACTTTGGTCGGCACACGGAAGGCAATGCGGCTGGAGAAATTATTTTTGATCGTCCCTGTGATGACATCGATGGAGGGCCGCTGGGTGGCCATGACCAGGTGGATTCCGACGGCGCGGGCCAGTTGAGCCAGGCGGGCGATGCAGTATTCCACATCCTGGGCCCCGATCATCATCAACTCAGCCAGTTCGTCGATGATGATGACAAGATAGGGAAGGATCTGGAGTTTTTCTCCTTCTTCTTCTGCCAGCTTGCCTTTTTTTTCCTTTTGCATGCGCCTGACTTGGTGGTTATACTGTTCGATGTTTCTCACTCTCAGAAGCCCAAGCTTTTGATAGCGTTCCTCCATCATTTTTACTGTGTCCATCAGTATCGCCCCGGCTTTCTTGGGGTCTTTCACCACAGGACAGAGCAGATGGGGGATTCCGTCCCAGAGGGTAAATTCCAGTCTTTTAGGATCGATGAGGATGAGTTTCACATCTTCGGGCTTTGCCTTATAAAGGATTCCGGCAATGAGCGAGTTAAGAGCCACGCTCTTGCCTGTTCCAGTTGCCCCGGCGATGAGAAGATGGGGCATGACGGCCAGGTCGGTGAGGTAGATATCTCCATGGATGGTCTTCCCCAGACCAAAGGTCAATTTAGAGGGAGAACCAGTGAACTGCTCGGATTCCAGGATGTCTCTGAGTTTGATGATTTCTCTTTTGTTATTCGGGATTTCTACGCCGAGAGAGGATTTTCCCGGCATTCTCTGGACCCTGGCAGATTCCGCTCCCAAGGCCATTGACAGGTCTTCTGAAAGGTTGGCTACCTGGCTTATTTTGATGCCTGGATGAGGATAGAATTCATAAGTGGTGACCACGGGACCGGGATGATACTCTCGGACTTCACCGTCCACGCGGAATTCAGCCAATTTCTCCTCTATCCGCAGCTTTTTTTCATAGAGCTCTTCCTTGTCGATTTTTTCGGCTTCTATTCCCGGGTCCAGAAGAGTGAAGGGAGGATAGTTATAATCCGTCTTCTTTTCCATTTCGGGGAAAAGAAATTTCTCCTGCATGGGGGGAGACGGAGGCTGGGTTGCTGCGGATTCAGGTTCGATTTCAGGTTTTTTCTTTTTTTCTTTTCTCCTCTTTTTCAGCAGGAATTTTTTGGGCTCTTTGCTTTCCGGTGGGGAGTATTTTTCGATGACCTTTTTCCTCATCCTCTCTCTGAACTTGGATTTCTGATAATGGATGACTTTGATCCTGACTTCCTTGAACACAAATTGAGAGAGACTGGAGAAAAAATGAAGAATGGCTGACATGGAGATTTTTGTGGCCAGAAAGAAGAAGAGGACGAGAAGAACGATGAGAATGAGGAGAGTCCCGATACGGCTGAAGAATCGGACCATGACAGACGAGATCAGGTTGCCGATCAGACCGCCCGCTTGTAGCTCTGTCCCTCTCCAGAATACTTCCCTAAGAAGAAGGGCGAAAAGAGAGCTGAAGACCAGCACCAGGAATAGGCTTCCGCCAGCTTTCAGGAGAAGGTTTCTTTCCTCAACAGAGGAAAAGCATTGGATTCCCATGTAAAAGAGAGCCGCACAGAGCAGGAAAGAGATGAACCCGAAAAGCTGGAGGAGAGCGTCTGAAAGATAGGCTCCCGCTTTTCCGATAGCGTTGTGGACCCTTTGGCCTGAAGGCTGCGCTTCAGCCCAACCGGTATTGGTCCAGGAAGGATCACTCGAGTTGTAACTGATCAGGCTGATGAAGAAAAAGACAGCTAAGAAAACCAGGATGATCCCGATTATGTCAGACGACCTGATTCCTTTTTTTCTTCGGGATCTGGCGGAGGATAGAGGCAGGACTGTTTTATTCTTTTTTTTCATCGACTGAATTATAGCACATTTATGAAGAGAAATCTGAAGAGCTCAACAAACTGGGACAGGGGGAGTTGTTCAGGGCGGAGGTTACGTTCTAGGCTGAATTTTTGATACGCTTTGTCGATAGCGGACAGGGAAATATCGAACTTTTCCAGGTTTTTTCGCAGGATTTTTCTCCGGTGTTTGAAGCAGCCCCTCAGGAAGTCCCGGAAGAGCTCTTCGTTCTTGATGGAGAAGAGAGGCCGACTTCTTTTTTGGAGAGAGACAAGGGCAGAATCCACTTTCGGGGGAGGGGAAAAGCAGCCTGGGCTCACCGTGAGATGAATCTTGATGAGGAAATGATTCTGGAAAAGGATCGATAGAGGGGCATAAGATTTAGAGCCGGGCTGACCGGACAGCCTTTCTGCTACCTCTTTCTGAAGAAGGAAGACACACTTTGAAATGAGCTCCTTTTCTTCAATCACTTTCTGCAGAAGAGGGGAAGACAGGGAATAAGGCAGGTTTCCGACCAGTTTCACGCTTCCCCGGAAATTCTCTCTTTTGACGAGTTGGTGGAAGTTTACCTTCAATACGTCCTCTTCGAGGATGGTCAGGTTTGGGAAGCATCTTTTCTCGAGGAAAGGAATGAGATGCGGGTCTTTTTCAACGGCGATGACATGCCCTGCTTTTTCGGCCAGGGGAAAAGTCAAGGCTCCTTTGCCCGCTCCGATTTCAATGATCAGGTCCTGGCTTTGAGGAGAGATGCTGCGAATAATCCTGTTGAGAACGGTTCGGCTTTTCAGAAAGTGCTGACCGAGGGCCTTTCTCTTTGTCTTTTGATTCACTTCAACTTCGTTTTCCCCTTCTCTTCTGTTTCTTTGATGACAACAGAACAGGCCATATCTCCGATGATATTGGTAGTTGTACGGCACATATCCAGGAAGCGGTCGACACCCAGGATCAGAGCGATTCCCTCGAGGGGAATCCCGATCTGCTTGAGGACCATGGCCAGAGTTATGATCCCAGCCGCTGGCACGCCGGCCGCTCCGACTGAGGCCAGAGTGGCCATAAGGACGATCGTGATCTGGTCTGTGATCCCAAGGGGAATACCGTAGATCTGGGCGATGAACACAGCCGCCACTCCCTGATAGAGGGCGGTTCCGTCCATGTTGATCGTTGCTCCCAACGGGATGACGAAGCTCGAATACTCACGGGATACGCCGATATGCTCGACACATTCCAGGCTGACCGGCAAGGCGGCGTTGGAACTCGAGGTGCTGAAAGCGATGATCATGGCTTCTTTGACAGCCTTGTAAAAGCGGAGAGGGTTCACTCTTCCCAGCAAACCAACGGTCAGGCTGTTAATGGTGAAGGTGTAGAGCACCAGGCCTCCGACAACCACAAGGGAATATTTGAGAAGGGTGACCAGGATATTTACACCGTACTGGCCGATGACAGCCGCGATCAGAGCCAAAACGCCGTACGGAGCCAGCTTCATGGCGATATGAACGACTTGAATGATCACATCATTCACGCCATCGAAAAATTGGATGAGAAACTCGGCTTTTTCCTTTTTGATCAGAGTCAGGATAAGACCGAACAGAAGCCCCAGGAAAATCACTTGAAGCATGTTTCCTTCTATAAGGGCTTTCACGGGATTGGTGGGAACGATATCGACTAGGATATCCTTGAGTGACGGCTTCTCTTCCATCCTCTCGATGCCGACCTGAGCTCTGGACTCATAGCTCTTATAGAGCTCGGCCTTTACTTCTTCATTCAGGCCGGTACCGGGCTTGACGATGTTGGCCAGAACGAGACCTATGGAGATGGCGATCATGGTGGTCAGGGTGAAGTAAACGACTGTCTTAATTCCGATTCGTCCCAGCTTGCGGATGTCGCCCAGGCTGGCTGTTCCCAGCATGAGGGAGACGAGGACCAGGGGAACGACGATCATGGTGATCAAGCGGAGAAATATTGTTCCCACAGGTTCGATGATGGTGGCTTTTTCGCCGAAGACAAGCCCCACCACCACTCCGAGGATCAATCCGATGAAGATCTTGGTGTGCAGCGGGATCTTTTTCAACCTCAACACAGCCTGTATTCCTTCTTTCTCATCTGACCTTCATTCCAAATAGTAAGGTTCATGATAATAGCTCGCATGTATTAAGTCAACAAGGCTCAGCCTTGGCTATCCGCGGCTGATATCCCGATCGTCAATTTTATTTGGCAGTTTTTTTGGGGGAGGATCAGAATAAGCCCAGAAGCTTCAGGGCCATCAGGAGGATGGCCGCGACCAGGACTATCCGGATGAATCTCTCTCCTTTTTTCACAGAGATCTTGGCAGCCCACCAGCCCCCGAGCCCCATGCCTAGTGCCAGGATCAGCCCATACTTCCATTCCACTTTTCCGGAAAAGACAAAGATAAAGAAGGCCGGGATGGTGTAGACAAATATGATAAAGACCTTGTGCATGTTGACGCGGATGAGGTCAAGCTTCATCAGGTGAAAGAGCGAGGCCATGAACAGGAAGCCTACTCCAACCTGCATAAAACCTCCGTAAAATCCGATACCGAGCATGACTGGATAGATCCACCAGCTCTGTTTTCCTTGCCTCTCTAAGGTTCTATTCTTGCTCGTCTTCCTCAATAGCATAGAGGCGGTCACAGCGATGAGTACATAGGCAAGGATCTTTTGGAATAGCTCATTGCTTATCCTGGTGGCGATGACAGCCCCGGCAATAGCTCCTGGCAGGGCGAAGGCGGTCAGTTTAAGGCTCAGTTTGAAATCATGGTATTTTTCCTGACGGAAGGAGACGACGGCAGAGAGAGTCTGGGCGATTATCCCCAGCCGGTTGGTGCCGTTGGCCAGGGTGGGTTCGAGGCCGAGAAAGATGAGGATGGGAAGGGTGATCGTGGAGCCGCCTCCGGCCATGACGTTGAGGACTCCGGCTATTGAGCCGACCCCAAACAACAGAAGGAGCTTGAGGAATTCATCCATGATTTACCTGCTCAAGAATAACATGAGTCAGGATATTTTACCATCCAGAGATGAGGATGCAATAGGTTGGGATTGTCTGTTTTCTAGAGAATGATTATGTTTTCGGTGAGATGATCTGTGTGAATGCCGGCCGTTGCAGGGATTAGAATTTAATGCTCAACCCGAACCTGTACTTGGAGTCTGTTCGAGATTCTAGGGGATAAATAGCTTCGGTGAAAAAGACCCAGAAATTCGTGCCGACAGTCGCATAAGGATACTGGAATCCTTCATTTTTGGAGAATTGATAGCCTCCTCCAGCGTACAGTTTAAAAATCAGGATTTTGACAGGAAACATGTAGACCGCTCCAGCCTGCAGCTCAAGGTCATCGATCGACTTTCTGTAATCCAGGTTTCCTGTAGCATACACGTTGCTGAACAGCCGTGTTTTGATCCCCAGGCTTGCGGGTCTGAGAAACCAGGAGAAGTTGAGATAATTTTGGGTCGGATAACTCCTGGGAGAGCGAGCAAAAAGTTCGTTTGAGCTGAGTAAAGTGGCCAATAAGATAAGCATTATGATTAAGAACAGCTTTTTCATTTTTTTCTCCTTATCAGTTACCAGATTCAGGCTAGAATATCTGCAAATAACGTGCCATTTATCATTCCCAGGAAGTGCTTTATCAGGTGACCTAAAAAGTGGACAGATGTTAGACTATTGGAGGTCGTTTGCCTGCTCCTGCTTTTTTTAGAGAAATATCTTGAGCTTTTTTATCATGAACGCCATGATTTCCCCTGTTTATTTTTTTGTTCCGGACGGAAGTCTTGTCTTTGAGCCTGATTTCAATTATCTTGTAGAGAATGCGAGAGCCGGTGGTTAAAGTCGAAAAGCTGACAAAGGTCTTCAAGTCGCTGAAGGCTGTGGACGATGTTTCTTTCCGTATCTTTCCTGGCGAGATACTCGGCCTCCTGGGCCCAAACGGGGCGGGAAAAACTACTATCATTCACATGCTTCTCGGTCTGACCACCCCTACCTCAGGCGACATTCAGGTCTTCGGTCTGGACCTGAGAAAACACAGGAAAGAGATCGTTCAAAATGTCAATTTTTCCTCTTCCTACGTTTCCATGCCCAATTCCCTAAGCGTGAATGAGAGCCTGAAAGTTTTTGCCCGGCTCTATAAGACAAAAAAGAGAGAAAAAAGAATCCAGGAGCTTCTTGAGGCTTTTGAAATAGCGGGAATCAGGGATAAGCTGGTGAGGCATCTTTCCTCCGGGCAGCAGACTCGGCTGAACCTGGCCAAAGCGCTGATCAATGACCCGAAAGTCCTTTTTCTCGATGAACCCACGGCGAGTCTGGATCCGGATATAGCCGATAAGACCAGGACTCATTTGAGGTCGATAAAAAAGGACAGGAATATATCCATTCTCTACACTTCTCACAACATGAAGGAGATGGAGCAGATGTCTGACCGAATAATCTTCCTTCACAGGGGGCAGATTATCGCCCAAGGCGAGCCGGGAGAAGTCATCCGCAGCTTTGGAAGGTCGAACCTGGAGGAGGTCTTTTTGAAGGTGGCAAGGGAGGAAGAAGCTTGAGTTTCCACAGGATCGCTGCCCTGTTCATGCGGCATATGTACCTTTATAGAAGGAGCCTCCCCCGGCTGATGGAGGTCGTTTACTGGCCCTTGCTCGACCTCCTTGTCTGGGGGTTTATCACCGTTTATTTGGCTCAGTACAGGCAGAACCTGCCCGGGTTTGTCACCTTCTTCATCGGAGCCCTGATCCTCTGGGATATCCTTTTCCGCTCCCATCAGGGTATTTCTGTCTCTTTTCTCGAAGATGTGTGGGCAAAAAACCTGCTCAATCTTTTTACCAGTCCTCTATCTCCTGCTGAATACATTTTTGCGCTCATGCTGGTCAGCGTGGTCAAACTGGTTACAGTGGCCGCGATCATGGCAGTGCTGGCCTGGATCATTTATTCATTCAACATCTTCTTGATAGGCGTTTCCCTTGTTCCTTTTGTGCTCAACCTCGTAGTCATGGGCTGGGCCATCGGAATCATCACCACGGCGCTCATCCTGAGGTTCGGCCAGGAAGCGGAGGTTCTGGCATGGGCTCTCGGCTTTCTCTTTATGCCCGTCTCTGCGGTCTTCTATCCTGTCTCTGTCCTTCCCCAATTTCTGCAGACCATAGCCCATTACGTACCGGCATCACACGTGTTTGAAGGGATGAGGGGTGTTATCTCCAGCGGCGTGTTTCCCCTAAGCCAACTGATGTGGTCTTCTGGCCTTAACGCCATTTACATCCTGGCGGCCTTCCTGTTTTTCTACTGGAATTTTAGCGTGGTCAAACGCAAAGGGCTTCTGGTCAGGATCGGCGAGTAAAGAATAAGGACTGTTTTGAATACAAAGAAATTTTTATTTTCCTCAAGGAGGCTGGAGATGGATTTCAAGGATCTTTCTTTTCCAGAAGCGCCTTTGATCAAGATTCCTCCGCCCGGCCCGAAATCGAAGGAGTACCTCCACTATCAAGCCGCACACGAGGGTTCGGCAGTGTCCTATCCCAAGGGAATGCCCATGGCCATCCGTCGAGCCAGGGGAGCCACGGTTGAGGACGTGGACGGCAACATCTACATTGATTTTTTTGGTGGTGCCGGGGTGATGAATGTCGGACATGCCAATCCTGTGGTTTCAGAAGCAGCTTCGAAGCAGCTCTCCGAGCTGACCCACTCCCTTGATATTCCCAACCCGGCACGGAAAGCGCTGGTTGAAAACCTGCTGGCCCTGTTGCCGGGAGAATTGAACAAGATCTTTTTCGGCGGTCCCACGGGCTCGGATGCCGTAGAAGCTGCCCTCAAGCTTGCCAGGTATAACAGCAAGCGCTATCCCCTGATCGCTTTCGAAGGGGGATATCACGGGATGAGCGCTGGGGCTCTTTCCCTCTCCAGCGGCCTGGTTTTCAAAGAAGATTTCCTTCCGCTTCTGCCTGAGGTTCACTTTGTCCCTTACGCTTACTGCTACCGCTGTGCCTTTGGCAGAGAGCCTGAAACCTGCGGAATGGAGTGCGCCCGATATCTGGAGCATATTGTCGAGGATCCCCATTCCGGTGTGGGAAAGCCGGCAGCGATTATCGTTGAGGCGATTCAGGGAGAAGGGGGTTCGATCGTTCCTCCGGATGAGTTTATTCCCCGGGTGAGGGCCGTATGCGATAAATATGAGATTCTGATGGTGGTTGACGAGATTCAGGCTGGATTCTGCCGGACAGGAAAGATGTTTTCCTTCGAGCATACGGGCACTGTGCCCGACATCGTAACCATGAGCAAGGCTCTTGGCGGGATAGGTTTCCCGATTTCGGGTATCGCTTACAGGGGAAACCTGGATACATGGCCCGGAGGCAAGCATATCGGTACTTTTCGAGGGAATGTACTGGCTTATGCCGCCGGATGCGAAGCCCTGAATTTCATGGTCCGGAATAGCCTGGCTGGCCACGCCTTGAACCTGGGCGGGGTGATGCTCGCCTGGCTCAAGGAGCTAGAGAGGGAATCGAAGGTCGTAGGAGAGGCCCGGGGGAAAGGATTGATGCTGGGAGTGGAACTGGTGAAAGACAAGGCGACCAAAGAGCCTGCTCCTGAGCTGGCCAGTGAGGTGAGGGCCATTTGCCACCGCCATGGTCTTTTGATCGAGATCGGCGGTCACTACGGGAACGTGGCCAGGTTCCTGCCTCCTCTTGTCCTGACCGAAAAAATGGCCAGGAAAGGAATAGAGCTATTCTTCGAAGCGGTGAAAAAGGCCGAAAAGTCATTGAAATAAAAGACCGAACAGGACCTCGAGTTTCGATCCCGAAGAGCGAAAGGAGGAACTTGGGTATGAAAAAAATACGTGTTTTTAAGGTCATCGTTACGGCTGTCCTGGTTCTCAGCCTTTTCTCTCCCCTCGTTGCTGATGAAAAGACCGCTCAAGTGGACCAGATCTTCGCCCGGTGGGGAAAGCCGAATTCGCCGGGATGTGCCTTGGCCGTCATTCAAAATGGCAGGCTCATCTACAAGCAGGGCTATGGAATAGCCAGCCTGGAGCACAGTATCCCTATCACGCCAGGATCGGTTTTTTACATCGGTTCTTGTTCTAAGCAGTTCGTGGCCATGTGCATCGCCTTGCTCTCAACAGAAGGGAAGCTCTCCCTGGATGATGACATCCGCAGGTACATACCGGAGATGCCGGATTATGGGACTCCGATAACCATCAGTCATCTTATCCATCACACCAGCGGGCTCAGAGATTACCTCGCTCTCCTCGGAATCGCTGGGATAGACTTCGGAACTTATCATGAAGATGATGTCCTGGAGCTTATCACCCGCCAGAAGGAGTTGAATTTCGAGCCCGGGGAGGAATACCTTTACAGCAATTCCGGGTATTTTTTATTGGCTGTCATCGTGGAGAGGGCCAGCCGTAAGAGCCTTCGGGAATATGCGGAGGAGCACATCTTCAGGCCACTGGGAATGAGGAATTCCCGTTTTCACGACGATTACGCCGAGCTTATTCAAAACAGGGCTTTTGGCTATTTCCCCGGAGTCAAGGGTACATACAGAAATTTCATTTCCACTTTTGACTGCGTCGGGTCTGGGGGATTGTTTTCCTCAGTCGAGGATCTTTTCCTCTGGGACCAGAATTTTTACCACCACGGAGTGGGCGGAAAGAAAGCGATCGAGCTCATGCACACCAAGGGGAAACTGAATAACGGCCATGAGTTGGATTATGCTTTTGCCCTGAGAATCAGCAGTTATAAGGGATTGAAGACAGTCGAGCACAGCGGTGCCCTGGGAGGCTACAGGTCTTACATGGTGCGTTTTCCGCAGCAGAGTTTCTCCGTTATCTGTCTTGCCAACCTCAGCTCCATCAACCCCACAGGACTTTCCCGGCAGGTTGCTGAAATCTATCTTGCCGATGATTTTGAAAAGGCGAAACACGAAATTCAACTTGTGGAAAAAGATAGAGCTGGAACTGCCGGGGAAATTGAAATTTCCAGAGCAAAGCTCAAGGAAAAAGCGGGAGACTATATCGAACCTCAGTCCGGGGAGGTGGTCAGGATGTTTTTAAAAGATAACCGATTGAATGTGCTGATGTCCGGGCAGAGTTATGCTTTGGCCGCCAGGAGCGAGGCTGAATTCCATCTGCTGGATGCCCCTGTTGAAGTCGTTCTCAAATTTGAAAGAAAAGAAAAAGGGAGGACTTTTTCTCTTCATGTCTTGCAGGAAAGAGAGCCACCCAGGATCTTCCAGTCTTTCCAGCCGGTCAAACTTAGCCCCGAACAACTTGAAGAGTATGAAGGTGAATTTTTCAGCGAGGAGCTTCTGGTGACATTTAAAGTTAGCCTCAGCGAGGGCAGGCTGCATTTTTCCCATAAAAATGCTCCCAGAGGCTTTTTAAACCCGACACTCCGGGATATGTTTACTCTCAGGAATTTGATGATCCGCTTCATCAGGGATGAAGAAAAGATAGCCGCTTTCACTCTGGATGCCGGACGGGTCAAAAACCTGAGATTTGAGAAAAAAAGTTCGGATTGACTCCTGATCTGATGGAGAGAGACGTGGAAGAGACGATCAATCAGGTAAAACATAACGGTGGAAAGCCATGGCAGAAGATATGCGTTTAGGGGATGCTCTGGAAGTCTAGTCTAGATAAAAGTGTTGTGAGGCGTCAAATCAGACGGAGGGATACGTTAAGAAAGATATTTTTTCATCTGCGGATATTATTCCCGTCTATCCCCTTTTCTCCTCCGATCCCCTTTACGACGGTCGATGAGTCTCCGCCGGTCAGTTCCGGAACGGCGCTCAGGGCCGTCGTATTTCAAGCGCCCCTTTTTTTCTTCCCTATTCATTCGGCTTTCCTCCGCTTGTTGATGACTCCCCTTCTGTGTTTCTGGAGAGCATCAATTCCCACAAAAAAGACTAGGTCATGAGAGAGACTTTTTTTCAATATTTCTACTTATAGGAGCTAATCCAGCCCCTGAAGACTTACTTAGGAATTATTCCTGCCATTAAAGTGAACAGAGACGCGATAGTGTTTATAATATTTTAAAATTTAAGTCAAGGGTGAAATCGGACCTTTTGCCAGAGAATTTCCGGTTTCCTGAAAAAATGCATTTTCGGCCTCAAGATTTTGACCCTCATAATCACCTGTTTCCGTTAACTTATCTCGATACATGGCCTTTTTTGCTGAGGATCGAGGATTAAATACTCTAAAAGCGCAGATCAAACCAGGGAATGGTATCAGCTCTCCTGGGCTAAGAAGTAATCTGCCGCTTGGATGTTGTACTGGCGAGGATCCAGGGATTTGACAATCGACCTTATATACTCACCTTTGGTTGGGTCCATTTCCGTCAGGTCGATGATTTCTCCATCGATCTTCTTGCCATTTTTGTCTGTGATGAGTTTCACCTTAGGCCTGAGCATGAGTGCGATTTCAGGATTGGCTTCCACCACGATTCCCAGCTCTTCGGTGTTGAGGGCGACGAGGGAACCGATAGGGTAGACACCGACCATGCTGGCAAAGACTTTGAGCAGAACAGGATCGAATTCCGTGCCGCTCTTTTCTAACATCACACTCAATGCCTGATCTCGGGTCAGGACATAGTCTCTGTAAGGCCTTTCTGTGGTCACGGAGTCAAAGAAGTCGCATATCTTGATGATCTTGCTGAAAAGATTTATCTTATTTCTTTTCCAGTATTTGGGATAACCGGAGAGATTGGCCCAGAGATGGTGTTCCAGGGTGACATAGAGAGTTTTCACGGGGAGGCAGCTCGAGTCTTTCAAACTCAATAGTTTTTCGACTCCATGGAGGGTGTGTTTTTCCATTATTTTTCTTTCTTCTTCGCTCAACTTATCCTTTTTATCCAGAATTTCCTCGGGAATATCGAGTTTCCCGATGTCATGGAAAAAGGCGCTCAATCCCAGCTCTGTCAATTCCTGTTTTTCAAGCCCCAGTCTTAGACCAAAGCAGAGCGACAGGACAGCCACGTTCGTTGAATGATTGACGATGTAGTCATCATAATTTTTGATATTGGTCATCCCGATCAAGAAGGACTCGTCCCGACCGATGAGGTCGACCATGGCCTGGATCAACCTGCGGGCTGTTTTCAATTGGAGTTTTTGATTTTCTTTATTATTCTCAAAGGATTCCTTCAGATATTTTATGCTCCGGAAAAAGACTTTTATAGCGGCCGGCTTAACTTTTTCTGCCTTCAGGCGGGCCGCGGCATCATAGGGATGGATTCCTTCTAAAGAAATATGGGTGACTCCCCTGGATATGAGCTGGGTGCTGATATCCTCGAATGACTCATCTTCCATTACTCCAGTAGCAGAGAAGAGAACGATAAACTCTGACAGCTCCTTTTCATCCAGGCCTGGTTCGAGACTGATTGTTCCAATATTTTTTTCCCTGAATTCATCAGCCATGAACCTGAAGTTGTTGTAGCTGAAAAGGTCGAACTTGATTCTGGTGTTGTTAAAAAAGAGGGTGTTTTCTTGAAACTGGAACGAAGCTCCTCCTTCTTGGGAGATGATATTTTCAAGAAGAGAGAAAAGGGAATGGATATGCCCGATGAAAGTCTGGTTGTTCGGTTCATAGATCTGAGCGGTCCTTAAAGCCGCCGAAAAGCGGATGAAAATTTCATCGATTGTTCGGGAGAGTACTTTAGAGGGGACTGATGTGATGCGTTTTTTTTTCTGGTCGATTTCTCCTCTGGAATTATGCATTTTGCTCGTTTGCAAGACTATTAACTTGATTCAAGATTTTAGGTAATTTTTCTCAAAGCAAGCTTGCAGGCTATCTGGATGGCCTTGTTCCTCAGCCTTGCTCCTTCCGTGAGTATTTTTCGAGCTTCTCTATTTCCCATTTTTTGAAGTGCCGGGATTGCACATAATCGAGTTTCATCCTGTTTTGATCTTTTCAAAATGCTCCGCTTCTTCAAGAGAGACCGGAGGAGCTTGCTGGCTTCTCTTGAATTGGCATTTGCTAGATATTCGAGAAGCGCTTTTTTCTCCTGTTTGAGTCTATTCCTGAACCCTTTTTGTTCAGCTATCTGTATAATGAGGGCAGTCGTATCCAGGTCTTCACAGGATTTAAGGCTCATGGCGGCCTGGGTGCGGATTTCCCCATCCTGTTCAGAGAAAAATCCGGTCAGGATAGGATTGATGCTGGCATCATCGATTTTGGCGAGTGCTTTTATGACGGCGAGCCTGACTTCTTTGTTTTGATGACCTGTGAATTTTTTAAGATATGGCAAGGCGCATTTGTCAGCGATTTTTCCCGAGATTTCAATTATTTCTTTTGTCAGAGCGGTTCGGTGGTCTCTGATAAGGTTAAAGAGCGAAGCGAAGTCCTCTTTGCCGGCTTCATACAGGAAATTTGAAGCTTTTAACCTGATCTCTGGATCTGTGGTTTCCTCCCAGATATCTCCAGCTAGGGGGGTAGCTTCAGGACCGAGAGTTTTCAGGTACAGAAAGAATGAATCAAAGTCATCTATCTGGCCGTTTATGAACAATTTTTTCAAGTAGGCCAGAGAGCTCTCCCCTTTAAAATGCCGCAGGGTTTTCTCCAGCATTTGCGCTTTTTCCTCTTGCTGGCCGGAACACAGCTTTTCCAGCTCCTGGAGCCGGTGGAGGATTAGAGAGGCCAATGTGAACAGGGATTTATAGACGGCTTCCTTGTAGAATTGTTTGAGAATGCTCAGGATAGACGAAAGGGCTTGGGATCTCTCCTCTAAATGCAGGATTTCGAAGAGGAGGATGATCATCTCGGTCAGCGGGGGCAGGGAACGGTGTTCGTCAAGCATGGATTGAAGCCTGGGGGAATCCTCCTTGCCTATGGCTGTCGTTTGGAAAGGAAGAGGGATGTCTTCCAGGGCAATTTCTTGGTCTTCTTCTTCTTTTTTTGTTTCGCTAGACGGGGCGCCCAGAGCGGAGCTTCTTTTTCGAATTTCTGTCAAGTCGGCAAAGGAAAGTCTTATCTCTCCCTTCATGAGCTCTTTCTTATCCCTATGGGAAAGGTTATCTTCAGAATCTTCGCCGGTCTCCGTATCCAGGAATTCATCGATGGCAAAATAGCGGATATGAGGGAGATCCTTTGCCCAGAGGGAGTTGACTGTGTCACTGTCCTCTAGAGGGAGGTCCGCGCTGTCTTTGGCGATCTGCAGAAAGTACTGAAGCTCTTTTTTATCCAGGCCTCTGTAAAATGCCAGCTCTCTCATCCCGTCCTTGAAGAAAAGAAAGGGAAGGCTGGCCTTTTTTTGTTTTTCCTCAAAGACTATGTCTTCTTTGAAGATGAAGCTGAATTCTTTAACGGTGAGTTTCAGCTCCCCATATTCCTTGAGGAATTCTTGTGTTTTTTCGTAAAGAGATTCGACGGAATTTTTAACCGTGGGATTCTCTGGAGGATAAATTCTTATGGCTGAGAATGTTTTGGCAAAGAGGCTGAGAACTTCCTTGACCTTTTTGGTTTCCACGGTCTCCGGAAGGAATTCCTTCCATTTGGAGGGATTATTTTTTCCTGGGTCAAGAATAGAATTCAATCCTTCTCTCATTTCTGAATAAGTGTCTATACGAGAAGCCATTGGCTTTTTTATGGTCATTCAGCGGGAATCTTGGTGGAAGTCATTCTGATTATTCTGAAACGTGCCTGGAGAACAGGTTGAAATCCCTACCGGCATATCGAGGCGTTCAGGATGAATTTCATCGAATCGCTTCTTTTTCCCTGAAGTGTTTCTTCCTTCGATCATCGAAGAGACTTTCTCTTTGCGCTTTCCTTCCTCGATTAGGGGGGAAAGATTTAGTCGTCCCAGAAAAGTAAAAATGGAAAAAACTGGCTTCTGACCGCAAAGAGTGTTTGTGGTATAGAGGCATTATGGAGTTCAAGGGAGATTGTTTTCATTTGACCCGGTCCGCTTAGGATCTCTCGTTCCGGGGAGACCATCCCTCCTCTCCGTTTTAGGGATTAAAAAAGGTGTAAATATATTTAATAAAATAAGATAATGATTGAAATAACCTTTTGAGGTGGATTCCAGGATGATTTTTGTGATTTTTTCTCACCCCCCTTCTCACCCCCTCCCCTAATATGCCAACAATCACCTTGGAGGGGGAACTGACTTCCCCCTTCCAACGCTCGCTTGTTCTCTCTCGCTCGCTGCCTCCCCTTCTCGGTCTTGGCAGGGGCCTACGCCCTGCGACCAAGGGGTCATACCCCCTTGGAACCCCCGACGATCGTCCCGATCGTCAACTTGGAGGGGGAACTGACTTCCCCCTTCCAACGCTCGCTTATTTCAGGCTTACAACGAGACTGGTGGCAGAAGCGGAAGTGATAGAGGAAAGGAGGCTCTTAGGGAGAAGACGTGTATCACGCAGGAGTGGCTTGATGCTCAGCTGAAATCATGCGGAGGTACTCTTTTCCTTCCCCGAAGGGATCAAGATACTCGGAGATTTCCAACCTTTTTCCTGTAAGCTCAACGAGCCCTCTTTTTTTCTTCGGGGATAGGATTTCGACTTTTGGATTGAATATGTCATTACCATTCTGCTCTCTGACCACGGCGATGCTTCCATCGCTCAAGGAGACAATGCTTTTGACTGGCCAAACTCCTATGATCTGGAAAAACTTGTCCAGGAGTTCGGGGTCAAAAGCTTTGCCTTTTT